>Ga0257110_1001528_pt1 | contig 10874 bp, 15 predicted proteins | sample LP_taG_7_FD_190184 | JGI IMG/M metagenome (GOLD analysis project Ga0257110, IMG submission 190184) | Marine microbial communities from Northeast Subartic Pacific Ocean, Canada - LP_J_2015_P26_10m | ecosystem: Environmental > Aquatic > Marine > Oceanic | place: Canada: Northeast Subartic Pacific... | reverse complement strand
AACTCTGGCAGAAACCAGTAAGAACTGGTGACGCTAGAAACTACAGCACCAGTCTTGGTTTATCTGCAACGATCTCCTTCCCACTTGATGGTGGACTACAAGAACGTTGTAAGACAGCAGCAGATACTCAGATCCAAATGCAGCAACAGTTGATTGCTAATAAAAGATTAGACTTTGAGATAGCTCGTTTGAAGAATTGTGGACAGTTAATGCAGCAAGGAATTTCTTTTCATCCCAGGAGTCCTTACTTTAAAGTATGTGCTGATGTCGTAGTACAAAATGTCAATACCGTCAAGCAACATCGTCACTCTATCCCTTCGGTTTCAGTGCCGAACGTAAGACCTTTATCGCCCGATTCCGATCCCGTTGTGCTGCCTTCCTCTCAGACTCAGAAAGTATCGGGGGAGTCTTACCCCTTAAGGTCGCAATCTTCTTTACTACCTTCTTCACAACCGGTTTCACAACCTTTAACAAAAGATCAGCAAGAGGCTTTGCAAGCAGTGCAGAAGTCGTCGCGACTACAGCAATTGAGGCGGTAACAGTTATCATACCTGCTGATGGTATGTTCTGGACAATCTGATCAGGTATACTTAACTTATCAAATACAGGGAGACATTCTTTTCCTACTGTCTCATACCTAATAATCTTTTTATTACCCTCTAGGATTTTTCCTACGGGGTTTTTTAATTCTTGTGCCCTACTAGGACACTCTGCCAATGGAGCGTCAGTCTTGGGAGGTGGTGGTATAGCAGGAGTTGGTGGTGCTTCTGGAGTGTTTGGAACAACTGGTGGAGGTGGAGATGTTGTTGTTATTTCTAACCTACGTGGATCATAATCTATTGGACTATAACTAGGAGTTCCTGCATCACAAAATACTTGGATGCCATCATTATCTTCTTCTTTGAGTGTTTGATTCTCACTACTATCCCTATGTGACTCAACACATCCAGGTATATTAACAATGGGAATACCCACCTGTGAAGTCACGGGTGGGTATATCGGGACTGCCTGTGGAGGATTACTCATCCAATCAGGCATTACATTTATATTTACATTGCGAATATCACCGATACGAATATTATTATTCGGAATGAAGATATTGGGTATCTCCATCAGTCTTTCCAACCACCTTTCAATACCCATTCATCGTGGTATTGATTTTTCCAAGAACTACTAATTCCATATGAGGGTTGAATAACCTGCTCAATGTATCTTCTATTTTCTTTTGCAAGATTGAGACTCAGAGTTTCTAAACTCTTTACCCTACCATCAACTTGGGATGCCCACCATACAGCACCGGCACCCTGAACTAGTAGGAATGATACCATCGCAAAAGGAATCTTCAAGTCTTTCATTATTAGAACGGAAGTGCGCCACCAGTTGCAGAAGGCATAGCAGGAATAGCACCACCAGTAGCACTAGGAAGTTCTGGCATTGCAGAATCCATCATTCCAGGAAGTTGTCCTGCAATTGCTTCTGCTGCTGCACCAGCAACTTGAGATTTGATATTCTCAACAATAGAATCTTTATTGAGATATACTGCAGTACCACCGCCGACAATACCGGCAGTTCCTACAAATGATAGTACTGCTAAAACATTAATTACTTTTTGCATTGATTTACTCCGTTAAAGTTCCATGTGCTCTGCGTATTTCACGCAGTGCTTCGAGATTCATGTCCTTAGTGCCACCGTCATATGCGTGAGCATATCCTTCTGTAATCATTTGCTCGTTAAGGGACACACTGTCGTCCCCAATGTAAAGCCAACCCAGAAGACGCCCGTATTTCCCAGTGCCACCAACAAGTTCAGTCCTAACAGACAACTCATCATCACCAGCCAACGTGCCTTCGAGTTTCTCCTTGAGCCAGTTGGTTGCGTCGATTCCAAGTGCTTTCTCCTCTAGGTTTCTCGTCCTTTTCTCTGGTGTATCAACTCCTGCAATTCTAACTCTTTCTTTCTTGTATAAATCAAACCCGAGGTCAATAGTGACATCGATAGTATCGCCATCAAGAACACGATTGATCTCCGTTACTCGGAAGTTGTAGCAGCTCTTTCTGCTTGGTGGTGCCAATGCTCCCATCTTCTAACTCTGCAAATGCCATATTTAATATGTATACAACATAACCTAATGCCAATCCAACAGCAATGATCACTAGGATAATAACTGACCATACAGGATCACCTGGAATATCTAATGGTCTCAATAATAAATTCATTTCTTAACTGACCAAGTAAGTTCCATTCCTATAGTGAGTAGTATCACAAATCCAAATACAAATATTCCACTCATCATAATCTATTACCACTATCTGCTGAAGGAATTAATTGATACGCCATCTTATCTCTCAACTTATTAATATGATCATCATTATATTGCTTAAAGTTTCCTCGTTTCTCGACCTTCTTATAGTAGTGCAATGCGTTGAGAATAATTGTATAATCCTCCATTGTTAATTCAAATTTCATTAGCAATCATTAAATACAGAACCAATTTCGGCACCAAGTTCTGAACCTGCCTTGTTACCTAAAAGCATTGCCCATCCAGATGCCAACCATCCAATATATGGAATACCACTAACTGCAGGAACAACTAAACCAGCACTAATTGCGGTTCCCGCCATCGCACCTTGACTTCGTGCGCCAGCGTCCGCCCTGATGCATTCTTCGCTTTTTGCAAGGGACTTTCCCTCAGTATCAACTGCACCTCCCATATTACGAGTGCCATCCATCGTATATTGATCACTGCGATACTCACGACGATCTTCAGTAGTTGGTCCAAACCAACCACGCTTATCCTTATGAAGTTGAAGACTTCTATTTGATTCTAGTATAGCAGGATCGTTTGCTTTATATTCAATTCTATACCCATCTCGATTACCCTCAACATTATAAGATGAATAATCACCATTTGGAAAATGAATGTCTGGATAATTGATTGTTTTGTTATTAATCAAGTGACCTAAGACACCAATATGGGCAATCCCAAACAGTGTTCCCACTGTCAGAACTATCCACTTAAATGGTGTTTTTTGATTATCCATAATTACATCTTGTAAGATTCATCGGACTTTGGAGGTGCCTGTGTTATTTGTACAGGTGCCTGTTCAATACGAATAGTTTGTGCAGGTGCAGTTTGTGCAGCAGCAGCAATCAATCTTTCCATATCTGCTTTACTGATTCCACCACCACCATTTCCACCACCTTCACCTGCTTTCTTTGCTGCCTGAACACCAAAAGTCGCAAGCACCCCAGTAAAGACACTTGCGATAAAAGTAGGATCTAATTTTTGCTCTGGTATACCGAGTGCAGGTGGAAGTTTGATGTATGCCAGCGTGAGTATTCCGCCGCTCCAAACAAGAATACCAAGTCTAACAAAAGTAGACAGAATAGCAAGTTGCTCTTCTTTGTCATCAGCTGCTTCTTTGATTTTACCTAGAAGACCTTTCTTTTTAGGTTCTCTAGATTCTTCCTTCTTAACTTCCTCTGGCATTCCATATGGAGCAACGCATTTCTATTTAGAAATATAACCCTCTTTAATCAGATATTTGCGTGTCAATGGAGTCGGGGAATAAACATTCCACATCTCACCAGCAGCACATGCTTGAAGTGCTTTCATGGTCATATGCTGAGTTCGTCCTGCCCAACCTGCTTCTGCTTCCCAAGGTAATGCTGACTTAGGATATGTACGCTCTGCCATCACACGCCAGATCATTGGAACTTCATCCTCTGGCATGATGATAGCAATGAGTGAGTTATCAATCGTACCTGCCATACAATCTTGTGCAGCGTGCCATCCTTCATGACGCATTACTTGCATCAAATAGTTGGTGCTATCCATATAACGCTTGTTCAAGAAGAAGTTATTACCAACGGTGTGATAAACACCACGATGACTATCAGGAAAATACTTCTGATCTGCTAAAAACACCCCAACTCCGACCTGCTCAAAAGCGACGAGCATTGTATTGAACTCGTCAGCAACAGAATTAAAATTAGTATTGGGATACTCACCAGCAATAGTTGCAATACTTTCGATTTTATCGATTCCATCGGTGCATTCGCGAAGTAGCATACACCCCATTGCATCCATAGTATTAAAACCCTTGGTGAGTTTAGGATCAGCAAAAGCAGGAGTTCCAAAAGAAACTGCTACCAGCATACCAAGAATAAATTTTTTCATTTTTTAAAAGTGCTCCATCGATTACCAGATTGTAAACCACCAGGTCCTTCCTGAAAGTTTTCAGAACCACCTTGACTTTCATCTACAGTGTTCCAATTTTGTATTGAAATTTGATACATCATTTCATGAATATTTTCAGATTCAACAGAATGAGTTTCTTGATATTGTTGTTTAATGAGAGTTTCCTGCTCCATATAATCAATCTGCTTTTCAGACTTGATAGGAGCAGGACCAAACCAGGGATCATCTTTGAGATATGCATCTGCAGAAACGCCTACTGATGGAGATATATCGTCTTTAGAACATTTTACAACATCTTCCTCAATAACACTTTCAACTTTAAAAGTGCCTGCTTTTTTCTGGAGAATTGTAGTTTGTGTTTCAACTTTTTGTTTAGGTTCCTCTTTCTTTTTAAAGAGTTCTACAAATCGTTCAATCATGCCAGAATCAGTTGCTTACTATAGTCATAAGCATAGATTTCACGGTTGCCTTTGATGCCCCATCCTAACCAGTAGTATGCAGGAACCATATACTGTGAAATAGAATTTCCATGTCCTTCAAACTCAGGAAGATACCGTTGGAAGATAGGTTCGTTAATCATGTAACGAGTTTGACCTTCCAGACTGCTAGGATTGCATCCATACTTAGCACAGAAACTACCAAGAGCTTTATAACGTCCAATAGAAGTCCATTGAATAAGACCAAATCCTCCAGAAGTACATTCAGTATAAGACACCCTGGCACCACCTTCACAGATGTTGGAGATGAACTTACTCTCCTGCTTGATATTACCCATAATCGTAGCAAGAGCATTACGATCACTAATCTTTGTCATCTTCTGAAGTTCTTCAAGAACATATTGTTCTTCAGATGTGCATTCAGGACATTTCCAAGTTTGCTCTTTCTTTAAATTTACCACATAAGTTTGAACAGGTGGTGATGATGTTCCAATTATTGGAACACTTGCTACAGCGGTTACTGCAATTGCAGATGCTATGAGAGCATTACCCACCATCTTCATGACCATCCGATTTAATTTACGACATCATATTAGCAGATGATATGGATTTTGTCAAGGTCATGAAAACTATCTTCTGGAAAGTAAATTTGAAATAAATGATTTGCATCAATAAACTTTCCTTGATCTATAAGTCGTTTACATTCTTGTAGTATTTGTCTTTTAAAACTATTAGATGGACCGTGATGATTAGTCATCTTCTTCCCCTAAGTATTCTAGTGAGTAAATATCGTGATCATCAATATTTGGATCTAACCACTCAGAGAATTCACTTTGGATTGCATGAGCATCTTCAATGTTTAGTAAAAGATCTTGATTTTCTCTATCGCAGAGAATATGTATCCGATCTATTGCCCAATCATGCGTCAGTTGAAGAGTCTCTTCTAAAGTTACCATAATCTTTACGCATGTATCGCCCAAGAATATTGCTATTGTAATATGCGGGCGTTCCGTCGTCAAGTGCTTCTGATAGAACGTTATTTAAAAACAACTGCTTAGTCTCTTCGAAATTGCAGGTGCCTTTTGTTGTGTGTAAACTTAAAATTTCTCTTTTGAAAATCTCTTTTCCGTATAGTTTGAGATCTTCTTTTAATTCAGGACAGGATCCGTAATATTTCTTCCAATCGGATTCCTGCTTTACTTTTCGTTTTTTTCCAGGTGGTGTTCTGAACGACCAAAAATACTTTCTCCCAATGTACTGTCGTTCGTTTGACTTATTGGTAATGAGATAAACAAAACCAAAATAGTCCCGAACATCATTAGTATTAAAAGTTCGTTCCAAGTAAGTCCAAGGATTTTCATAATCTGATGTATTATTTAGTTCAAAGCTCATTTACAGAGTCATAATGAGCTATTATTTATCTTTGAATCTAACAAACCAACTCTAGTCATGGAATCAACTTTTGTCAACCCCTTGATAAATACTTGATAAAGACTTATAATAAATGGCAGTATATGCAAACAATATTGTTATTCCCTCTGGTTGTGAATTTCAATTACCATTAACAATTACTGATTCGGGTGGAAATACTCCACTGAATTTGACTGGGTATGCTGTGACTTCTATGATGAGGAAACACGCTGAGTCTTCCACTCTTTCTGCACAGTTTGCTGTTGGAATTACTAGTGCTGCTGACGGCGAGATTGTTCTCTCTCTTGCTTCTACTATTACCGCAGTATTGAAAGAGGGAAGATATGTTTATGATGTAATGTTGACTAAAGACGTAGATACGGCATCACCCAATAAATCAATTGCTGTAGAGGGAACAGCATTAGTAAGAGTTGGTATAACATCGTAAACTAATAACGTTTTCTAATGGCAATCACAAATTCAATTTACACAACTAATCTTTTATTCCATACTGGAACTGATTTTGCTCAAATTTTTACTCTTGCAGATGACGGAGGAGCACTAAATCTTACCGGATATACTGTCATATCAAAATTTAAAAAGAATGCAGGTTCAACAACATCAACCTCGTTTTTAACAACAATTACTGATTCTGTAAATGGTAAAATTAGAATCAGTTTAACTGCAACACAAACTGCAGAACTAAAGGCAGGGAGATATTACTATGACTTATATCTCAACAAAGATGGGGAGAACACCCGTATTATTGAGGGTGATGTAATTGTTAAAAAATCAGTAACTAGATAATAAAAAAGCAGGGTATGAACCCTGCCTAACATTTTTTTATAATTTATCTTAGGGCATTTTTGCACCAGACTTATGGCGCGTGGTGCCCTTTTCATCCGTGTAAGTTTCTCGTTCTTTGGTAGGAGTTACATAACCAACACCAGGAACTACACCAGTCTTACCGGCAGCTCTGGCAGCATTTCTATCTGCTGCTCTTTGTGCTGCTCTCTTACGGTTTTTGTCGTAAGAACTCATTGCCTCTTCTATAGCAGCAATTTCCTTCTCGGAGAACAATCCAGTTGCTTCTAATTCTTCTTTTCTCATCTTAGTTTTGCTGTCCATTGCCATACGGCGTTTGAACTGCTTATCTGCTTCTGAAGAATCACCCTGATGTTGAGCACGTTGATCATTATCGTATGCATTTTTCTTTGCCTTATCAACACGCAGTTTGCGCTCAGGAGTCATTGGTTGATAACCTTCAGTCTCCACAACATCTTCACTCATACGACTGACAACTTTCTGTGCCTGACGTCTGATGAATCCCTTAATACCTTTCTTGGTTTCTTGCTTCTTCCTATCAACAGCCGCCTTTGCCTTGCCAGGTGCGCTTGTAACGGCAAGTGCTGCCTTACGTCCTGCTCTTCTTGCCTCGTCCTTAGCGATAGAACCAGCAATCTGAGCACCTGCCTTAGCAGCAGATGCCTTCTTCTTAGCACCATCAACGGCACCCTTTACAGCACTTCCTGCTGCTTTCATTGCATCACCTGCCTTTCTCTTACCATACTTTCTTCTGGCACCTACAGGAGCACCAGATGCTCTCATAGGAGCAGTATCACTTCCAAAAGTCACCTTTGCTTCATCGAGATAAGCGTCGGTTGCATCTTCTAAAAGGGAAAGTACTTCCTCTTCTTCATAACCCTCTCCAATGAACTCATCAACCAATTCGTCAAAAGTTTCATCGAGAAGTTCTTCAGTAAGTTCTACTTTCTCTTCGTAAATACCTTGATATGCTTCGGTAAGTGATCTAATATCTGCGGGTTGCATCTTTTTAATCAATTATTACGTATTTTTATTTATAAAAAAAAGAGGGTATTACCCCTCTTTGTCCAAATCTTCAAATGCTTGATACCCATCATAGTCACCAAATAGGAAAGCATCCGATTTTGCTGCTTCCCTATATGCTACATATGAATCAAAGACTAAATCCTGAGAAGGTATCTGCTTTGACATCTTGTTTGATTCCTCCAACGATGTAAGACTCAACCTCAGTTTCTTGAGGAGCAACTTGAAGACCCTTCGACGAAATCCAATGTTCCGTCCAGGGGAGTGGGTTATTCTTTGCGGGTATGTCATAGATAGGTTTTAATCCAATTGCTTTCATTCTACGGTTGGCAATCCATTCAACATACTGTTGCAGCAGTTTATCATTCAGACCAATCATAGATCCATCTTTGAACAGATACTCTGCCCAAATTTTTTCTTCGTTCACAGTTTTTTCAAACATAGAATATAACCAACGATCTTCTTCTTTGAAAATTTGTGCCATCTCAGGATCATCACCTTCCTTCCACTTCTTCAGAATATTCTGAGTAATGGCAAGATGTTGGTTCTCATCTCTAGCAATCAGTGAGATGATTTTTGCACTTCCCTCCATAAGTTTGAGTTCGCCAAAAGCAAAACTACATGCAAATGATACGTAAAAGCGAATACCTTCAAGAATATTAACGTTTGCAACTGCTTTGAAGAGTTTGCGTTTGAGTTCATATCTTGATTCTTGTGCATAAGAAACTCCTTCTAATGCGTGTTGCCAATCATTACTACTATCATAATGATGTGCTGCATTGATAAAGTCATTATATGCCTCTGTCACACTCATTGCACGTTCGACAATGCGATCATCAGTTAGAATATGATCAAACACATCTGAAGGGTCTGCATAAATGTTTTTGATGATGTGTGTATATGAACGACTGTGAATCATCTCCATGAATCCCCAGACCTCCATACACGCTTCTAATTCGGGTAAGGAGCAGTAAGGAATGAATGCCATACCAGGACCACGACCCTGGACCGAATCGAGCATAATCTGATACTTCAAATTAGAAGTAAAAATATGCTTTTGTTCTGGACGAAGAGTCTGATAGTCTGCACGATCCTTCTGGAGAGATACTTCTTCAGGTCTCCAGAAATATCCTAATTGTTGCGTTGTGAGTTTATCAAAAATTGGATACTTATATGAATCATATCTCTGAATACCCAATGGTTTACCAAAGAACATTGGTTGTTTTTTGGTATCAACCACCTCTGCATTAAAAACCGTCATAGAATCGACCCTTGGTCTCTCTTCATTGTTTGTCTTAAATTTTACAAGACTCACAGTCTTCCTCCTCGGCGTTTTCTAGTTGATTGATTAGACTATCAAGACTTTCCTTAGTATCTTCTACCTCGTCAGTCTTGAAATCATATGTGTTCTGATAATATGAAGTCTTCCAACCGTATTTGTATGTAGTTAAAAGATCTTGTGCCATTACCGAAACTGGAACTTCATTGTCTGGATAATTTTCTGGATTGTAACTCCAATTGCCACTGATTGCTTGGTCAAAGAACTTCTGCATTACAGCAACAATATTAATATACCCAGCGTTACTAGGCATGTCCCACAAAAGGGTATAATTATTTTTAAGAGTCGCGTATTGCGGAACAATCTGTTTGAGTGGTCCTTTTTTGCTTTTCTTAATGGACAGATACCCTCTAGGTGGCTCGATTCCATTTGTTGCGTTTGACACAACGGAACTGCTCTCTGATGGCATTTGAGCAGACAATGTTGAGTTCCTAACTCCGTGGGTAATAATCCGTGTTCGAAGACTCTCCCAATCATAGTTCAACTCGTTTGCAACAATCTCATCGACATCGTTCTTATATGTATCAATCGGAAGAATTCCATTACCATACTTAGTTCGGTTGCTATACTCACAAGCACCTTTTTCTTCTGCCAGGTCAACAGTTGCTGAAATGAGATAATATTGAAATGCTTCAGTAAGATCGTGAACAAGTTTCCACGCCTCAGGATCCTCATACCTATGCCCATTCTTGGCAAGGTAGTGTGCCAGTCCGATATAACCAATACCTAACGAACGACGTGCTCTTGTGGCAATCTCTGCTGCTCTGACGGGGTATCCTTGAAAGTCAATGAGTTCATCAAGACTCCTAACAGCAAGATCACAGAGAACATCAAGATCTTCAAGATCCCTAATTTTACCAATGTTAATAGCACTAAGGATGCACAGAGCAATTTCCCCATCTTCATCATCAATGTGCTTCAAAGGTTTCGTAGGTAGAGTAATTTCTTGACACAGATTGCTCATCTCAATCTTATCCATAAAGGATGAATGAGAGTTACAGTGGTCAATGTTCATAATGTAAAGACGACCAGTCTCTGCTCTTTCTTTTAGAAGGTCTAGAAAGAGATCCTGTGCCTTGATAGTCTTTCTTGGAGTAAACTTATCTGATTCATAACGTACATAGAGATCGTCAAATGCATCAGTACCAAAAGCAGCATAGAGATCTGGTACGTCATGCGGTGAGAATAAGCTAATCTCTCCATTCGCAATGAAACGCTCGTAGAAAAGTTTTGAAATCTGGATTGAGTAGTCAAGTTTGCGTACCCGATTGTCTTCTGTGCCTTTGTTGTTTTTGAGAACAAGAATATCTTCTATTTCTTGGTGCCAGATAGGAAAGTGAACTGTAGCAGAACCACCTCTGATGCCGTTTTGAGTGCAGCATCGTACAGTTGATTCAAACTTTTTAAGGAAGGGGACCACGCCTGTGTGTTGTACCTCTCCGCCTCTGATTTTAGCATTGATCCCACGAATTCTGCCTGCGTTAATACCGATACCAGCCCTTTGTGCGACGTATTTACCAATAGCCATATCGCTGCTAAAGATACTATCGAGGGTGTCATCAACATCAACGAGAACACAAGATGCAAATTGACGCAAGGGTGTCCTGACGCCTGCCATGATTGGCGTTGGGATGTTGA
>Ga0257110_1001527_pt1 | contig 10875 bp, 8 predicted proteins | sample LP_taG_7_FD_190184 | JGI IMG/M metagenome (GOLD analysis project Ga0257110, IMG submission 190184) | Marine microbial communities from Northeast Subartic Pacific Ocean, Canada - LP_J_2015_P26_10m | ecosystem: Environmental > Aquatic > Marine > Oceanic | place: Canada: Northeast Subartic Pacific... | reverse complement strand
AAGTCAAAGGTCCTATTCATTATATTGGCAATGCATTGCCTCACAACTATGCAGATGCTTGGGATGATGAAAGAGGAATGATGATCTTAGAAGCTGGAGGTGAGCCACAATATATTAACTGGTGGAACTGTCCTAAATATAGAACTGTTAAACTATCAAGACTGTTAGATGAAAAAGATTCACTAATAAAAAGTAAAATGTACTTGCGAGTTACGTTAGATCTTCCTATTAGTTATGAAGAAGCAAACTTTATAAAAGAAACATTTATGAAAGACTATGAATGTAGAGAAATAAGTCTTATTCCAAGTACACAAGATGATGAAATGAATTCAGACATTGACATTACAAAGTTTGAAAGTGTTGATGAGATTGTTGCTAAAGAAATTGAGGCTATTGATTCACCAAACTACGACAAAAGCAAACTATTATCGATATATAGAGATTTGAACAAAAATGATTAATATAAGAGAACTTACAGTTAAGAATTTTATGAGTGTAGGTAACACTACTCAAGGTGTTAACTTTGACAAACAACAACTAACGTTAGTGCTTGGCGAAAACTTAGATCAAGGAGGTGACGATTCTGGTTCCCGTAACGGTACAGGTAAAACAACGATAATTAACGCATTGTCTTATGCTTTGTACGGCCAAGCACTAACGAACATTAGAAGAGATAACCTAGTTAATAAAACTAACAACAAAGGTATGTTGGTTACACTTACATTTAGTAAGGACGGTAAAGAATATCACATTGAAAGAGGTCGTAAACCTAATACAATGAAGTTTAGTATTAACAATCAAGAACAAGAGCTTACAGATCAATCGCAAGGTGACAGTCGTAAAACACAATTAGACATAAACGACTTGCTAGGTATGAGTCATGATATGTTTAAGCACATAGTGGCACTTAATACTTACACAGAGCCCTTCTTAGCACTAAAGAGCAACGATCAACGTGCTATTATTGAACAGTTACTTGGTATTACACTACTATCTGAGAAAGCAGAACAGTTAAGAGAACAGATCCGTATTACACGTGATCAGCTTACTGAAGAAAATGCTAGGATATCAGCAGTTACCAGTAGTAATGAAAAGATTAAAGAAAACATCGAACGTTTACACAGCAGACGTAAGGCTTGGATTGCACAGAATAAACAAGACTGTGGTAAACTTGCACAGGCAATCAAAGAACTTGAACAACTAGATGTTGATCAAGAACTAGAAGATCATGAGAAGCTGTCTGCATGGGAAGAGAATACAAAACATCTTAACAACCTTATAAAAGAAAAGTCAACTGTTGAACGTGCATTGGAACAAGCTGATAACAATGTAAACAAACTTGGTAAAGACTTAGATGACTTAGAAACTGCCAAGTGTTATGCTTGTGGACAAGAACTGCATGACGATAAACTTGAAGAGATGAAAGACAAGTTACAAAAAGATTATGGCGATGCACATATCTATCAAACTAGCATGGCTGAGAAGTTAGAAAAAATACAAGTTAAAATTACTGAGGTTGGTGATCTTGATTCTAAACCCAATACGTTTTATGAAACTGCCAAAGAAGCATATCAACATAGAAGCAACGTTGACAGTTTAACATCTAGCTTACAAGGAAAAACAGATGAACTAGATCCGTACCAAGAACAAATTAAAGATCTAGAAGAAACTGCTATTCAAGAAGTTAATTGGGACACAGTTAACGACCTTACTAGTACTAAAGACCATCAAGACTTCTTATATAAACTGTTAACAAACAAGGACAGCTTTATACGTAAGAAGATCATAGACCAGAATCTAGCATACCTAAACAACAGACTTACATACTACTTAGACAAGCTAGGACTTCCGCATTCAGTGTTGTTTAAGAACGATCTAACAGTTGAAATCACACAGCTTGGACAGGACTTAGACTTTGATAACCTAAGTAGAGGTGAACGTAATAGACTTATACTTGGTATGAGTTGGTCGTTCCGAGATGTATGGGAAAGTTTATATCAACACATCAACTTATTGTTTATTGATGAACTTGTTGATAGTGGTATGGACGCAAATGGTGTTGAAAACAGTATTGGTGTTCTTAAGAAGATGGGTAGAGAACGTGGAAAGAACATATTCCTTATTTCACACAAAGAGGAACTTGCTGGTCGTGTGTCAAACGTTCTAAAGGTTGTTAAAGAAAACGGATTTACCAGCTACGATAACGATATCGAAATAATGCAATGATATGATACTAGATAAGATCAAAGAACGTGGCGAAGAAATGGCACTTTTACAAGGCCAGGATCGGTTACAGTATTTGGTTGATCTAGCAAGGGAAGTTGAACCGTTATCCGATACAGAAAAGGTAGACGAAAACAAGATAAGAGGTTGTGCAAGTAACCTATGGGTTACAGGAAAGCAAAATAAAGATGGTACCATGCACTACAAACACGATGGAGATGCTTGGATTACCAAAGGTACTGCTAAAGTAATCGTTGATCTAGTCAATGGTGAGCATAAAAGCGAAATAGCAAGACTAACGTTGGAAAGTTTTAGACCACTAGGCGTAAGAGAATTACTAACCATGCAAAGACAGGTAGGGTTTGCAAGTTTAATTGACCGTATTATAAGTAAAGCACAAAAAGATGATTGAAGACGATACACACGATAAGTTAACCAAAGCATACTTGGAGTATTACAAGGCCAACGAAGCATGGGAAATACGCAAGAGCGAACGCACTAAAAGAAGTGCAAGAAAGTGGTTAAGCGAGATACGTAGACTATGTAGCACACGCAGAGTTGAGATTATCGACGAGTATAAAGCCAAGAAAGACATTACTGATACTGATACTGAGTAAGTATCATTATGCAGTGGACATATAAGGGCAAGAAAGTTAAAGAATTACCAGACGATTGTGAAGCATTTGTATATATTATCACAAATACAACCAACGATCGAAAATACATCGGCAAAAAACTAGCAAAGTTCAAAAAGACTAGGCCACCACTTAAAGGGAAGATAAACAAACGTAGAAGCAAGGTAGAATCAGATTGGAGAGACTACTGGGGTTCATCGGATAAGTTACAAGAAGACGTAGAAAAATTAGGCCAGGACAAATTCACAAGAGCAATACTTTATTATTGCGAGACTAGAGGCGTAGCAAGTTACTTAGAGGCTAGAGAACAGTTTGAACGTAGAGTTCTAGAAACTGATGATTACTACAACGGCATTATTAATGTTAGAGTAGGCGGAAGTAAGATACTAAGAGAATCACTTAAAGGCAAATAACATAGCAACATTGTTTGGTCGGGATAGCTCGACTCACGTTGAGGCCGTAAGTAACGGCTAGATACTCGTGTGTTGCACGGCTTGATGCTAACGTAGGCATTAAAAGATCGTGGCTCTGAGAAAAAGCAACCACAACGTTGATACACTTTGCTTAACAAGGGTGTGTTGGTGTTCCGAGACTATTGCGAAGGCTGTAGTAGGGGGTTGGCGAGTTTCCGCCTCCATACATATTAATATGTAATCTACTTTGTTAAGATGGTACGCTCATCTCACATGATGGCTATTATTGCTTCGTCCGGAGACGGGCGAAGTATGGCTCAACTATCTACATGATGCTAAATTGCTTCGCAATTAATTAATCATTTAGTTTAAAAAAAATAAAGTGTTTGAGCGTAAGCGAAAACAAGATGTACGTAAGTACATCTATTAAGGACACTTAACAATCAATGCAATTCTGGATCACGTCCATAACGACTTGCTTCTTTATTATACACGAGTACTTCTTCCACTTCGTAATCTTTATGTGGATTAACATCTTTTAACTGTTGTATAGTGGTATGTGCTTCATATTCGTCACTACACTGAGTTATAACGTCTTTAGTACTATTCTGCTCTATAACGTTGTATCTTGTCTGAGGCATATAAGATATTTAAGAGGTCTATGAGATGAATTATGTATAAATATAAAGTAACAGGAGAGTAAACCATGAAAATAACACAAATTACAACTGAATCTACCCTAAAAGAAGCTCCTGGTGGAAGTGCGTTAGGCAACGTTGCACGTAAAGTCGGAGCAAAAGTGGCTGGCGCCGTTGGCGCAAAGGCTACCGCCGCAGGAATGACAGGTAAAGTAGATCAGAACGCAAAAGCAAAAGAAATATTCGTACAGTGGAAAGGGTACATGGGGCAAACCGGTGGTAACCCTAAACAACCTACTGTGCAACAACTATCAGACTTTATGTCCAAACAAGGATTGCCAACAGCTAGACTTAAAGGTTTACAAGGACAGCTAACGCCAAAACAAGTAGACGACATTTTACAAAAAACATCTCAAGACAGTTTCAAAGGAACAGCCGGACAAGCGGCCGCAGGTAGTGAGCCAGCACAAGGTGGTGCAGGTGCTCCAGCAGGAGGCGGTGCTCCAGCAAGTGGAGGAGCGGCAGGTAAAGGTTTACCAGCAGACATTCAAAAAGCAATTGATGCCTTAGATGCTAATGAGAAAAAAGAACTAGCGGCACTATTATAAGGGTTGGACAATGAAACTAGGCGAAGTTACACACTATAATTTAAAATCAGAAACAATACTAGCAGAGGGTTGGCAAGATCTTAACGAAGCCCAACGCAGGTATGTTGGTAAATGGGAAAGAGACGTTTGGCCTTTAGTAGAAGGACTTAATAAACTACTAGAAGCAGACCTTGATCCTAAACAGATCGATCAAATCTTTACTAACGCAGAAAAAGTTGCAATAGATTCAGGCAACAATAAAACTGCACTAGGTAAAGCAGGATCAGTTGTAGGTGACCAAGCTACTAAACTTCAAAAACAAATTTCAGACTTAATGACTGCGGCACAGAACAGTGGCCCAATTAAAAACTTTGATGCACAGTTTGAAAAACTAAAAGCACAATTAAAAAAGAAACTACAAGGTAACCCAGCAGGACAAAAGATCCTTAAAATGGTTGACGGCTACCAAGGGTTTGCTAAAGAAAATCCAGCTAAGGCGGCATTTGTAATTGGTGCAATGACTTCAGTACTTGCTTTTGCAAGTGGAGGTATTGTAAGTGGTGCGGCAATTGGTTTCTTTTTAAAACTAGCTAACAACACACTCAAGGGCGATAAACTTTCAACAGCACTTGCTAAAGGTGTTAAAGGCGCGGCAATTGGTGCTATTGCAGGTGCTATTGGCGACAGCATTACAGCAGTTGCAGACGATACGTTCCCAGCAGATGTTACACAGATATTTACAAACGGCAACGGCGAGATAGACATCACGCAGGTTGCGGCTATGGCAGACGGTGTTGGCATTGAAGATTTAGATTCAGGCTCTGTTGCAGAGTTTGTTCAAACACGTAACGCACTAATGGAACTTTATAAGAGCACAGATTTAGATGCAGAAGCACAAGAAGTGCTACAACAACAAATAGATCAAGTACAAGACAAACTGTTTGATCTTATGCCTCCGGAGTTTAACGGTAATGCCGCGGCGGCTGTTGACCTACTACAAGATAAATTTAACATTGAAGGCCAAGGCGTAGACATTGTTGTTAAAACGAATGTATCAAACATTACAATTGATGCTAACGACTTACCAGGCGAAGACGGAGTTGATGGTATTCCAGATGACTCGGGCGATGCAGACGTAGGTGGCACAGGTGGTAACGAACCTGAGGTAGCACCTAATACAGACGCAGACGGAAACGAAATAGGTGATGAAGGTACTGTTGTTGACTCTAAGAGTGCAGACGAAATGAACGATGCAGGTATCAACTCAGCAGACATACAACCTAGTACACAGATTTCAGAACTAGGTGGCGAAGCTAACCTAACTGATGCTGAAATTGAAAAACTACAATCAGTTTACAAATTAGATAGAGCAATTGAAAATGCTAAATTTATGGGTACTAGAATATCAGCATCTAGCGATATGCAAGTTTGGGATAATATACCAACTGAGGTTGACGGAGTTGAAGGAACGTACGAAGCAGGACAAACTTTTACTTCTGAAATTTCAACTGCACCATCAGGAATTGACGGTCCTTGGACTGCATCTGTTAGTACTGAGATTTCAGGTGTTGATGCAGACGGTAATGCCGTATACGCAGTTAAAAAAGTATTCATTAGTCCAAATGTAATGGATCAAGAGTTTTTTGATATCATAGACAAGCTATCACCAGAGATGCGAGACAAGATGATGGATTCTTTTGATGCGTTTAGAGAAACTGAAAGTATGGAAACCCTTGTAGATGATTTCAAACAAGAGTTTGCAGAAAAACTTATGCAGGCTGTGGCAGTAACAGCATTAGGTGGAGCATTAGCGGCAACAGAAGTTACAGATAAAGACGGCAAAATACTTACTGGCAACGCACCAGCTAAAAAAGAAGAATCAATAGAGCGTCATAATCAAATGATTTATGAGTATGTTGAGTACTTAGAAGAAACAATGACAGAAGGCCCTGCATTAGATAAAATGAAAAACATCGCAATGGCGGGTGTTAAAAAAGCAGGCGACCTTACCCAAGCAGGATTAAAACAAGTTGGCAAAGGCATGGACAAAGCCGGAGCCGCTGTAGCAGGTGGTATAGGTAAAACAGCAAAAGGTATTAAGTCACAAGCAAAACAACTTGGTAACAAAATCACAAAAGAAAAATTAATGAAGATGTGGAACAAGATGGGTAAACCAACTGACACAGGAAGTGTTATTAATATTTTAAGTGATGCAGGTATGGACGACGAGTCCATTGGTACAGTTGGAACGCAAAGTAAAGTTGAACTTAAACCAGTTCCTAAAGATGACGATGCAGGAGCACCAGAAGGTGGAGCAGGAACAGATCCTAAAGATCCTAAAGATCCTAAAGATCCAAATGCACCTCCAGGTGGTGAGCCAGTTGATGCAAACAAAGATGGCAAGGACGATAACACAGGTAAGCCTATTGCTAAACCAGTTGATGCAAACAAAGATGGCAAAGATGATAACACAGGCAAGCCTATTCCTAAAACACCAGCAGGTGGTACTACACCAGGTACAGCGGCAGATAAAGCTCGTGCTAGAATGGCACAAGCAAAAGCCGGAAAAGCAGGAGCAGGAGCAGGAGGCGGAGCATCAGCTACACCTAATGCTAACTTAACAACGTTAGCGGATAAGATTAAAAAAGCCGGAGTTGCTGATCAGGTTAAGACACAACTATCTGCACCACCTAAGGCAGGTGGCGGAAGTGATCTTGGTAGTGGAATTAAAATGGATCTTCCTACGTTAGCACAAAAGATTAGCGATGCTGGAATGCAACAAACAGTTAAGCAACAACTAACACAACCACAAACACAAAAAGCCTAAAAGAAAGGCATACTTGTCTTTTTAGCAGTTTCAAGATTTTCTTTAATTAATTTACTAAAGACTTCACGATCCTCTGGACCACAGGTATACATTTCGTCAAGGGTTACTCCCCCACGCATATACCATACTAACCTGGCTAGTTCTAGCTTGAAGTTTTTAGTCTCGTTTTCTAGGTCGTCTACTAATCTTAGGATCTCAGAGAGAGACTTACTTAAGATCCTTATCCGAAAAAATTGGATTGATCAAACGTGATTGGCACATCATAACTTTCAGGTGCACCAGCTTGTCTTTCGTCAGCAGTTGTTTCTACTTTGAAAGGTTCAATATCAAACTTTTTCTTTTCACTTTCCATGTGCGAAGTAATTGCACTAAAGAAATCTTTATCTGCATTCTTAATAAACTCACCAATGTGTTTTTGATCTACAACAACTTCTTCACCTACCTGAATGGATTGTATTCCAGTAACAACCATATCAACAGTTATGTTAGTAAGTGTATTAAACGATTGTGCAAATCTAGTCATTTTTTCTTCATCACTGATTTCTGAATCACTTACTACTGAAGCAATACGTTGTTCTTCAAACGTTTTCATTGCCGTTCTAGTAAACTGTCTATAGTCCTGTGGTCGAAGTTTGATCTTCATATCTTTGACATCAACATTGTTATCATATTCAATGCCTTGGTATTTGTCAAGTAACTGTCTTAGGTCAAGATCAAATTTACGATCTGTTCCTGATCCAGGCACTTTAGTTTCGATTTCCATCTTCTCGCCATACGTGGCAATTCTGATAGCAATTAATATTGCATCAACATCGATACTTGGTGTACTCCAACCGTCTTTGATTGCTGGTACACAACTTTGAATAACGTCTACTACAGACTGTCCATTCAATAATGCATCTGGTGTTTTAAATGCAAGTTCGTCTTTTGCCGTCATAGCATACACAGGGACTTCGTTGCCTTCCGGCATCTCAATCGCACCCTCTGGATACCAATGACCCCTACTTGGTAAATTCATATATATTTTAGGTTGTCTAAAATATTTTTGTAACGGGTTAGGTCCCGTTGGGTTAATAGCACCTACTGGTTGCGTTGCCCCTGGTTTCATTTCTGACATATTGTTCTCCGTTTACTATCATATTTATAGCGAGGAGTTAAATGCGTATATAATATGTGGTTTCGTATGATGACTTACCCAAAGTGCTAATTGTTTTCCAATATTTTCTGGCATGATTTTAAGTGGCTAAATAATAGAGTATACAGTTAGGTTTATAAACAAATGGTTCAAGTCACTTATCAAGGCGGAGGAATGGATGGCGTTACGTCTAATGCCGCTTCTGAAGCCACATTACAGGCATTATTAAAAGCCTTAGGATCTGGCGGTGGTGGCGGAGCCGGTGGTGCTCAGGATCAATATACTAAAGCCCAAAAAGCCGGAATACTTGGACAGAAAAATCTTAATAAAGAAACAAAAGGAACTACTGAATCCGTAGGTGGCTTAGGCAACGCAAGTAACAAAGCAAGTAGAGCCTTAAAGAGCATTGGCGGAATGGCCAAAGGTGTTCTTGGAATGGCGGTTGGAGCCATAGGGAATACTGGACAAGCGGCCGCAGATATGGGCATGGAACTACTAGCTGGTGGTAACAAGCTCTCCGACTTTAGTCAACACGCAACTGGATTAATATCTAAGTTTCCAATAATTGGTGGAGCACTAGGTACACTAGGTCAAGGAATGATAGAACTACTTGACGGTCAAATAGATTCATTTAGAAACTTATCTTCCACTGGTGTAGACTTTGGTGGATCAATGTTTGAGATAATGGACAAAGCAACGCAAACTGGTCTAAGTATGGAAGTGTTTGCTGGATCAATAGCACAAGGTAGTCAAAATTTAGCAATGATGTTTGGTGGTACTACAGCTGGTGCTCAAGCATTTACCAAGTTACAAATAGCACTAAAACCTTCCATTAAACAGTTAACTGCACTAGGTTACACTATGGAAGAAGTTGGCGAATTTACCAACGACTATCTAGAACTACAAAGAATTCAAGGCAGAACAGAAGGACGTACTTCAAGAAGTTTAGCACAAGGCACAGCCGACTATATGAAACAACTTGATATGTTAGCTAAAGTTACTGGTATGTCAAGAAAAGAAGCGGCGGCGGCTCTAAAAGAACAAAGCACAGACAAAAGATTACAATCATTATTTGCCAGCCTTGACGATGTAACTAAAGGAACTGTTGAAAATGTACTAGCAACAATGGGCAACGTTGGACCAGAATTTAAAGATGCACTTACAGAGATTGTTGCAACAGGCGGAGCACCGTTAAGTGATTATGCAAAAGGGTTAGTAGCAACTATGCCTGAAGTAGGTGAAGCCGCGGCACAGTTAAAGTCAGGATCAATAACACAAGATCAGTTCATGGCGATAATGCAAGAAGCTCAAAAGAAAGCACAAGAAAATTTAAAAAACCAAGGCGAGAATATATCAACTTACATGGCCATGGGTAATACTATGTACAACGCTCAGGCAGACTTAGCCAAGGCTGGCGGAATTGCTGGTAAGAAAGCGGCGGCACTTGAAGAGCAAAAAAAGGCTCTATCAAATGCTGAAAGAGGAAACTTATTAAACTTTGGCGCGGCAATTCAAAATGCAAGAAACACAATTATGAACGCCTTGATCAAGAGTGGAATATTTGACAAACTACAAAGTGTAGTTGCAAAGGTTACTCCAATAATTGAGGATTTGTTTGGTAAAGATGGTACAGGTACAAAAGCAATTGGTAAATTTGTTGACAAAATTAGTACAACGATTACGAAGTTTATAGCTGACTTTCAAAAAATGACAATAAGTGAATTAGTAAGTACATATATCTTTACACCAATTAAAAATGCTGTAATGGGAATGTTTGGCGGTGGCGACGGAGATAAAAAAGAAGGCGGCAAAGAAGGCGATTCAGGAAAACCAGGTATGTTTGACGGAATAACTGGTGCACTTAAAAGTATAGGAAAGTATTTACTTATAGGCGGCGTTGCCATGGGAGCGATGTTTGTCGCCATGGCAGTGGGTCTAACAATGATGGGGCCAGCTTTGGCAATAGCATCTCCAGGATTGTTGGCATTTGGTGTAGCAGTAGCAAGTATTGGCGTTGCTGGTGCAGGTATATCGTTGCTTATCGATTCTATTGCTAACTCCGTTGGTACAATGGCAGATGGTGCTAAGAAGTTTGAAGAACTAGATGGTGGAAAACTTACACTTGCTGGAGCCGGATTAAAAGCAATTACAGGTCCGGTTATGGATCTTGCTAAAGGTGGTATTGTTGCATCGTTTATTGGAACAGGTGCATTTACTAATTTAGCTAATGGTATAAAAGAATTTGAAGGAGTAAATGCGGCTGGTTTGTTTGCAGTTGGACCTGCACTAACAAGTTTACACAAAGGTATGAGTGCATTTACAGGAGATGGTTTACTAGATAGTATTGGTAAATCACTTGGTAGTTTGTTTGGTGGCAGTAGTGGTGGATTAGCAGATTTGGCTGACGATGTAAAACT
>Ga0257110_1001526_pt1 | contig 10881 bp, 10 predicted proteins | sample LP_taG_7_FD_190184 | JGI IMG/M metagenome (GOLD analysis project Ga0257110, IMG submission 190184) | Marine microbial communities from Northeast Subartic Pacific Ocean, Canada - LP_J_2015_P26_10m | ecosystem: Environmental > Aquatic > Marine > Oceanic | place: Canada: Northeast Subartic Pacific... | reverse complement strand
TAATGGTAAAATTAAGAATAGACCAAGTAATATTATAACGCTAAAATCCCATATAGAAGATTGGATGCTCAAATATCTTTTATGTACAAGACGATCTAAGCCTTTATTAAAATTTGTGGGCAGACCAAAAATTATGATTGACAAACAGCATGCTAAAGCTGCGATAGAAAGTTGTATTAAAGCTAAAAATGCTGCTCGTCCAAAGTCTAACTCAAACCGGAACGCTTGATATATCGCTAATTCAAGAGTGGTGGCTTTAGGCCCTCCTCCTAAAGTCAAAACAACGGCAAAACTTGTTAAGCATAGTGCAAAAATAAGACTGAAAATTTGAGGAGCGACTAAGCGAAGGATTGGCCAATCCAGTATCCAAAAACGCATTAAAAATTTTAGGTTTAAACCGTCAGCGACGCGCTCGAGTTCTGCTGGCCTTCGTTCTATAGCGAGTAAGAAAGCCCTAGTTGCTAGTGGAATATTGAAAAAGATATGAGCCAACAATACGCCAGTAAGGCCATATATTGAAAATACTGGGAAACCAAAAAAATTTAACAGAGAGTTTAAAAGCCCTGAATTACCAAAAATTGATAATAACCCTAACACAGCAACTATCACAGGAAGGATGAAGGGCACGCTTAACGTAAGTATTAAAAGCCGCCTGCCAATAAAGTGCCTTCGAGATAGCGCTAAGGCCAAAGGCCATGCCAGTAATACTGACAGAAGTGAGGATAAAGCAGCTTGCTTTAGGGTAAATTTTAATGCTGCCCAATCAGCTGTTGTAAAAGTAAGGTTTTGGTCCGCATAGAATAGAAGAACAACCAACGGACCAAAAACTACAAAAAGCAGAAGGGTATTTGCGATTATTGAGAAAGTGCGTTGCGCCACTCTTCTATCGCCTGCTTAGTTATTTCTGACGCCTCATTTTCTGAAAAATAAACAGTTGATTTTGGCCTCGGTAGATCAGAGAAAACCGATGGCCATTCATCTTTGGCCTGTGCAGACGGATAAGACCAATTTGTCATAGGTATTAAATCCTGAAATTCGTCAGACAGAATGAAATTCATAAACATTGAAGCAAGTTCTTTGTTTTTTGACGATTTTACTTTGGCCGCAAGCTCAAAGAAAGGATAGTGTCCTTCCTTAAATATGGCTGCTTGCTTCGTAATATCTTCTTCCACCGCTATATGATATGCTGGGGATGTTGTGAAGGAAAGAACCCCAGCTGCTTCGCCGTCAGTGAAAAGACCATAGGCCTCAGACCACCCTTTAGTAACGGTCAATATTTTTGGCGCAAGTTTTTTCCAATATTCACCAGCATCGTCTCCATATATTTTTTTGACCCATAAAATTAGTGCGAGACCAGAAATTGAACTTCTCGGATCTTGGATCACTATCTTAATATTTTTTGGTAAATTCGCTAACTCTTCGAAGCTACTTGGTGGTTTTGTTTTTGTCGTATCAAATACAAAACTGGCGTAAGACCAATCAAATGGTAAAAATGTTTCATCATCCCAATCAATAGGAAGCTTGAGACGATTATTGTCTTGTTTGTGAGGAGAGAATATCTCTAAATCTCTAGCCTTTTTTGTGATATCTGTATTTAAGCCTATTACTATATCAGCCCTAGTGTTTTGTCCTTCAAGTACAAGTCTTGGTAATAGTTCTCCTGCAGAAAAAACTAAATCACAATTACAAGTTTCCTCAAATTTACTCTCTATAGAGGGGCCTGGACCCCACTCAGAGGTAAAATAGTCTGGTGCGTATACTGTTAAAGTGGGTATTTGAGCTAAGGCCATGCTTGTGCTCAATAATCCCGCCGCAAAAGTAAGTTTAAACATTGTTCTCTCCTTATGCTGGCGGAGAGTAGTTCAGGACGACGTCCAGACCTTCCCTCCGCCGGTTCTAACCGGTTCAGGTTCAACGGGTTCATTCATATGTCTCAGCCATAAGGCACCCCGAGGTTCTTTTTTCATATACACAGATTTATAAATGATCAAGAGGAATTGACTTGAGGAATAGTTGATCAAGGTTTACACCATCTTTATACACAGGGACTTGTAATGAGTATAAATACATTTGGACATTTATTTCGCGTAACAACCTGGGGTGAGAGCCATGGGGAAGCTATTGGAGCAACCATAGACGGCTGTCCTCCAGGCGTAGACATATCCCGAAAAAACCTTCAACATTACCTGGACAAGCGAAGACCTGGGCAAAGCAAATATACTACACAAAGACGCGAAAAAGATTTGGTAGAAATCTTATCAGGTATTTTTGAAAATAAGACTACTGGAACACCAATTCAGCTTCTCATTAAAAACACTGATCAAAGATCCAAAGATTATAGTGAGATTGAAAATACCTTTCGGCCAGGGCATGCTGATATAACTTATTGGCAGAAATATGGTATTCGAGATTATCGCGGCGGTGGCAGGTCTTCAGCAAGAGAAACAGCCTCCCGTGTTGCTGCTGGAGGAGTGGCTCGTGCAGTTTTATCACAACTGATACCAGACATTCGAATAAGAGCTTACCTAACTCAAATAGGTCCAGACAAAATTGATAGAAGTAATTTTGATTGGCAAGAAATAGGGGAGAATGATTTTTGGTCTCCAGACAAAAAAGCTGCTGAAAGATGGGCTAAATATTTGGATGAGATTAGGAAATCGCACAATTCTACAGGTGCAGTGATTGAGGTACAAGCAAGTAGGGTGCCCGCTGGATTAGGTGCTCCAATTTATGGTAAATTGGATATGGATATAGCTTCTGCAATGATGTCTATAAATGCAGTAAAGGGTGTTGAGATCGGCGAAGGTATGCAAGCTGCAGAGTTAACTGGCTCAGAAAATGCTGATGAGATATTTATCGGGGATGATGGTAGCCCAGAATACACTTCCAATCATGCTGGTGGTATTTTGGGTGGAATATCAACAGGGCAAGATATTGTTGCTAGATTTGCAGTAAAACCAACGTCGTCTATCCTGAGTGCACGTAAGTCGATTACTAAATCTGGCCAAGCAACTGAAGTTGCAACAAAAGGACGCCACGATCCATGTGTTGGGATACGAGCGGTTCCTGTAGCAGAGGCAATGATGGCATGTGTGCTTTTGGACCATTTTCTTGTGAATAGAGGGCAAATTGGGGACGCTGGCGGTCAAATCGGCTAACGTAGATATTACATCTCAAGACATTAGCTGCTCTCCTTTGAAGTCTGTACTAGCAATATACCTAAAGTCACAATTAAAACTCCAAAGTAATCAGATACACCAAGCGGTTCACCTAACATTACCGCTGCAATAGAGACTCCAAAGAACGGATTTAAGAAATGAAAAGTTGCTGCTTTTACTGCGCCAATTTCATTCACTAACCAAAACCAAATTACTGTAGCAATCAGGCCAGGTACTAAAGTTGTATAAATAAAGGCCACTAAAAGTGTCCAGTTAAATACGATTATGTGGGTTTCTAACATAATTGAAAACATTGATAGCGAAGCCGCACCAATTAACATTTGATAACCAACTATCACCATCAGGTTACCTTCAGAATTAGTGTTTCGTACTGCAAGAGTTGCAATGGACAATGCTGCGGCCCCTAAGACACAGTATGTTAAACCCAATTCACTTATACCTGTATTCAGTCTAAATCCCATTATTAGAGTGACACCCAAGAAACCAATTCCGAGCCCTGCAACACCAATAGTAGATAACCTTTGCCCTAAAAATAGCCACCCGAGCAAAGCTACTAATAGTGGCATACTTGAAGCAATGATTGCTGCTAAAGATGCTTCAATCCATTGCATCGCTACAAAGTTCAGACCGAGATAGATTGTATTTTGGCAAATCCCAAATATAATTGTTGCCTGCAATTGGTTTTTCGTAAGTCTGAAGTTCTGTCTGAGCCAAATAGCAATGATTAGCGCAATGATGCCTGATAAGAAAAATCTTAACGAAAGTGCTCCAATAGGTGGAGCATGACTTACTATAACACGCGCAGAGGTGAAGGCGGAGGACCAAATAAAAGCAAACATCAGGCCAAGGATTAAAGCTTTGGGACTCAAATCTACTCCAAAAACAATTTATTTAAAGCCAATTTACCAAAAAGCAAAGGGCCGCCTAAAGCGACCCCTTTTGAACTCTACTTCATTCGGTATTAGCTATTCACACTTTCTTTTAAAGCTTTTGCGATTGTCATTTTGACAACTTTGTCAGCCGCTTTTGTGAATTGCTCTCCTGTTGCAGGATTACGAACTTGTCTTTCTGGTCGTGCACGACACATAATTTTACCTACACCTGGTAAAGTGATTGCTCCACCGCCTGAAACTTCTCTTGTAATGAGCCCACAAATTGCATCTAGTGCTGCGTTGGCAGATTTCTTATCTGTACCCATTTCTTCAGACAAAGCTGCTACAAGCTGTGTCTTTGTCATTGGCTTTGACATATTTTTCTCCTTATTAAATACCCAATAAGTTGGGCTTCACGGTGTGACTGTAACTGAATATTGTGTAATAACACAACAAATAGTATCTAATATTCCTCAGAAAATGATACTTTTTTTGGTTTTTCTGATAAAATTTGGGTTGTTCCCCATAATTTTATAAAAAAGCGGCCCAAAATTAGCCTTATAGAATTAAAGTACACCAGTATCCCAAATAAATAGGGTTTTAAAAAATAATATTCCAAATCGCGGTTGCATCAATCAAAAGATATATCCTTTGTTGAAATTCGCGCTCTATTAGTTTTTAAATCGGCTCGATTTTTTTTTGTAGCAAGTCGCCTGCGTTTACTAGCTAATGTTGGTTTGGTGGCCAATCGCTTTTTTGGTGCGATTAAAGATTTTCTCACCATATCCTTTAGGCGTTTTAGTGCGATTTCTCGATTTCGAATTTGGTGCCTTGTATCATCGCACTTAAGAATAATTGCACCATCTTTTGTCCATTTACTTCCTGCAATTTTTTTTAATCGTATCTTTACTATTTTAGATAATGATGGTGATTTTTCGGCCTCGAACCTTAATTCTACTGCGCTGCTTGTTTTATTGACGTGTTGTCCACCAGGTCCAGAAGCTTTTATAAACTGCTCGCTTAGTTCCCAACTCTTTATTGTTATCTTTTCGTCAATTATTAGCATTTTTGGTATTTACCATTTTTTACTCTTTAAAAAAATGAAAAAAGGCCGCTCAGGTAGAGCGGCCTTCCAAGATTTTTCGGAGGTGGGCCGGTTAGGTGGCTCACCAATTAAAAGCTTTGCATTTTCAGGACTGCCCTAGATGCGACTACTCCAAACTGTTCCGACACCTCTCTCCAATACCTTTTTAGACACTGGACCACCTCCTTTCGTTTGTTACATTCTAATAGCATGGTGTCACAGAATGGAAATTTTTCAAGATATTTTATTATCTTTTAGTAAAAAAAATGACACAAAAAATCGAAAGGGTATTAATGCTATCATTCCAATGATCCACTTTACCATTAAATCAGCAACTGCGAGTGATACCCATAACGGCGAGTCGACGCCAATGGTTAAAAATGGAACTATTTCCCATGCCCAGGAAATCTCGCCATTTGCTGCATCTGAGAAGAGTGGTATTTGAGAAGAAAACGCTATTGTAAAAAAAATAGTGGTATCAATTAAAGAGGCTAGAAGCGACGAGATCAGAGGAGCCTTCCACCACGAAGCTGAGCGTAATTTGTTGAAAATAGCTATGTCAAAAAATTGAGCTAAAAGAAATGCGATACCAGATGCAAATGCCACTCTTAATGCAACTGCTGGATATTCGTAACCGTCTCCCTGGAGCATAATTTTGCTACCTATAAGGGAGCATAAAAGGCCTGTGATAAATCCTGCAAGTACTATTTTCCGAGCTGCTTTAGGGCCGTAACTTTTGTTCATCAGATCAGTAATTAAGAATGCTATGGGGTAAGTGAATGCACCCCACGTAAGTAGACCATCTAGCAATAAGAATTGGACTAGAATGTTTGACGCCACTACTACTGACGCCATGGCAAGAATGCCAATAAGAAGTTTTTCCATAAAATTTATTCCCGTTTTTTATCCAAGGTATCGGTGACTTGTTAAGTAAATGTTAACGAACGAGCGTTATCTTCTGATTAAAAGTTTTGCAAGCATAAATTATGACAATTAGCTTAGCTGGCATCTCCTTCTGGATTTACCCGAAGCATAAGAAATAAACCAATCAAAAAGAGCAAAATAAGCGGAGAAATTCCAAGATTATTACTGTTGGTTACTGCTGTGACGTAGGCAATAAGTGCTGGAGCAAGAAAGGCGGTGGCTCTACCAATCAATCCATATATGCCAAAATACTGAGTAGAATTAGAGGTGTTCGTGTGTCTTACCATCATGGTTCGACTGGCAGATTGTAGAGTACCTCCAAAGCCTCCAATTAAAACTCCACATCCATAAAAAATGTTATCAGGGATGCTTGAGTTTTCAGCTAATGGGATACCAAAAAAAGATACTCTGGACATCCCAACAACTATTATACACACACCAGTTAAGATAAGTATACTTATGAGTATCACTGGCTTTGGCCCTACTCGTCTATCCCACTTACCACCGAGCCAGCTGCAAACAGCTGCTGCAAGTGCTGCAACTATTCCAAAAGTTCCAATTTGAACAATCGACCAGTCTAGAACTAAGGCAGCATAAACCCCTCCAAAGCTATAAAGACCATTCAAGCTATCGCGGTAAAACATATTTGAAATTAGATATCTGATTGTACTTTTTTTATTGCGCAAGCTGATTATGGTTTTCCAAAGATCTTCTAGACCCTTTCCTATGCTAGCGCCCAGGCGTGGCTTGGACTTATCATTAATCCACATAAAGTAAGGTATGGAAAAAAGGATAAACCACATAGCAACAAAAGGGCCAACGAAGCGTGTTCCCTCTTTAGCTTCAGCGTTGAGGCCAAAAATTGGATCAAAGCCAATTAGTGTTTTTCCATTTTCCTGTTCAACAAATAAAGTAAGGACTACTACAAGAGAAACTAGGCCACCTACGTACCCAAACCCAAACCCACTTCCAGAGATCGCACCGGTTTCAGATCTATCACCCAATGATGGTAGTTGGGCATTACTGAAAATGTAAGCCAATTCGGCCCCTACAAACCCTATGCCAAAAGAGATCAATATCCAATGCCAATTAGAGCCATCTGGGAGGCCAAACCAGGAGCTAAAAGCACCAATAATCAATAAAGCAGAAAATAGATAAATCCATTTTATTCTGTTGCCATAAGTATCTGCAATCGCACCAATAAATGGTGCTGTGAGGCCAACTATCAAGCCAACTATTGTTATGGTTAAAGACCAGTAATATTGAGCATTGGCTCGGGAAGTTACGCTGTCTAGTCCGTTGGCGATAAAATACTCGGCGGCCACAGTAGCGAAATATGGACCCATGATAAATGTAACCATTAGTGTGTTGTAAGGCTGACAGGCCCAGTCATAAAAAAACCAACCCCATGTTTTTTTTGAATTATTCATAGACTAGTCTCCCGCTGCTTTATGCAGTAAAACAAGTTCCTAAAGACTAAAGCAAGCTATTCTTGCATTGGAGGCCAAGGTCTTTTCTTTTCTGAATCAACCCAGCCTCTCAACCAATTTGGCATCTTAGGTGACTGATGCTTCAGTTCAATTTCATCAAAGATTCTTTGTGGATCAATAATCCCATCTTTTCCTACAAAGGCTGCCCGATAAACAATGTGACCAGCACACTCATTTTTAGAGTTCCACATACATTGTTCGATGTACAAGAACCTGTTGTCCCAACAAACTGTTCGTGTTTGCATTTTTATTCGATCAAAGGCCCTAATACGTTTTCGATATCGTACATTTGCGCCCGCCATCGTCATTGACCATCTATTCTTGAAAATGACTCTGCTAAAACCTGATTTGCCAGAAAATGGGATACGACCTAAATCGTACAAGGTGAGCGCCCGCCCATTATTTAGTTCAAACCAGAAATCAAGATCCCATGGCCAGCAAATATGAAATGACTCATGGATATCACCAACCGATAGGTTTTGTGCAGATCTATTAACGAATAACTCTTTTGCCATTCTTATAAATGGATACATCTAATCTCCATAATTTCCCAAACATGGGCTTTCAGGTGTAGACAGGTTTTTTTTGAGAAGTCGGCTGAAAACCTAATTCAAATAGTCACCAACACTTCTAACGTCAGAGGCTAATCCTTCAAGAATAGACCCTGTACCATCTAAAACTCCTTTGGTAGTCCCACAAGAACTAAGAAGTAATACTAACGACGTGAAAAAAGCTTTTTTAAACATGTTCCGATATATTGCCGTAAAAATGCTTCAGTAGTTTACATTTTTTGTTTCAAAACATCAATGTCTTACAGATAGAAAGTTACTGTATTGTTTGAGGTCAAGCCGCAGCAGATTGCTCTGCAGCTGGCTGGGACTGGAAAACAAATCTAGCATCGTGAAAAGTCTCTAGCAAAATTTTTGTTGCATGAGCTTCATCGTAAGCAAATACTAGCTGGTCGTCCACATCTTCATAATTTTCGTTCACGTATCTGACTAGGTAGGGTTTTAAATAAGGGTTGAGCATGGTGACATCCTATTAATATAGATATTCGCGTGCTCTTTAATTTTGGATCATTCTATCATTTTCTAATGTGAAATGTACTTATTTACTTCCATGATGAGCTAATAAAGTGCAGAGCCAAAAATGATTTTGTAAAACTGTTTTCAACCCTGCCCAAATAAACAAACTGAATAGGGAGACTATTCAGTTTGAGCTATATTTTAATTAATAAGGACAAGTAAAGAATCAAACCATAACCATTCAAAAGTGGATAAAGCTTTATGAAAAAATATCAAAATCCTAAATTGATGCAGCACATCGCTTTTATCAGGACTAAAATTAGTCTAAAATAAACTACATAGTTTAATGAATAGGCAAATTGAAAAAAGTTTCAGAAGTAGAACTTAAGTGGGTATTACTTTGCTTAGGGAATATTTGGATACTAAGTGATTATACAAAACATTGACTGAAACCTTTATATCGCTAAATGGGCACAAAAATTGATTATTACTGGTAATAACTTATGACTTCTCCCCCAAACGTATTATGGATTATGGCTGACCAGCTTAGATTTGATTATCTAAGTTGTTATGGTCACTCAAAATTACATACGCCCAATATAGATGCCCTTGCCATGCGAGGTGTCCAATTTAATAATGCTTACGTTCAATCTCCAGTTTGTGGACCATCTAGAATGTCTGCTTACACAGGTAGATATGTGAGAAGTCACGGTTCTACTTGGAATGGGATGCCACTAAGGGTTGGTGAGCGAACTATTGGCGATCATCTCAAAGAAAATGGTATACAGTCCGTGTTAGTTGGAAAAACACACATGGCTGCCGATGCTGAGGGAATGGCTTGGCTTGGCATTGATCCGAATAGTGAAATTGGAGTTCGTGTTTCTGAATGTGGTTTTGTACCGTTTGAGCGAGATGATGGATTGCATCCAAATAGTACGCGCCAGCGGTGGTCCTCTTATGATGATTACTTAGCAGAAAATGGATACACTTCAGATAACCCCTGGGGTGACTTTGCTAATTCTGGGCTTAGTGAAAATGGGGATTTGTTATCTGGCTGGCTTTTGAAAAACTCAAGATTGCCGGCAAATATACCGGAGGAGCATTCTGAAACCGCTTATATGACAAATCGAGCTATAGATTTCATGTCGCAGGCTCGTGAAAGTGATCAACCTTGGCTCTGTCATTTATCCTACATAAAACCTCATTGGCCATATATTGTTCCGTCTCCCTATCATAAACTGTATTCAGAAGAGGATATCAATAACCCAATTCGTTCCGATAAAGAAAAGTGGACCAACCATCCGCTACTTCGTGCATATCAAAACGCGCGGGTTTCAAAATGCTTTTCTAGAGATGAAGTGCGAGATCATGTGATACCGGCTTACATGGGATTAATAAAGCAGCTAGATGACAATTTGGGCCGTTTATTTCAGTGGATGGACAGATCTAATTTAAGCGAAAACACGGTTATTATTTTTTCATCTGACCACGGCGATTATTTAGGTGATCATTGGATGGGAGATAAGGACTTTTATCATGAAATGGCTGTAAAGGTTCCATTGATAATCCATGACCCTAGAAAAGGTTCAGATAAATCTCGGGGTAGTGTTAAAACCGAACTTGTTGAAATGATTGACTTAGCGCCGACTATTTTAAGCATTTTTGGATGCGCGCCCAAGCCGCATATAATTGAGGGGCGTGATTTAACGCCTCTTTTAAGAGGGACGGGAGGTTTCTCTCGAAATTATGTTATCAGTGAACATGATTATCATTGGTCTGAAATGGCAAAAGAGCTTAATCAACAACAAAATTTAGCCCACACAAAAATGATATTTGATGGACGATGGAAATACATAAGGTGTGAGGGGTTTGAACCGATCCTATTTGATTTATTTTCGGATCCAGATGAACTTGTAGACCTTGCTAGCTCAACGAATACGATAGATCGAGAGGCAAGGTCTCGGTTAGAGGTGGCTCTTGAGTCTTGGGCAATGCGCCATCATAATAGAACTACCGGAACAGAGGATATCCTAGAGTCCCAAAAAAAAGCTGCTGATTTGGGTATATTAATTGGTTTCTGGGATGAAATGGAGTTCGAAGATCTAACTGGAAAAAAATTCACAAGTTTACAACCTATTGGGAAAAAGGAGACCTAATTTTTTAATTATTTCCAACGAGTTTTGGTTCATGCTAGCATCCTCATATCACCGTCAATAGCAATTGCCTGTCCAGAAATTCGCGCGCCCATTGGTGAAGCTAAAAACATTATCTGATTGGCTATGTCCTCGGTAGTCACATATGACTTTA
>Ga0257110_1001525_pt1 | contig 10883 bp, 13 predicted proteins | sample LP_taG_7_FD_190184 | JGI IMG/M metagenome (GOLD analysis project Ga0257110, IMG submission 190184) | Marine microbial communities from Northeast Subartic Pacific Ocean, Canada - LP_J_2015_P26_10m | ecosystem: Environmental > Aquatic > Marine > Oceanic | place: Canada: Northeast Subartic Pacific... | reverse complement strand
TACCTTTGTATCACAAAAAACCTTGTCTATTATGAGTACAGAAATACGCCAGTTAGAACCCAGAGCGGTTTGGAATAAGTTTGCAGATTTAAATGCAGTTCCACGTCCTTCTAAAAAAGAAGAACGCGTGATCGCTTTTATGAAAGATTTTGGAGCATCCTTAAGTTTGGAGGTGATTGAAGATTCAGTCGGCAATGTGATTATTAAGAAACCAGCGACTTTTGGTATGGAAGATCGTAAGCCGATTGTCATGCAATCACATTTGGACATGGTACATCAAAAAAATAACGACACTATTTTTGATTTCTTGACTCAAGGCATTGAGATGCATGTAGAAGGCGACTGGGTCAAAGCTAAAGGAACAACATTAGGGGCTGATAATGGTTTGGGCGTTGCCACGATTATGGCAGTGTTAGAAAGTAATGATATTTCTCATCCCGCTATAGAGGCTCTATTTACAATAGATGAAGAAACAGGAATGACAGGAGCTATAGGGCTTAAAGGTGGGCTTTTAAGCGGGGCTATTTTATTAAACCTAGATACTGAAGAAGACGATGAGATAGGCGTTGGTTGTGCTGGAGGTATAGATGTAACTGCCCAAAGAGATTACAATGAAGAATCAACTCCAGAAACCAAAATTGGATATGATATTGAAGTTAATGGACTTCAGGGGGGGCATTCAGGTATGGATATCCATAAAGGTTTTGGAAATGCAAATAAAATTATGAACCGGATTCTTTTTGATGGTTTTGAAAACTATGGATTGCGAATAACTGAGATTGACGGGGGAAGCCTTAGGAATGCCATTCCAAGAGAAAGTCGAGCCGTTGTGGCGGTTGATCGTGTTCATGAAACTGTTTTCTTACATGATGTTGGAGCGTTCATTGAGTCTATAAAATTAGAACTTAAAACCTTAGAGCCAGACTTAGAAATTAGTTTAAATAAAATTGAAACGCCTGAACTGATTATGGACTTAGGCGTCCAAGAGGGGCTTACACGTGCACTTTATGCTGCATGGAATGGAGTTTACAGAATGAGCCCTGATATTGAAGGTTTGGTGGAGACCTCAAATAATATAGCGCGTGTCGTTGTAAAAGAGGGGCATATAAAGATAGGTTGCTTAACAAGGTCGTCTGTAGAGTCTACGAAAATGGACTTAGCAATGACCTTAAGATCTACTTTTGAACTCACAGGTTTCGAGGTTATACTTTCTGGAGATTACCCAGGCTGGGCACCAGACATGGATTCTTCAATCTTAAAAGTATTGAGGGGTTTATATGAGACGATGTATAATGAAAAGCCGCATGTTGCTGCTTGTCATGCAGGTTTGGAATGTGGTATTTTAGGTACTAATTACCCAGAAATGGAGATGATTAGTTTTGGCCCTAATATTAAAGGAGCCCATTCGCCAGATGAACGTGCGCAAATATCTTCTGTTCAGAAATTTTGGGATTTTTTGTTAGAGATTTTAAAAAATATTCCCAAAGCTTAATATTAAATATTTTCATCTAAAAGGCAGCCCAGGGCTGCCTTTTAGATATGATAAGTTTATTCTACTAATTGATTACTTCGACCATTTCTACAATAAAAATCAAGTCAGTATTAGGTTTTATGGGACCACGACCTTTTTCGCCATAGGCAATATATGACGGTAGGTATAAGAAAGTTTTATCTCCTAAAGACATATTAAATACACCTTCCTTAAACCCAGGAATCATTTGTGCTTCTGGGTCAAGTGGCATTGAAATAGGACTATAAGCGCCTTGGGTATCTTTACGTTGGTCATAACCTCCATACTTTTCGTCTACAGACTTCACATTGGTTCCAAATAGTTTTCCATCTATAAAATAGCCTTCATAATTAAGTTTTACTGTGACGCCTTTTCTAGGTTTTGGACCCTCTCCTTTAGAAATAGTATGAATTAATAAACCAGAACTAAGGCTCGAAGCTTTGCTTTTGTAAGTTTCTAAAATAACAATCATATCTTTGGCAATAATAGCTGCTTTCTCTTCAGCGATCTTTTTCTTTTCTTCAGCTATCAGTTTAGCAGCTTCTATTTTTTTCAAACGCTTTTTTTCAAGTAACGGCAATTCAGTTACCCATGTTTTGGCAGCATCAAATTGCTTTGCAGCCATTCCTTGTCGTATAATATTAAGTTCTAAAATAATAATATCTTCGAGAGGTTTGTTTGACCCAGGAGCCACATCTACATTTGAAATCGCATCCACAATATCAAGGCCCTTAACTACCTCTCCAAAAACAGTGTGTTTGTTATTCAAGTGAGGGGTGGGGGCGTCAGTAATAAAAAACTGACTTCCATTAGTTGCTGGGCCCGAATTGGCCATAGAAAGTATACCTGCCTTGTCATGAGCAAGGCTGTTGTCAAATTCATCTCCAAATTTAAATCCAGGACTTCCAGATCCAGTAGCTGTTGGGTCGCCTCCTTGAATCATGAAGTTATTAATGACCCGGTGAAATACAGTGCCATCATAATAGGGTTTTCCTTTCAAAGAATCTACCAACATTGGGTGTGTGCCTTCAGAAAGACCAATAAAACTGGAAACAGTTAAAGGAGCTTTATTATAAAATAATTTTACTACTATGGTATCTTTAGAGGTAATGAATTCTGCAAATAAGCCCTCGCCTAGATCCGGGTATTTTTGTTTGCAAGCAGTTGCGCTTATTAGTAGCATTAAAGCGACTGTTCTGATGATTCTTTTGGTGAATTTCATTTTATTTCTATAATTATGGGGTTTAGTTTATTTGATGCTTTAAAAGAGATACTTCACAAATCAGCGGTACATTTCGCCCAATTTGGTCGTTATCTCCATAGTAGCCATATGCTTTTTGAGAAGGGAATATAAACGTAATAATTTCTCCTTCTTTCATTAACTTAAGACCCTCTCTAAGTCCTGAAAACAAATCTTGTTGGTCGATGTGGTAGTTTTGTACAGCTAGCTCTTCTTTGGAGTAAATGAGCTCATTTTTCAAGTTTTTGACGTTGTAGTTAAAATACACCAAGTCTCCAAATTTAGGGGTTTTAGCGGGTGTTTCCAGTTTATTATTATAGTAATACCAGAAACCAAAATTAGAATTTAAAACAGTTTTTTTAGAAGTTTGTAACAGTGTTTCAATTTCGTTGTATTCAATTTTATTGAGCTGTTTGTTACGTTCTATAGAGGCATCGATAAATGTTCCTGAGTTGTTTGAAATTGGACGTCGGGATTCGGAAGGCTTACAACTAGAGATAAGAAATAGCATTATTAAATAAAATATGGCTTGCTTCATGAGTTAAGTTCTAATTTATATTCCGTTAGTAAGTCAGTAAATTTTATAATAGTGTCTTCTAGGTTGAGGTCGCTTCTTCCTCCAGACGCATTGTTATGTCCGCCGCCGTTAAAATGCTTGCGCGCAAATTTATTTACGTCAAAACTGCCTTTTGATCTAAAGGAAATCTTAATAATACCTTCTTGCTTATGCTCAATAAATATGGCAGCAAGTTTAACTCCTTTTAAGGATAAGCCATAATTTACTAAACCTTCAGTGTCTCCTTTTTTAAATCTATGAACATCTAGCTCTTTGTTTGTTAAAGCAATGTAGGCTGTGCTGTGGTTTTCTAAGAATCGTAAATTATTCATGGCGCACCCTAATAATTGCAAGCGTCCAAAGCTATTCGTGTCGTAAACAGCGTTATGTATTTTAGATTTATCAACGCCTATATCAATTAAATGGGCAATGACTTTATGTGTTGTGCTGGTTGTGAGTGGAAAGCGAAATGAACCAGTGTCGGTCATTATTCCTGTGTATAACGCCTCTCCAATTGAAGTATCAATCAGGTGCAGATCTTCCATTTTTTCAATAAAATGATATACCATTTGACATGTTGAGCACATGGTTATATCTGAGTATACATAATCTGCATAGGAGTCGGGCTGTTGATGGTGATCAATCATTATTTTAACAGCTTTTGCGTTGGCAATCGGCGTTCCCATTTCCCCACAGCGTTGAAGGGCGTTGAAATCTAAAGTGAAAATCACATCTGCGGAAGAGATTAGCTCTTCTGAAATAGTGTTGTCTATTTCGTGAATTATTACCTCTTTATTGCCAGGGATCCATTTAAGAAATTCAGGATAGTCATTAGGCGCTATAACAGTTGATGAGTGCCCTATCTTTTTAAGATATTGGCACAATCCAAGCGTAGAGCCCATTGCGTCACCGTCAGGATTTTTATGCGGGACAATTACTACTTTTTTAGGAGTAGATAGTAATTTTTTAATTGCTAAAATAGTTGCTGTATTCATAGTTAACAAAGATACAAATTTTTAAAATAGTTGTAAAGTGGATTATTTATAGAAAAACCTTATTTTTGCCAAAAAATTTAAATAAACATCATGGTTACAAACAAAACGTTTACAATGCTTAAGCCTGATTCTGTTGAAAACGGAAATATTGGCGCAATATTGGAGAAAATTACAGCTTCAGGTTTTAGAATCGTAGCAATGAAATTAACTCAACTTACAACTGCGGATGCAGATGCTTTTTATGCAGTTCATAACGAGCGTCCATTTTTTGGTGAGTTAGTACAATATATGACACGTGGTCCAATCGTTGCTGCCATTCTCGAAAAAGAAAATGCGGTTCAAGATTTTAGAACATTAATTGGTGCCACAAATCCTGCAGAAGCGGCAGAAGGTACCATTCGTAATATGTTTGCGGAATCGATCAGTCAAAATGCAGTCCACGGAAGTGATAGCGATGAAAATGCAGCAATTGAAGGTGCTTTTCATTTTTCAGAAAGAGAGATGTTTTAATTTTCTCAAACAAAAAATAATAAAAAGCTACAATTTAGATTGTGGCTTTTTTTACACTCACCTATTATCTTAATATAAGTTTAGTGATGAGATTCTTTCCAAGTGCTTCGTTTAGCATATTTATGATTTTATCCTTTCCATAGCTAAGTTCTTCACGAAGTACAGAAGAGCTAAGTTCAACGTAGAGAGTGTCTTGATGAAGTTTTACGCTATTGGTGTAGTTATTCACACCATTGCCCATTAAATCTCTCCAAGCAGCTTCGACATTAACTTTATCTAAACCTTTTTCAAGTTTATTTTCTTTTACAAATGATTTCAGTAAATCATCAATCTTCTGTTGGTCGTTATGTCGCTTACTCATTAATCAAAAATTAAAGGTTCGTAAGGTTTATAGGTATAGCTAAAGCCGTTACTATTTGAGATGATTAAGCTTGTCTCATTGGCACGCATAATTTGTTCTTTGTAATCGATACCATTGTTGTTATAGTTAATCCTTAGTTGGTGGTCTTCGATGCTAAGCTTAAAGTTCGATTGGTCTTGAGATATTTCAAAAGCACCGTCAAAACGTGGAGTTACTTTTTTTCGGTAACCGCTCAAATCATCATTTATTTTAAAATAATCAATAACCCCACTTATTTTAAAATCTTTGATCTTTTTTTGATCTTTTGTAGCACTTACAATTTCCCAATAACCTTCAACAAACGGTATGTAGTCTGTTACGTCTGATTGGCAGCTATATAGTAAAGATATTAATAAGGGTGTGATTAGTTTTTTCACAATTGAAATATTTGATAAGATTGATGAACACTTTTGATTGCTTTTTCAGTCCGGTCAGCATGCGTATCAGAAATAAACAGCTGCCCGAAATTCTCGTCATCAACCAGTTTAATTATTTGAGAAACACGTTGTTCATCTAGTTTGTCAAAAATATCATCCAGTAGGAGGATGGGGGTGACGCCGCTTTGTGCTTTAATAAAATCAAATTGCGCAAGTTTAAGAGCAATTAAAAATGATTTTTGTTGCCCTTGACTTCCAAATTTTTTAACAGGACATCCTTTAATTGAAAAATCTAAATCATCTTTATGAACGCCTACACTTGTGTATTGTAGCATTCGGTCTTTATTTATATTAGTCTTAAATAATTCTAATAACGGGCTGCCGTGTAGTTGACTACTATAAGATAGTTCTACAGTTTCATGGTTGTTACTGATTGATTTGTATCGGCTTTTAAAGATGGGTATAAACGCTTCTAGGAACAATTTTCTCTTATCATGAATGTTATTACCATAATCGCTAAGTTGTTCGTTATAAACATCTAAAGCGTCTTTATTGAAGTTATTGTTTAAGGCAAAGTATTTTAAGAGAGCATTTCTTTGTGATAGAATTTTCGAGTAATTTAATAAGCATTCTAAATAGCTTTTATCGCTTTGAGAAATAACGCCGTCAATGAATTTTCTACGGATTTCACTTCCTTCAACAATTAAATCTCGGTCTGCAGGAGATATGATGACTAGGGGCAGAAATCCAATATGGTCACTAAACCGCTCGTATGCTTTTCCGTTTCGTTTAATCACTTTCTTTTGACCTCTTTTTAGAGAAACAATTACTTTTTCATCACGCTGATTCTTATCATAAACTCCGTCTACGACAAAGAAATCTTCATTATGCTTAATATTCTGAGAGGCTATGGGGTTGAAATAGCTTTTACCAAAGGACAAATGGTAAATAGCATCTAACACATTTGTTTTTCCAACGCCATTAGACCCTACAAAACAATTAATTTTTGCATCAAATTCTACCGTGTAGGCTTCGAAATTTTTGTAATTTAATAAACTTAATGATTTTAAAATCATGTAAAATTGGTCTAAATTTTAAATTTATCTTCTTGAGGGCACTTTAAAAAGATGCTGCAAATTATTGAAAAATAACAAATAATTTGCCTTTTTTTTACGAATAAAAATTATATTTTTGAGCTTCATTAATAATACGAACATGGCAACATACAAGAAACGCGGCGGTAAACCGACCACGAAGGCAGAAAAAGAAATATCTATTGAAGACGAATCAACAACCGCTTCCATTGTAAGCTCTTTAGATGGAGGTGCTTCCAAAACAGAAGAATGGGTTATCAAAAACCAAAAATATATTTTTGTAATCGTAATATTAGTCACTTTGTTGGTGTTAGGATCTCTAGGATTTAACAAATATGTTCAAGAGCCTAAAGAAAGTCAGGCGACAAACGATATGTTTCAATCGCAACAATATTTTGATCAAGCTGTTAACGGTACTTCAAAAGATTCACTTTTTACATTGGCCTTGAATGGTGCTGATGGAAAATATGGATTTTTAGATATTGCTGATGTATATAGTGGCTCCAAAGCTGGAAATTTAGCAAATTATTACGCTGGAATGGCTTACCTTAATATGAAAGATTATTCAAATGCAGTTAACTATCTAAACGCTTTTTCTTCGAATGATGATGTGCTCGGTCCGATTGCCAAAGGAGGTATTGGTGACGCATTTGTTCAATTAGAACAATTAGATGACGCCTATGATTATTATGTTCAGGCAGCCCAATTAAAATCAAATAACTACACAACGCCTATGTATCTTTACAAAGCTGGTGTTATAGGATTAAAGTTAGGAAACTATAGTAGTGCCTTAGGGTTTTTCAATCAAATTAAATCAGACTTTTCAGACAGTACTGAAGCTAAAGATATCGATATTTTTATCGGAAAGGCTGAAGCGGCTATAAACTAAGTATGGCAACAGAAAACACTAACTTATCAAATTACGATTCATCTACACTTCCAAACGCGTCAAAATTTCGATTTGGAATTGTTGTTTCTGAATGGAACTCAGAAATTACAGAAGGTTTATTAAAAGGTGCTTTAGATGCTTTACTGGATTGTGGTGTAGAACTTTTCAATATCAAAACAATTCATGTACCAGGAAGTTTTGAGCTTATTTACGGAGCCAAGAAAATGCAAGAACAACACGTAGATGTTGTAATTGCTATTGGAAGTGTTACTAAAGGTGAGACTCAGCATTTTGATTTTGTTTGTGATGGCGTTGCTCAAGGTATTAAAGATTTAAATGTTCTTAACGATGTGCCGGTTATCTTTTGTGTCTTAACAGATAACAATTTGCAGCAATCGATTGATCGATCTGGGGGTAAGCATGGAAATAAAGGGGTGGAAGCCGCTATTACAGCTATTAAAATGGCACATCTAAACAGTACAATGTAACCTTTATCAACTGTTAATAATTTTCACCATTTACTCTTTTTATAGTTCATTGATTTGATTATTTTTGAAATAAATCAAAACTAAAACCATGTTTTCCCGCAAACAGCCTAGAATTTTTGAGATAAGAAGACCTTCAGATCTATCTAACAATGAAACGGATAAAATCAATAAGTATATTTCTGCTCGAAATTCTAGAAATAGACGTAGTTTTTCACTAATTTGGCTGTTGTCGCTAGGTGTAATTTGCGCATTTGTATTTTACTTTTTAGACACTTTATTTTCTAAATAATGGGACTTTTTAAAACTAGAAAAAACAACAAATATAACTACGCGCCTCGGTTTTATAAAGGCGAGCGTAATCCTTTTGAGCTAAAACATAAGTTTGACGATGCTCGTGTGACCATCGAAAAAACAAATTTAAAAGGCAAAATCGTAAATGCAATTGGCGACTACAAAACGAATCCTAACCGCTTAGCCAACAAAAGAGTTTCTATTATAATTTTAATTTTGACATTTATCTTCCTTTGGATCATAGATTTTGATTTAAGTATATTTTTCTAAAAATGGCTAATATAATTCAATTATTGCCAGATCATGTTGCCAATCAAATTGCTGCAGGTGAAGTTGTTCAACGCCCGGCTTCGGTTGTTAAGGAACTCCTTGAAAACGCGATTGATGCAGGTGCATCCACTATTAAGCTGCTAGTCAAAAACGCAGGTAAGGTTCTGATTCAAGTGATTGACGATGGTAAAGGCATGAGTGTTTCTGATGCTCGTCTGAGTTTTGAGCGTCACGCGACTTCAAAAATTAAAGTTGCCGATGATTTGTTTAACCTAAATACTAAAGGATTTAGAGGAGAGGCTTTGGCCAGTATCGCTGCCATAGCTCACGTTGAAATGAAAACCAAACAAGCGGCTGACGAATTTGGAACACTCTTGAGAGTAGAAGGAAGTGTTTTTACATCTCAAGAGGTCATAGCCACTCTGAATGGGTCTTCGGTAGCAGTTAAAAATCTATTTTTTAATATTCCCGCACGCCGAAACTTCTTAAAATCTGATACTGTAGAGTTACGCCATATAATTGATGAATTTCAACGTGTTGTTCTTGCCCATCCTTCTATTAACTTCTCAATGTACCACAACGGAAGTGATTTATTTAACCTGTTAAAAGGAAGTTTTAGACAGCGTGTCGTCAATACGTTTGGTGGAAAAACAAACGAAAAACTAGTTCCTGTAGATGAAACTACCGAAGTTTTAGCAATTTCTGGGTTTGTTGGAAAGCCAGAGTATTCAAAAAAATCAAGAGGTGAGCAATTCTTTTTTGTCAATAACAGATATATAAAAAGTCCTTACCTAAATCATTCAATTTCATCTGCTTTTGAAGGCTTATTACAGCCTGGAAGACATCCAAGTTATTTTTTAAACTTACAAGTTGACCCTAAAAGTATTGATATAAACATTCATCCTACAAAAACTGAAATTAAGTTTGATGATGAGCAGACAATATATGCTATTTTAAGAGCAGCTGTTAAACACAGCCTTGGACTGTTCAGTATTGCTCCCGTTTTAGATTTTGAGCGTGATAAAAATTTAGACACTCCTTACGCACTTAATGGAGGTGAAGCTTCCGCTCCAAAAGTAGAGGTCGACCGTTCTTTTAACCCCTTTTCTAAGTCGAGTCATACAACGCCTTCATACTCCAAGCCTGCTTCAGAAAGTTGGGAAGGCTTATATGTTGGGTTAGAGTCCAAATCCAATACAGATAATTTTTCACAAGTTTCTTACGAGTCTGATGAAATGACATCATCTATATTTGATGAATCAACAGAGCGAAAGGTTCAAAAAACATTTCAGCTACACAATAAATATATTATTAATACGATTAAGTCAGGCATGGTTGTTATTGATCAAAATCGAGCGCATGAGCGGATTCTTTATGAAGATTATCTTCGAAAAATAACCGTTAATGAAGCCGTGAGTCAACAGTTGTTATTTCCTTTACAACTCAATTTATCAACCTCTGTAATCTATATACTGAAGGATCTTAAACAAGCTTTGGAAACAACCGGGTTTGTGTTTTCTACCTTTACTAGTGAAAGTGTTGAGTTAATAGGATTGCCTGTCGGAGTTAAAGAGTCAGATGTTCCAAATGTTTTTGATCAATTGATCCATGATATTGAAAATGAAATACCTGATGTGAACTTTAGTGTCAGTGATTTATTGTCAAAATCACTTGCTAAAAGTTTAGCGATTAAAAATGGAAAGAAATTAGAACGTCAAGAGCAGGAGTATATAGTAAATACTTTATTCTCTTGTAAGGAACCAGCCGTTTCGCCCTCAAATAAAACAATATTCACAACGATTAAAGTTGATGAATTAGATAAAAAATTTAATTAAAAATGAGACAAATTACCCCTACAGTAAAACATCTCCTTATCATAAATTGCATCGTTTTTGCAGGCGCTTATTTGCTAGGTAATAATGATCTTTTTTATGGCTTATTAGCACTTTATTACCCGCTTAGTGATTATTTCATGCCTTGGCAGGTATTTACTCACATGTTTATGCATGGCGGATTTCAGCACTTGTTGTTTAACATGTTTGCTTTATTCATGTTTGGTACGGCTGTTGAACGCGTTTTCGGGCAACGTAAGTTTTTAATCTTTTATATTTCTTCAGGCCTGGGTGCCGTAGCATTGACTTTTGCAGTGTACTATATCCAGATTTATCCTCTTCTAAGTGAACTACAGTCCTTAGGGTTTTCTTTTGACTTTATTAAAGAAGTGACTAGGTTAGATATTTTAAGTGACCGTATGTTTAAAGGC
>Ga0257110_1001524_pt1 | contig 10884 bp, 7 predicted proteins | sample LP_taG_7_FD_190184 | JGI IMG/M metagenome (GOLD analysis project Ga0257110, IMG submission 190184) | Marine microbial communities from Northeast Subartic Pacific Ocean, Canada - LP_J_2015_P26_10m | ecosystem: Environmental > Aquatic > Marine > Oceanic | place: Canada: Northeast Subartic Pacific... | reverse complement strand
TCTTGGGCCCGGGCCGGTTTTCTGGAAAATTTTAATAAATGCATGCAGGCAATCCGCTCTTCGTCATAAACGTCAAACTTATATCTATCAAGGATTTGACGAACAACAGCGTCCAAATACGCACGAGGGGGGGTGGGGACATTCAAAATAATGCCGTAATATCCAAACAACATAATTGGTTCAATAAGCTTCAGCTCGGCTGTTACACTTGGGGGATTGTAAAGTTTGCCCATGCGGCGCTTTATGTCGTTAAAAATTGCTCGATCACGCCCATCTAGATTTAGCGGCCTTGCCAAGCTTGTCATGTATTGTTGGCTAATTTGCCTGCCTAATAACACTTTTGAGGCGCGCACCATTGCGTCTTGAACTTGAAGCCGATCAATGTCTTTGTAAATGATAAACGACCCGTCATTTTTAGGTTCTTTTACCACACCCTCCCAAACATCTCGAAGTATCACGGTCCCGGACCCGGTTGCTGTAACGCCCCCGGCAAACCATTGCCCCTGGGCAAAAATGATTAGATCATTTAAAAGCCCCAGCATTGTTCGATCTAGTTTCTTTACGTAGTCGCGAGCCATTTTTATATCCTCGGGGGCAATTTCCCAAAAAAACGATTTAACATATACAGCTCCGGTATCTGCCTTTTTACTTATATGTATTAGCTCTCGGTCCTCATACCCTCGGTCCTCATACAAAAGAAAAATATCGTCTTCTGACACCCAAAGCGTTGGGTTGCCATGTCTGTTTAGTTGCCATTTTTCAATAAATGCATTACGCCGAGACAGTGCTCCGTCTTTCCACGTTTTACCCCGTGGCAAAGTCCATGAATTATACAATGTCTTGCTGGCAAGATCGAGAAACGGCGGCCTGGCTGCCATTTATTCGCCAAACAGTTTTACAGTCAAACTGTAGGGCGCTTATATACTAAACCTGCTATCTTACAAGATACAATGTAGGACGCGAATCGGCGTGGGGCCAAATCGCGCTAAAATCGACCGAACCCATTAGGGTATTTCAAGCCGCGTTTACCGATCTTGCGCAGGGCGCCCATTCTCCGGCGGCGTAACCGCCACCGTTTGGCGGCGGCATCAAAGGGTGCACGCCGACCGCGCGCGTGCTTCTTGAAAAAGCGGTGATGCATCCATGTCGTTTTGCAGCTCGGCCCACATCATTGTGGCCGCGGGATTGTCAAGAAAATCAATCGAGTGCGCAGATAGCGGGCACGGTGCCTTTGCCATGGCCGCCGCGGTTGCCAGCGCGCTGTATCGCGTGAGTGCAATATTTGCCCGCCGATCAGATCGAAGCCGGGCCGAAATATCGTCGGTCCCCCCCGCGCTTATCCACCTGTCCCAGATAATAACTGGATACGACCCCATGCCCGTAAAGGGGCCGGTCGTTTCGGATATGGCTTCAACATCTAAAAGGACCAGACGCCCGTCGAGAACACCAAGATTCGCGGGCTTGATATCGCTCATTGCGCAGCCGCGGGAAAGAAGCGCATTTGCCAGCGATATCACTTCTGGCCACCACGAGTCGGGCGGCCGCGTGCACACCGGCATGACTAGCTGCGGGGGGGCGGACATAACGCTGAGAATCGGCACCGTAACATGCTCGTCGGCCAGCGCGCACAGCGGCCCCGCAATGGCGTCAATCGAGCGCAGTGCAAAGATGCCATCGGCGTAATTGGGGTACTCTTTCACCGCAACCTCGCACCCGTCCGGCGATACCGACGCGTAAACAATGCCATGCGCCCCGCGCCCAAGCGTAATCCCACGAGAATACATTTGCCCGGGAAGAATGTGAGCGGGCTTATGCGCACAGATCCGTAAAACTGTGTCCCAGCCCGTCTAACTGTGTCGCGGGGTTGGGCGTGAAAAGGAGCGCATATAAGAAATAAGCAAGCCCGGTCGTATACTTAAGAGTAAGTGTTTCTGGGTTACCGTCAAAATACCCTTCGCCGAATTCGCTTACCACCGACCCATCTCTCCAGCAAAGTTGTGTCATATGAGCCGTGCTGCTCAACTCAAAACTGATATCTTTGCTTTTGCATGCCATGCAAGAAGCTAACATGTCGTGGGGGCTATCATCGTTAACGCTGATGTGTCTAAACCAAATCGCCATTGGCTCCATACCGGGTACAGTAATGACAATAAGGACCTCATTGCCCCGGGGGTCAGTCCTGCCCACAGTAGCACAATTTGCAATACGATAACACACCCGGCGGCGGAGGCGATACAGTGGCCAGGTCAACTTGTCAACGATTTCACGAACGGGCTCCTGCCTGCGGGCGATGGCCTGCAGCATGCGGACACATAATAGCGGGCTGTCACTGTTATTACAAACTTTGCCTAGCGCCGCTAAAATTAGATCGATCGACATATCTGTATCCAACTTGTCTCCGGTCATCATCTGAATAGCGTCGACACAATCATCTGCGGTAGCCGTGCTGGTTGCTATTTTTTCTAAAAATTTGGATTTGCGCCTTTTTTCGCGCCTTTTTGTCTCCTGGTTTGCCAGCTGGTAAAATCGCTTGTCAGTTTGAGCCAGTGATGCTAATTCCGCCTGAGATAGGTTGGATATCATAATATTCGCAACCTCATCTGGGATGGATTGCAGGGGGCGCGCCCCTCCACCGGGGTCAGTTTGCTCGCCGGTTGAATCAATACGAGCTATTTTCTTTGATTCAGACATGTCGACTGTTACCTGAAAACAAACTATGGTGGTGTCGTATATAACCGGGCCGATATTCTTGCAATTTACACCGAAAATGTGACAATCGGGCCGTGGAACGTCAGAAGCGCTTTTGCACAGTTGGGGGGGTAAGCATTGGAACGGGCTGCCGGGGCCCAATACACAGGTCACAAAATGAGGAACGGAGTTTTCCGTATCCGCGCAGCGGCTGCTTATCTAACCCGTACAGCTTGCCGTAGTAACCCCACCGGGCGATTGAGCGCAAATCATAGTTTTTTATCGTTTCGTAAATTTGATACTCTTGGGGTGTCCAGCCAAGCCCGGATGAACCAACGGCTCCTTTGTTGAGGTCATCTTTGGTATACTGAATAATGTATTCTGCCATCAACTCTTGCGTTTCATGGTATATGATCGTGACCTGCTTCAAATCGTCTTTTGCCACAAAGTTGCACATATCTTGTTCGTAGAAAGTAGCTGGTCTGATGGTAGTCTCAGTGCCATCGTTGCCAAATGTCGTAATAGTTTTAATGGGATAGGATGTGCCGGTAATAGATGAAGCGTGCTCAGCACCAATAAGAGGTGCACCCTCGGGGTACATCACTAAACACCACTTGGCCCAGCCCGTCTTCATTAGTTGCGCATTGGTTTTGTTGGGGCCAATGCCAAGACGATATGTGGCAAGCGCGCGTGTTGCCGTGTTTTTTAGGTCGTCCGATTTAATTTCAAATGCGCCTTCGGGTACAGTTGTATTGTCTTCGCGGGGCGCCCGCCGATGGTGCAGTGTGTAGCTGCCAGTTACTACATCGGTCGTGACAACATCTTCGACCCCAGTGTTGAAGGTCAGTGTACAGGTCACCTTCGGCGCCACAACCCCGCCAGAGCTATAGCCACGCCACGCATCCGTTAACTTAATGGAAGGTGGGGCTGAAAAGGCCGGACTGGCGGAGAAGGTTGCAATCGCATCGTTTAAAAGGCCCAGGGGCGTGCGCCGCAGAGTCTTTATAAGCGCCATAATTCGTGCGTATTCGGCCGGAAAATTGATTTTGGCCCTATAAAAGAAAGAGATCACACGAAGGGACGGCCAATCAATGGAAAGCGCGATAAACGCATTTTCTTTTTTGTTTGCGCTGTTGACAGTCAAAATAAACGACGCACAAGAGCCCGTCTCAGTATTGCAGCGAACATTTCCGATCGACATGTGCGGTGCAAACAAGGCATGGGGCGTTACATCGTATGCATCGACAACGTGCAGGTTCCACCCATACGCAAATTGCAGCATGTGTGCAGATCTTGTAAAATGAGTGCATGGCTTGGCGCTGTCGTCATACGCCTGAAACAAAATACCCGTATTAGGGCCAACCTCTATGGATCCTGTATGCCAATCACCTGAGCGTTGATTGTTCCAACAAATGTCAACATTTGAAGCCGGAATATAAAAGGGACACAAGATGGGAATATGACACTCGGAAACAATCGACCGGGCGCCCGTTGTTCCCGCAACAAGTTTTACATGTGCAATTTGATCTGCAAGGACAGTTACCGAAATGCACCCGTATAAATAAGTGCTAACCGGGGAAAGAAGGGCCTTGATCTGTTTTGCACGCTCTGCATCAATGTCCAATAACGTTCCGAGTTCAGGGGCAGTCAACCCGCAAAGATAACTGCCGTCGACCTCGGAGGTTGCCGGAACCCCAACGGACGCTACTAGCCAGCGCTGAACATCATCGGCCGTCGAGCTGGCCGTGGGTGCGTACAGCGCGCAAATCTGCTTAAAGGACGGCAGCCCCCCGAGATAGGCGGTGTCGGCGTGGGGCTGGATGTTTATTATGTGCAATGTTGTCGAGTCGTACACAACGGTCACCGCCCCCGGGCCCGTTCCAACTTGCCAAGAAACGCTGTTGTCCCGCCATGTTATTGTTTGCAGAAGACCAGTATGAGGGTCCGTATATTTCGCCTGCCGGTTTGGATATAATGCCAGTGTGGGATACTGCCAGGTTGGCATCAATTGGCGGAGCAGTGTATCGTAAATGTGCGTGCCGGGGCGCACAGGCACGACGGAATCCACCGATATGTACCCGTACTCTTTGCTCTCCATGTGCACCCCTGTGTACAACCCAGAAGAGTAGTCGCCAAGTATTTGCAGGTAATCACCAGCGGCAAACGCAAGATTGACGGTGTCAGAGGCAACCCGTGCTTTCATAAAACGGGCTGGCTGCTCAGTGCTCAGCATCCCAATTAAGATGCGATGGTGGAGCTTGCCTTGCAGCCCGGTCCAGTAGTGGCGCTCATCATCAATCGCCAGCGCCGTAGCTGGGGCCTTGGTCGCACTTATGTCAAACTGCCTTGCCCATTGGCCGTAAACAAGTGCATCGCCGCACAGCTCGGCAATCAGGTTACTCCAGTCCCCGATAAACTGCAAACCAGCAGAGCAGGACAGTGTGGCAACACTGTCGTTTGAAACATCAAATATCACAGAATACGACGATGACCGGATTGTATCAAAACATTCTAGCTCAATCGCGGTCATTGAAAAATCTTCAGGGGAAAGATCCAAGCTTTGATCGCCGCTTTCGCAGTATGTTTCCCGATGACAGACTGACAACTTTTCATCGGTATGAAAATAAAATATAAACTCGAGTTTAACCGGGGATACATTGGTTGTTGGCTGCGTTACTGAAAATTGGGTCATTGTGTCATCTATGTTGCGATATTGACCGTCGTCATTTGTTGCATCGCGTGCTGCTTTTTCTAGCAGTCCAGCCAGATTGTTGGCGCACATGTCCACCATCAACAACTGATTGGGGGCATCGGGAAAACTGTTGGCAAGCAACCGGGTTACTAAATTACCAAGGACAGTTGTTTGCTTCTGCCGCTTGCCTGGTTGGGTGTCGCTCATTGCGGGTTGAAAGCGATGATAGCCTTTTTAGTAGGCGGCGCGAATATATTTAAACAACCGTCAATGCACAGGCGCTGTTTCTTGTTAACGGTTTGAACCACCAACTAAAGGGACAGGCGGTCGTTGCTGTTTTAATGTGTGCAATGCCAAAGACGTATTATTAAAGCACCCAGTTTGCCCGCTCGCTCCGGGCAAGCCCTTCTGCCCAGCCAGGGGTGACCAAGGTTTTTTTGAGCTGCTTGATGCAAGTCCCCATTGCCCGGCACGAAATCCCCATTGCCCGCAGTTGATCGGGCGGAATCTTGTGATTTTTGGCAATCGCCAGCGCCGGTATAATTGTTACCTGCCCGACCGTGATTCCGGTCACCATGGCGTCCATCACCGCGGCAACAAACGTTTCCGGAAAGCCCCGGGCCCCGGCGTAGGTGTGCCGGGGGACACCGTGCTTAACCGCAAGCGCGCTGATCGCGGTCGACAGGCAGCCCAGCGCCCCAGTAGACGAAATACCCCCGGTGATACCAATCGCAGCCCGCGATTTGCGCATTAGATCAAAAAGGGTGGTAAATCGGACATGGCAATTGGCATGCTTTTGCGCGTGCGCGCCCCGCGTTAGCGCACGCCGCGTGCCACGGTCGGCCGAGGTGCCGTACAGCCGGTAAAGCGCCGCCCCAATAAACTCTACCGACACCGCTCTGCACTTCCGGATTGATATCGATTTTTCCCGTCGCGCAGCAACCGCGCCCTTGGTTAGCCGGCACTGGACCGGGTTGCAGTACGTGCTCCAGTCCCCAACAGTTAATTCGGGGCCCCATATCTCGGTGCCAGTCTGCCGGCAAAATGTCCCCGCGGGGGTTTGCACAGGATCGGGGCATTTTTCATGAAGTGGGCATTGCCAGGGGGGCATATCACACACCAGACACTTTGCTCAGCCGCTGCCCGAACGCTTCCGCTTCTTCCACAAAAGCTGGGTTCGGACCGTGTCCATCAGCGCCTTGCGGTGCTCTTCGACAACAAGCCCATTTTCTTTATCCAGGAGCGAATTGTTCAAATTCAGAATGATCGATGTGAAGATTTGGTCAACAGCATTGTCAAAGATTGGGCTCTGGGCCCCAAAGAGCAAGTGCCGAGTGATAGACGCATCCGACCACTCCGGCTTATCAAGGATTATTCCGCTCGGCTGCTTCCACTGCACAAAGTCCCGCGCTTGCTCAGCATACATTTCGGACACAGCCGCCACAATCGTGGGCACCTCCTTTCCATCCTCCGCCATCGCACGAGCAAGTGCTTTCATGTCACCGACCACATCCGAATCGCCGTTGCCGGTTGTTGCGTACTCGCAAAGAAAGCAAAAGTCGCTCGATTGAGAACATTGCGGGGATTTCTTAAATTTGCCCGACGCCCCGGGCGCCAGGGGGTACGCTGCCGCAAATGCACTCATTGCCGTGCTTTCAATGTCTGGTTCACCGTGCGCCGTTGTCGAAAATACACCAAACTGGCCGGTAGCTCAAGTGCGGGCAGAGGGGCTTGTGTTTGGCCGCCGCCACCACCCGCCATCAGCTTCTGTAATTTCCCTGCTTATTGGAGCAACCGACTTGGTAACAAAACCCGGACACAACAATACCCGGCAACGTTTGCGCCCGGGAATATGCAGAGTGTATACCGGCGTTGCCTCAATTGCCCGGGCAGAATCAAGTGTTGTAATACTTGCCATTGTCCCGGTTCTTGTTCGAATTAATCGCCGGATCTTGCGGGTACCAGCAAATTCGCCAGTGGTTCTCACGGACAATACCGCAAACCAAATTACGGTCACCGTTCGCCACGGCTGCCGGCTGCCGCTGATCCCGCACAGCAACTTGGCTTCGTTTTTGGATACACATGGCGGCACCAATGTCTACTTTCGCCCGGCTCGCCGCTCGGGGCACAAATGCTGGGTCGAGGCCATCCCAGTCAGCGGCATACACTGGGTCTGCCCAGGGTGCGGGCTCGCAAAGCATCACCTCCCCGAGCTTTGGGCCCATCTCCGCGCTAGGGGCAGCCCGCCAACATTGCTTCAAAGGCTGGTAGAAACAGCGCCAACTGTCGGCGCCCCGAGGCCACAATACGACCACAATACCGTGGCATCCTCCCCAGAACTTAATGCAAGGCTTCACGTCGCACTGACAGCGATTTCAAAATCTGCATTGTAGTTTGCATTGGCCGCGAAATCAATATATTCGATACCACAATGCAACTGCCAAAAGAAGCTTTATTCCCTGTCCAGCGTTATTTATTTAAATGCGGGTCATCTACATTCTAGCGCTGCTACTTGCGGCCGCCGCCGCTCGGCCCGCGGTGTTTGATATCGCTCGGCCAGTCGATGAGTCTGTTTGCTCGCTTTTGGGGCCAACCCCGTACGGCAACTCATTGGGGCACATTGATCACGCTGTCGTAAAATGCTGCGACGCATGCATGCACCCGTATCTGCTCTACACCGAACGCGTCGAAACAACCCTTGTGGCACGGGAGTCGCTTTTAAGCAAACTCGAAAGGTACAAGGCGACCAGTACGGAAATTGGGTCGGGAGCCGAAGTTAGCACCGTTGAAAGCGAAACGCTGCTTGCGGTTGCAAACTTTGTGCACGAGGCTAGCATTACAATCAGCGAAATTTGCGGGAAATGCATTGCAATTGATGAGTGCGAAAAGATTGGGGGGCGAATCCAGATCTGGCACCACCGCTGCATTGTTTAGGCTGCTTGCTGCGTAAATTGAATCATATTGCGGTTAAAGCCGTCGTCACTTGCTCTGGTATACTTCCATCCAGCAGGCACATCGTTGTCGCCGGCATGCGCATGCCGTAATAGCATAGGCTGGATGCCGCGCGGCAACATATCTTTGAATTCGGTTTTGCCGGCAATAACAACTTGGCGACCACCGGGCATGACCCATGCCCGTATCATATAGAAAAGGCAGCAAATTACTGATGATTGTATCACTGGAAAAGCCCGATATAGATTTACAGCCGACGGGAGTGTGGCCACCGTTGGATATGGCGACACAAGTGTAGGGCTCACCTTCAAACTAATTGGTTCAGGATATAAAGTTTGATTATCTTGAAATAATAATTTCACACCCCAAACGTCCATGTTTTGCCGAATGCTGTCAGTTATGCCATTTAGTCTGGCGTTGCAATATATGTTCAGTGCTGTTATTTGGGCAGGAACGGTGGCTTGTCGGGTAGTCTTCCAGTTAAAGCTGTTGGACCGGCCTTTTAAAGACAGCGACTTCACTGTTGTGCCAAACCTGAACCAAATCTTTGCGTTTTCGCCGAAGTGTTCGTTAAGGGCAAGTGGCGTAGCGCTATCCAGCCAGTAGATAATGGTACTCAGATCAATTACGGCCCCGTTTGTTGTCATGCCAAAAGTGTCCTTGTTTTCGACAAGATGGTCAACAACATATTGCAATGCAGGCCATATTTGGCCCGAGGCGTCTTTTTCAGAATGTAGCATTTGCATGTTGGCGTTTGACCAAACATTGTAGCATTGCATTCGCGCATCGGTGTGCACAATACCAGCTGCGTAAGTCTGAGATAACGACCCCCAGGCATTCTTTGCATTTTGGATACACGTCGCGTATGCCATAGACGCCAGGGTGTTATTTTCAAATATCGTACGATCCGGCATGTAGGCTAGCGCAGAATAAGAGTCGCTGTACAACTTTGAGATATCTAAAACAGCGTCAAGAGTCATAACCTTGTTGTTTGCAGGGTGTTTGAGGTTTTTTTTGTCATTTGTGTCAATTGTACCGTATGCAGTTTGTACAGTCTTGCTGATGCTTGCAAAATTAAAATTGTCAGCGGTCGCATAGATCTCAGTAGCGCTTACTCGTGGCAACGTAAACGGTGGCAGGTCGGTCTCGATTATTGAAATAGTGCCTGGCTCCACTGGGTAAAGGTCGCCGAGGACACGTCTAGCATCGATTTCAGTAGGCTTGAATTGCGTCATCTTGGATTTAGGAAGCTTTACTTCGTTGACAACGCCGTTGCTCACAGTTAGCGTGCTGCCCTTGCGATCATACGTGCCGATATTGATATATTTGCCGGGGGATGTTTGTTGAAATAGCGTGCTGTTGGTGAAGATGTTGTAACTAAAAATGTTGGACAAGCCAGCGCCGGTAACCGTCCGGGAAAAGGATAGCGCATCATCACCAACTTGCGATATTTTGTGATTTGCCAGCATTTTAAGTATCACATCTTTAAAAGCTTGGTTATTGGCCGTTAAAATGGATTTCGGCAAAGCAATTTCATTATTGAGCGTTTTCCCAGTCAGCAAGCGGATTTGCTCCATAAAGGAGGATAAAACATAATGCATCCCACTGTCGGTAGCCCCCTGCTCAGTATATAAACTTCTATCAATAGTAAATGTTCCACCGTGCATTTTGGTCTCAATGGCGGAAGTCACATTTTCTAGGGTCCATTCAAACGTCGAAGAGCCAGAATACCGATGCGCCGCCGCAGTAGCTACAGCAGCAGCAGCAGGTACGGCAATAAATTTTGTAACTGCGATGCCAGTAACCATTCTGGCCATATTTGCCACTGATATATCGTCAGTGGATGATTTTGACAAATCAGTGCTAGCGAGGGTAGCACTAACTTTGGTAAGGTCATCAGCAAGTAAGGTAAACCCTTCATTGACCCGCTTGATTCCAAACGCTGCAACATCTTTCGTGGAAATAACAGCTTGAACAGCTTTTGAAGTCAAAGCTTGCATGGCCCGCGCGATCGTTGTTGCAAAAGTTCCGTCACTTTTGGGGGTTGCAATCAACGACCATATGTCGTAGACGGAATATGTTGCACCGTCGGGGAGTGAAGATTTGGTGGGGACGAATTTAAGTTTTTGGGTTTTTAACAGTATATCCAGCGCCAACCAGGCCGGAACATAGACCATATCGGTGGGTAGTGTATCATCACCGTTAAGTTTTAATAACGTGTCCGGCCCCGGCCCCACAGTAGCTGCCCATTTTTCCCAAAATGGGACCGGTGTAAAAAGTCTGGCTTCAAAATCTGCCCAGAACGTGTGGTCCGTAACGATGCTCATGCCAGATTTTAATTTGTCCCAAGAAACCACATTGGGGGCGTTAATGCAGATATTGGCAGCAAGTTCGTCGAAGACGGGCTTTACGTACACTTGTCTCGATTTTTCGAACATTGTTAATGCTGGAGGGTTGCTATTATCGGCTCTGTACACGATTCCGTCATTTGTTAACACAGCACCGCCGGCGTGCCAGGACTTTTGCACAAGATCTTTTACACGATCGGCGAT
>Ga0257110_1001523_pt1 | contig 10887 bp, 20 predicted proteins | sample LP_taG_7_FD_190184 | JGI IMG/M metagenome (GOLD analysis project Ga0257110, IMG submission 190184) | Marine microbial communities from Northeast Subartic Pacific Ocean, Canada - LP_J_2015_P26_10m | ecosystem: Environmental > Aquatic > Marine > Oceanic | place: Canada: Northeast Subartic Pacific... | reverse complement strand
TTTTTTCTCCTTGTTAGTGATACTTTTATAAGCATCTACCTGCCCTCACTTAATAAGAGCAGTTAGATATTTACAAATAAACATCTTTTTTTAATTTAAGTAATTGCGAGTAAAATACCACAATCTAAATTTAGAGATAATTGGATTTCTTACTATCCAATTATGCTCTCTTGATTTTTCGGCAAGATACCAATAAAGTTTTTTCATTGTATCTCCTCTCTATATCCAATTGGTGGTCGTGCTTTTAGCCATGCCTTTATTAAATACGGTTTTATATTCTCCGTTGTAGAATACATTTAATGCGCTTGCATTAGTATATTTAAATTTGCTTTCATACCATTGGTCTTCACCTGTGGTCTTGCTCACACCATGTAAATATATTAATGTATTCTTAGTATCTATTCTTATAGCCATATCCAACATATTTCTATTATTGGCACTTAATTTTTTAGTTTTTAATTTCATATTTTTTCTCCTAATTGTTTGATATTCTTGTGAATATCTATGACCACACTAAATTAATAATGTGGTCTTAGATACTAACTAAGTACTAATTGTTCGAAATTTCTAATAGCATTAGAAAAAGCGTTCTCCTCATTACAATTAGATGATGATTGCAAATAATTGAATGCTTTTTCACCACTAAAAAAATCAAGTGTGCAATAGTCTCCCATGCTACTATCGATTATCACAACTGAATAATCTGAGCATGCTATATACCATTGACCCCCGTTAAAGTGGTGTAATCTAGCCCCTGCGTTTAGGTAGCTAATAAGTACTTGTAATACTTGCTTCGTGTTTAATGTTATAGTTTCCATTTTTAATTTCTCCTTAATATTGATAAGTAAATTTTACTCATCCAACTAAGCACATTTAATATGCTTAGTAAGATAACCAAAAATAAGATAAAAATAATTTTCTCTAACAGCGTCGGGCTTGGTTTCCTAGTTCATTTTCATTGGAGATGTCTTCTGTGATAACCACTATGTTTCATGATGCCGACCACTACCCCAAATCTCGAGTAAATCTCTAGATTTTGTGAAGCCCGATTAAATTGTCAAAAAGCCGATACTATATTATAAGCATATATGCATCTATATGCTAAAGATTATGTAATTATTTAAAACTTTATATATATAAAAAACCCTTTAACCATTGAAGATGTATAAATATTCATAGAATGTATAAAATAAAACGATGGTTTTTTCTTGAAAAACCCTCAAGACTTTTTAAAATGTATAATTATAAATCTTCATGTATAAATATACATTGGGCTTTTAGTCTTAAATCTATATAATAAAACCCTACAAATCCAAGCCCGACCAACATTCTGTTGGATTGACTCCTCTCCGAGGAGGGTCTTACTTTGATAATAGTTATGCTATTTTGAGGGGGGGTATGTTGTAAATCGCTAGCACTAAAAATCTATCTACTTAAGCTCTGCGCACAGTTTTTCTAATGAATCAATGCGCTTTGATATTGGCGTGTATAATAAGCCTATGGATATAGATAAAATATTACCGGCTTTGCCCGCCTCCGTAGAGTCAGTCAGTTCCTCATTGGATTCCTCTACTAGCAATGCTGGTCGACCGTCGAAATTGGATGATTCTAGGGTAGATGAACTGGTAAAGTGGCTTAAATTAGGCTATTACATTGAAGATGCTTGTACTATGGCAGGAATTGGTAAAACAACTTACTACCGTTGGTTAGATAAAGCAGAAGATGGTATAGAGGAATATAGGGAATTTCGGAACGCAGTACAAAAGGCGCGTGCCGAGGCAGAAGGCGCACATATTATGAACATAAGGAAAGCTGCCGACAATGGAGTATGGCAGGCCTCAGCATGGTTCTTGGAGCGCTCACACCCATCTAAGTGGGGAAGAAAGAATCCAGACCTTATTTCCGAAGAGTCAGACCAACCTGTAGAGTTCACTATAAAATACGCAGACGGCTAAGCTTCCCGCCAGATTTTCTAATGAAATAGATGCGTTTTGGTATAGGCACTTGATTTTGAACAAATTTTCCCGTATGCATATATATTTTCAACCTTTTTCCCTCCCGGGACGGATATAGGCCCCTACCCTACCCCATAAAATATAAATTTTTTACCTTTGGTACTCGGTTTATATAGGGACTGGGTATTCCCGTTGGATACTGCCCCCCCGGTGGGGAAGTGCTTTATTGCTAGTAATAGAGTTAATTAGATATCTATTGCGAGGTTTTGACTTGTGCGTGCACAAAGTAAGGATATTGTGAATTATTTTTCACAAGGTTGTTATGTTGTGTATAAAAAAGAACCGGCGCTGGCTTTAAGGCTCAATCATGATGCATTCGCCGGGGCATTCTTCAGCAGATTCTATTACATCATCTTCTAGACCCTTTGGAACAACAGCTAAACCTTTAGCTCCTTCTTCGTTATCATGTTCTTTTGAAAAAACTTTGTCGCCTTCTTTAACATAGAATAATCCATCATCTAAGCCTACAAATACATCTGGTGCTATCTCTTCACAGAGACCATCGCCTGTGCATAAATCTTGGTCAATCCATACTTTCATTTATTTAAGGCACTTCCTGTAAGTATTGCACCAAATGATAAGTGAAATAATCCACCACCTTTTAAAGTAAATGGTTCGTGTTGAGATACAAGTTTCTTTAAATACTCCATCTGCACTAATGGGTCTTCTATTAATGATAAATATTGCATATAGTCTGCTAAATCTAAATCCATTCTTGCTATTCCATAATAAATTGGTACAACCATGAAGTCGTAAACGCAAATAACAAGATAAACTATCAATGCTGTCCAACGCCATTTATCGTTCATAATTTCATTTCGCCGTAGAACCAATATATGAGGCTAGATACAGCAACCCAGTATAAAAAAGTATAATAGTCCATTCGCTCATTCTTCTTCCTCGTGTATAAACATAACTTTTGTTGATTCTTTACATTTAACTGGGCTTTGTTGACACATCCATTGATTAGTTTGTATATTCTTAAGTGGCTCTTTGCACTCAAGACATCTATTGATTATTTTTCTTTTGTTCATTTAAAATCTCCTGTACTATTGGTATGAATAATTTTATAAATCTTGTTGAAAGTACTGCAAGCCAAACTAATCCACCAATAGAGATTAATGAAACTGTTAGTACTAATATGATTTCTGTCATGATACCTCCTTTCGAGGCGACTGATTACATTTGTGTTGATAGTGCGGAGAGTGTGCCTACAACGACAACCCATCCTGCGAGTTCCTGTCTTGAAATCTTTGCGTTGACTTTTTCGTGGAGCGAGTCAATACGCTCATTAAGTTTATCTTGTCCCTCTAGAACCATCAATAACATTTCTTTCTGTGTTAAACCATTACCATTAGTGTTAGTGTTATGAGGCATTAGATTTTCCCAACACAGTATTCAGAACCGTATTTACAATTACATATTTGTACATATCTTTGGTCAGTTTTTTTGTAGATTTTACACATAATTATTTTTTCTTTGGTTTATCCATTATAGCAAAAGATTCATTTATCTCTTCTAATGTGATTTTTCCATCATCTATATAAGCTCTAGCTAATGATTCTGCTACTTTGATAACACCTAAGCAACCTGCTAAGAGTACGGAACTTACTATGTCTACGCCTATAAGCGAACCAGCGCCTATTACTGCAAGACCGTTAGCTATAAACACAGCAAGCATCCGCGCGATAATAATCTTAATCTTTTGAAATTTTGTTGCTTTAGCTGGCATTAGTCTCTTGTATAAATTGTTAAAAGCCAAACAGCTAATGATACTAATATTGCTACACCTACAATGTCCTGTGCAGAACCTGTAAGTGTAAACCATGCTATAAAAAAACCTAAAATAGTAAATATTTGTGCAATGCTTTCTTTAAATGCATCTAACATCCATTTACCAATAAACTTTAGATTCTTTACTGATATGACATATTTTACTAATTCAAAAGGAATGCCTAATACCTTATATAAAAACTTTATTAATTTCTTAATCATTTAAAATCTCCTAGTCATTAATGCACCAGCTTGTGCAATTATTTGAGACGCAATGATTACCGGGACGACTACTTCCTGTGCCTTTTCCCTTTGGTCACTGGTCATGTCTTGTCCAATAGTACTGATATCCAACTCATCTAAGTTTACACTAAAAATCTCCTGTACAGGGTTTTCTAAAAATGCTTCTATTTGGACTTCTGTTACTACATCTGCAAGAGAAAAATTCTCTACATTAGCACTTATAATAGCTCTCTCCACAAATTCTTCAACGGCAGTAGCTGTGTTCTCGTCTTTAGAAGCTTGCTCCGCAATGATTTGTACATCTTCTGCTGCTTCTTCTTCAGTAAATCCTAATAATTCACCTACAGCTTCTACTTCTTCTACACTTAATTCTTCTACTGTCTCAACATTAACTACTTCTGTAACAACAGCTTGGATAACTTGTACAGTTTGTTTGTCAGCAGAAGCTAAGTTTTCTACGCCAACATCAGCAACTTGCTCAACAACTACGACAAGTTCTTCTGTAGCAAGTTCTTGAACATACTCTGTTATAACTGCTTGAACTTCTTCTTCATAAGTGTCTAGTTCTTCTTCTGTCAATTCTTGTAGTTCCGCTTCTTCTAAAATAATAATATCTTCAGACTCTATAATTTCTGTAAGTTGTTCTGTATCTACTACTTCTTCAATAACTTCAGTAGCAACATCAACTACTATTTCTAACTCTTCTTCTGTAAGCTCTTCAATATCTTTATCTTTGATTTCTTGAAACTCTTGAACTGTAACGGTCTCTGGTAAAACTTCTTCTAAGATTTCTTCCTCGAGTTCGTCAACATAAGTTTCAATTATTTCCTTACGCTCTACTTTGTAATCCTCATATTCCTCTTCTGTAAAATCTAATATTTCTTCTTCTGCAAGTTCTTCAAGAAATATAATTTCTTCTACAGCTTGTTCTAGAGGTTCTTCCTCGAAAATAATTATTACATCTTGTGGAATTTCAGTAAAGAGTTCTTCTTCTTCTACTATATAAATATCTTTATTTTCTTCAAAAAACTTATCTACCTCTAAGTAAGTCTCAACAAATTCTTCAAAAAATGCTTCTTGTTCTTCAATCTGTTCTTCAGTAAGTGGGTTACATTCTTCTTCAAAGCACTCAGTGCCGTCTTCAGACCATCCATCGTTAGCAAAGAAAGTGAGGTCTTGTATCTCTGTAAAAACATCTTCATAGAGTACTTTAAAATCTTCCTCTGATAGTGGGTTGAGTATAATATCATCGCCCTCAAAAAGCTCGTCTTCCACATCTGTTGTATCTTTTTCATCAAATTCTATTATATCAGAATCTTGTTTGACCTTAGTCTCGTCATATATAGGCATATCATCTGTTTCGTCAGTCGGGTCAGCTAAATATCCGTCATTGGCATAATTATCCTCTTCATACTGACAATCGCCTCTATCTATCTGAGCGTTAGTCATAAAGCAACCAAACATGTATTCGTTATCAGCACGCTCTTGGTCTCTTGAAGTTGTACCGTCATTGACATCAGCTTGTGTATAGGTCTTATCAACACCCTCTATAACTACATCCACAATAATCTCTTCTGGTGGAGGTGGTAAAGGTTCTGGCTCTACATACGGTTCTACATAAACTTCTTTTACTGGTGCAAGAGTTGTAGTAGTAGTTACTGATGTATTTGCGTTGACAGTTACAGTAGTAGAACCATTGGATTGACCGTGACAATTAGAACCATCTTGAGTACAAGCCAATACTCTCATATAGTATGTACCTGCATTAATATTTTCTATTGTGTAAGATGTTTGAGTTATTCCAGTTATTGTTGTTACTACAGAAGGGTCTACTTCATAAGGAGCTCCCTCAGTACTGAAATCTATCATAAAACTTGTAGGCTCTCCCCAACCAGTAGCTGGAGCAGTCCAAGTAAAATCTAAACCTTGATACTCGGTATTACTAATAGTTATATTTGTTGGACCTGCTGCTGTATCAAGTATCGTATAACTAGTAACAGAAGTCCAGTTAGAGTATTGTGAATTTGTATCATTATCTGCTCTTACTTTAAAAGATACTGTATCGCCTGCCTCAACTCCCAGGACTGTTACTAAGTAAGACTTGCTAAAAGTATATGTTGTATTTAAAGCATTAGCATCACCTACATTGCCTGTAGATACTGCATAATTAACACTCTGAAAGTTGTCATTACTAAAAGCTATTGCATATCTTTCTGCGTCATATTGGTAACCTGTTGCTTCATCCCAGTCAATAGTTATCTCACCGCTATGTAAATTTGCAGAAGTAGTTAGATTAGTTGGGTCTCCTATACCATTAACTAATGTTGTAGTAGTTGTAGTAGCAAAGCTACCAGTAGAAACTGAGTCATCATACTTCCAAGACAATGTATCAAGTAAAGATATGTCAGTAAGTGTTACTGCAAATGATGTTATAAATCTATCGGTGTTTGCTGCATCTGCATTAAAACTTGTAAATGATTTAGAAAAATTATCATACATATTAGAACCATTTTCTCCATAACTTTGACCAGATTTAATTTCTGTTTCGTTTGTACTATTTGAATAGTTCCAAGTTACAGAGTATTCATTGTTTACTGCACTTACTAAAAACGCTGCTTCATATACCTTTATGTCAGTAGAGAAAGTAAAAGTATAGGTACCAGTTGTTATTGCTAACGAAGGTCCTGTCGTACCATATCTGTTTTGTTCGTTATCATAAATAAAAGCATTTTGATTGCCACCACTAATAGTTAAACCTGCTTGATAAGTGCTATCACTAAAGTCTTCATTGACTGTTACTTCTGCACCCATAACTAAAGGCATAGGATATATTAATAAACCTACTACTAATAGTCTAAGAAAAGTTTGTATTTTGCTGATATTCACTCCTGCGTACAGGATATTATATCATAAAATATTAAGGCAAATCGTCTTCTGAAATTTCCCAGTTTATGTGAAACTGTTGATGAAAGTTTGCCTGTGAAGGTACTTTCTTTTTTTTCTTTTTATTTTTATTAACGAGAACCACCATCATACCATATAGCATGTCCTTCATCAACCATTTTTTCATTTATATCTACATCATTTATCATAAGAGTTCCTAGAACCCTACCATATTTACCAGTTCCGTGTGATTGCATTTCTACTTCTGCATCTGTTAACTCTTCTATAAGCCAATCTTTGGCAGCAAACCCTTTTGCTTTCTCTTCCAAATCACGAGTTCTAGACTCTGGAGCGTTGATACCCATAAGTCTAACACGGCATTTATGCCACACATTAAAACCTAAATCTATTCTAACATCAACTGTATCTCCATCTACTACTCTTAAAATTTCTACCTTGTAATAAAACATTATTTAATTTTACCTGTTGCTGAAGCTAAAGCTCTTCTTTGCTTTCTATTAAGATGAGGATAAATTTGTTTAGGCATTGTTTTTATTTTATTCATACAATTATTTTAGAGTATAAACGACAACGGAGCGGTTATACCGCCCCGAAGTCCACGCACACCTGCACTCTTTCGAGCGCTCTCATTTCTGAGACCTTAACCCTTTGGTATTTTTGACATAAAGTCAAATGGTGCATCTTCCAGTGCGTTCTGGATGACAGCAACAAGGGCTGATGCTCCGGCTATTAAGCCAGCCATCAAAACATCTGCTTCAAACATTCCTGCTTGATTAGCCATTAATACTCCTGCAAATACTTGTACAGCAGTTCTTATGGCTCTTATAGCTACATCTTTCCAGTAACTATTCTTTAGTAATTTCTTTTTAGCTTTTGCCAAGTTATCTCCTAACTATCTTTTTGAAAAGCGAATGTTGTATCCCATGTTATTTTTCCAACTACACCGTCAGATTTTAATCCATGTTCTTTTTGAAACTTCATGCAAGCCTGTTCAGACTTACCTCCATAAACACCATCTCCGCTTAATCCCCCAACAGCTTTTTGCCATTGTGAAACATCTGCTCCTCTGATTAGTGGACTGTTTCTTTTAAACAATCTACCTTGCCATTTAGGCACTACAGAAAAGTCGTAAACTTGTGTTTCTTTAACTTCTTCAAATTCAGTATCATGGTCATCTATTACCATGCCTTTCATGTAGTTAAAAAATTTATCCCAATCAAAATTTTTTCCTGGGTCTGTTCTTCTTGTGGGGTCACATTCTGCGTGTGAAATAAAACCTTTTTTACCTGTATCCCATTCTTCTTTTGTGACTCTTTTCATTGGTATATCGTACATACTTGCTTTTTCTGCACACCAACTAGCTGATAGGGCGATTACTGCTTCTTCGTAAAGAGGGTCTTCGCCCCATTTATCAGCAAAGTAGGAAATTTCTAATCCAAGGGATTTACTATTAGAACCCCTGCAATGAAATGCAGTGTAGTCATCTGGCACTAAGTCTACTATTTCTTTATCGTCAATTACTACATGAGCAGAAGCTGTTCTGTCAGTAGTTGATAGATATCGTGCAATATTAACTGCTTTCGTCCCACCTTCTGCGGTATGAACTACGATACCTTGTATTGGTTTATTGCGTGAAGAATAGTATTGACCTTTTTTGCCGTTACTACGCACCTTAGCATTTGGGTTTTCGTTTTCTACTAAATAAAAACTCATTAAACTCCTATAATTATGTTTATTGTTTGTATCAAAGCTAATAGTACTACTAGTTTCTCTAATCTAGAGCTTTTTTGTCTAAGCTCTTTAATTTCAAACCACAACTTGTCTCTGCTAATTTTTGACAGTTCAGAACGATTTGAGTTATCTCTTATTTGTTTTTTTAAATTATTTAAAGCTTTAAACATATCAGCAGGAGTTACATCTTTCATAAAACTTGCATATTGTCCCAAGGAAGTTTATTTTCCTTACTTTTAATAGTAAAGGTAAGTGTTCCAGAGAAGGAGTTTTTACCGCTCAAAGATTCAAACCACTCAGAACCACCATCAACAGATGGTGCTTGCATTAGAGTACGCTGTCCCTCGTTTATTACAAATAAATGATGATAATGACCCGATAGTAAAATATCTACATCTCCAGCATCTGTTTTACCAAATGCTTGTCCAGATAACCACGCTACAGCTTTTTGATGTGAATATTTCCCGCCCGTACGAAATTGGTGGCCATGGGCCGCCCCAAGGATAACGCCATCTATATCTAAAGTTAAATATAGTTCGTTATCTGGAATAACAAAGGATACATGCTTAAATGCTTTGTTTTCTGCAAGAATTTCTTGTGCATGGTCAAATATGGAAACATCCATATTATCTCCCCAATTAGTAAATGCTTTACCGTTTTTGCGGTTTTCACCATGGTTACCGGGAATGCAGACCACGACCACCTTTTCAAATTCTGGTGCCCATTCTTTTAGTGCCTTAACTAAAAGTCTTCTAGCTACCATTTCTTGGCGGCGTTGGTCAAGCTCGACTGAGAATTGTTGCATGGCGTAATGGTCTCCACACCCTTCAACGAGGTCGCCTAATCCAAACACATAAAGTTTGTTAATAGGATTACCGGATTTGCGAAGTTCTTTAACTCTATCAACAACATCTGGTATCATTTGAGTTATTCTCTTTACAATACCCTCTGTTCCATCTCCATCGCGTTTTCCCATTTGCCAGTCTGATAGGCAAACAACCATACTTCCGTTTTCTTTTGTTTTAAGTTTACGAGTTGGTTTTTTAACTTTTTTAATTTCTTTTACTAATGCTTCATAATCAAAGTCATTTTCTAAATGTTTTTTAGAACGAACATCTGCTTTATAGTAGAACATTCTTTGTACACCCTCGGGTGTTTGCATGTCCCAAGTTCTTACATGAACTGGTTCTATTATTTCAAACTCATCAGCATTAAAGCCAAGTAGTTCTATATAATTGTCCCACTTTTTTCTTGCTTCTTTTTCAGATTTGACTGGACCAGAGGCTACATAACTTTTACCTCCATTTAAAACGACACCGGGTTCCCAACCTTTAGGGTGTTCTTTTTTGTCAGCTTTTGCGTTTTGAACGCTTCTTACTGCTTTACTAAAATCATCTAAACTTGACATCGTGCGTATCCTTAAGTTGATGACGAAGAGTATGTATTGATAGTGGACATTGTTTTTCTACCATAAGCCATCTTGCAATAGTGCTTATAGGATATCCTTTATCTATTCCATCTAGTGCTTCTGTCCATACTTTTCTATTTTCTGGAGTTTTATCTCTCCATGCAACCCTGTTAGATTGGCTATTTTCTTCTTCAGCAAAATTTTCTAGACTCATAAAGTTATTCTTCTTCTGCTGGGGCGGATGCTTGTGCTGGTTGGTTAGCTTGTAGAATACTTCTAAACCGTGAATTTTCTATTTCTTTATTTGCTACCTTTGCACCTAAGTCTCTTATAGTTGCATCTGCTTGTTGTATTTGCTGAAGTAAAGAAGAAACTGCATTACGCAATTGTTCTTTATTCATATCTTCAAGCTTAATATTATCTGCCATTTGACCTCCAAGTCGTTATTAATATACCTATTATAACAGGCAAATTGTAGGTTATTGGCTTTTAGATGATTTCTTTTTAGTCGTCAAATTGCTTACAGATTTTAAGATAAAGGTTTACCATATTGTCTGCATCTTTAACAAGATTAATTCCTTTAATACGCATATAATTTAACTGTTTTAAGACAGTTTCTTTAAATTGCTCATCATCAATCAACTCATTGATTGCATCTTCTCGTTTTGTCCCATCTGGGAATTTTGATATATCCATAAACTACATTGTAGCATAGAAAAAGCGAAAGACCCGATATGTGGTGGTTCGGGTCTTTCTTACCTAATGGTGGTTAGGTTAATTATTCTGGTTTTGGATTTGCATCCTTGACTGCTT
>Ga0257110_1001521_pt1 | contig 10891 bp, 8 predicted proteins | sample LP_taG_7_FD_190184 | JGI IMG/M metagenome (GOLD analysis project Ga0257110, IMG submission 190184) | Marine microbial communities from Northeast Subartic Pacific Ocean, Canada - LP_J_2015_P26_10m | ecosystem: Environmental > Aquatic > Marine > Oceanic | place: Canada: Northeast Subartic Pacific... | reverse complement strand
CATATAAAGAACCAAATGGAAATAACAATCCTAACTAATCGAGACAAATTTATCAAGGGGACCAATCAAAATACAGTAAAAGAAGATATAACAAAAATCATCTTTAAAGACGAACCAGCTAATCAAGCTTTATTAGAAGAAGATGTACAAAATATGATAAAAATAAAGGGTGTATTAAATGATATAAAGTATTTAGAAGCAGAAATGCATAAAATAGGACCTGATGACACGGATTTGGATGAAAAATTAGATGCTTTTATACGGGATACAACTTCTCTTAATGGTGGTAGTAATATAATGAAAGGAGGTGACCGTGCTAAAACAACTGAAGCGATAATGGCATTCGAAGCGCCAACACAAAATATTAAATTGCCTCATTTAATTAAAGGAGATATCGTTTATATTCGTGAAATAGATAATGTATTGGGGATATATATAAATAATGATAATGAGGTTATTACTAGTAATATATCTTTAACATTTAAGGCCACCGATAAATTACAGAAATGTAGCATAGAGAAAAGTTTATATAATATGATAGATGATACTTGGGAATATTGTATAATATATCTAAATCATAAAGATAAACCAGATGGTAAAAACACATTTGAGACCAATGTAATTAAAAAAATTCCAAGGGAATTTACTCAACTTCCCAAAACAATATCTGATGATATTTGGATTAGAAGAGACCAAATATACTCAGAGGAAGATGAAGGTAATTCTGATTATTTAATTATAGAACACGACAATAATGATAAAGTATACCATACATTAAAGCAACTACCACCAGTAACAGCATCAGCAGAAGAAATGGGACAACTCCCACCAGCACCACCACCACCAGCACCAGCAGCAGCACGACGAAGGAATATTAGAGAAAGAAAACCTCCTAAGTTGTTTTCAGATGAACAAGAATCAGAATCAAACAAAACTAAGGTTAAAAAAGTAAAAGGAATATACGATTCTTTAAAGAAAAAAGAAAGGTTATTAAAAAAACATGAAGAGACTATTAGTTTTGAAATTAAAAAGAAAACAACTGTTTTGACTTCAAAAAAATACACCCAACAATTAAATAAAAATTTTTCTGATAATGATAAAAATAAAGTAAGTATATTAACAAGTGTAAGTGAACACGGTGGAAATCAATTTCACCAAAGCATAATGACTGATGTAAAAACATTCTTTTCAGTTCATAAAGCGACAGATGATGAGAGTGTTATTTCTTTTAGAAAAGAAACTAGAGAAAAATTAAATGTTTTTCCCGAAATATTACAACAGAACGGATTTGAGTATAATATTAATGAAATAGCAAAATTATCAACTAAACAAGAATTAGGTAAATATTTAGAACAAATGGTAAAATTTGATTTAAGTAGTATAACAGATGATGGTGAAAAGAAACTTATTCAAAATTTAATAAACGATATTTTATATGAATCTATTAGAATTGATTCTAGGGAATTACCTCCAGAAGAAAAAGATATGTTGGAACAATTATTAATTGAAAAAATTAATACAGATTTTTTTAACATTCCAACTAGTGAAATTAGAGGAGTATCCTTTCCTGTTAGTGAGGCAGATCAATTTAAAGATACGTGGGGTGTCACGTTATTTAATGCTATTACAGATAATCAAGATGTTACCCCTAACTCGTTTAAATGTTACCAGTGTCAACAACCATTTTTATCAAGAGTAAATGATAGTAAAGTTGAAATGGAACATAAAATTCCATGTATAACATTTGCTGAAAGAGTACCATATATAGGTTATTTTAAAATAGAAATGACATATTATAAACTATGGTTAAAATTCAATCACCCGTTAGAAGGTGAAGATTTTGACCGATTGTTACCAAAAAATAAAGATGATGAAGATTTTTTACAATACATGTATCGATATATCAATTGTGTAACTGTAACACGAAGTAACTATAAACGTTGGTCAATACATGTAAACAATTTGTTAAATAAATGGATCCGCAATTTTCAAGTATTTATGTTTAGTGAAATAGTAAAAAATATGAAGGGTAAAAAAAAAATAGAATTTAAGAAAAAATTAATGTTATTTACAAATTCCGAAAGATTAAAGATTATATCAGAACAAGGTTTAGACGATTTAAGTACTATTTCTGGAAGGAGTGGTTATCAGGTAAAACATCAATTATTTAGAAGATGTTTAAAAGCTTGTTTATTTGAATATGCGTATTCACATATGTATTGTAATAGAATAAAAACAAACTGTAATTTTGTAAATCCTGGTGAAATAGATGGTTATTTACAAACATGTTTTGAGTGTGTTCAACCTGATGGTACAGTAAAAAAAACAAAAGATGCAAACATGCCAAAAAATATATACAACGTTCCTGGAGAGATTGATCCACAAACTAAATTTTGGAAACGAGTTGACGACATGATTGTTAAAGATTATTATAGTAATAAAAATAACAAAATATATAAACCATTAGAAGATGGTTTCGTAAAAACGAATTCAATTATGCTTGATTCAAATGAAATAAATGGAAAAATTAATGCTATGATAGATAACAAAAAACTTGGTGGGAAATACTTAGGAGAACACCAATTTTTAAAACATGCGTATAGTGGAAATATAGATGGTCCTGAATATAATATGTTAAGTGATCATTTGCAAATTGTTTTTCAATTATTCAATAAAATAGTTGAAAATGTTACAGACGAAGATTATATAATTGATGCTAGGAATCCAACTGCTACTGTGTCAATAGGAAGCAGACCAAATAATAAGGTAAGGATATCACAAGAAATGATATTTTATTATAATATTTCAAAAATGGCGCTTAATCAACATTTCAAATTTCAAAAAAGATTAATGAAAGATATAGATACTAGCAAAATAAGTAATTATATTAGTGAAAAGTGGGAGGAAATAAAAGAAAATAGGTTTAAGGCTGGAGGTAAAAGAACTCGTAAAAATAAAGAAAAGGAAGAAAAAATGAAAAGAAGAACAAGAAAAAGATAATTATAATATAATTAATAATTTAATAATTATATTATGAATTTTGGTCAATGTATAGCAAATTATCCCAATAATTGGTATATAAAATATCAAAATCATATGATTTTTGTATAATATCATCGTAATTCTCAATTAAAAACTCTTTTGTAATTTGTTCCCATGAATCAATAATAATAACAGGTAATCTCTCGAATAGGTGATCTTGAGTAGTAGAAATCATTATAGGGATTGTACCCATCATAAGTGCTTCCCATGCTCTATGTGTATCAATACCTCTACCAGGAGGAGAGACACAGAATTTATATGTTTGTAATTCTTTCATATAATTTTCAAAACTAGTACCTCCACTAAAATCAAACTTATTTTTTAAAATATTAGTTAATTTATGACGAATACCTTTATGAGGACTGTATAATGGATTAGAAGTAGTTTGTGAATAATTAATATAAAGTAAATTAGGTTTAGAATTAGTATCGTAAAATTTTGTCTCAGGTGTCAAACATAAATTATTATATATTCTTAGATGTTCATCTTTTGATTCTCCAAAAAAACGAGTAGTTTTCCATTGCCACTTCGGTCCAAGAGGAAATCCAATAAGTTTATCATGTACAATAGCAGGATTTTTAGTATACCATCTTATTAATTCTGTTTTATTTAATAATTTATCAACTTTGTTTTTATAATCATCATCTTTACAAGGAAAATTTAAATATGGAACACAATGATCATCATTTGATGCTGTAATTAAGATAAATGTATCGCTAAATAGAAGTAATTGGTCAATAAAATTAGGTATAAAATCAGTTTTTATAAAAATAATAGGTGTTTTAAATTGTGTAAAAACTTCATTAAATTCCGTTTCATACTTATAATTATGTTGTCTATTTTTGTATAAGTTATCAATAAATAGATTAGCTTTTTTTGCCCAATAATCAACACTAATAAATGGGTCTGAAGACATAAATTATTAATGGAATAAAAAACAAAATATAAAACGTATTATAAATGAAGAAGTTTATCAATTTGATTTTGATCTTCTAATTTATATGACATCATAATTTCCTTTTCTTTATCGGTATTATGCCATCTATCAAAATATTTTGCTGAGAAATCAATTACTTTAACCTCGCAAGTGGAACATACAGGTTTAAACCAATGCATAGAAGAAACACTTTTTGGTATAAGAACAGTACGAATAGTATTGGATAATAAAAAAGGTAATATACAGAATGTTCCAAATGAAAAAACAAGATTTCTGCACCTTGATAACGTCATAATATCATCAATGATATTGGAACTTTTAAATGTTACATTTTTCAATTTTCTATAATGAACATATTTTTTTAGATATGGTACAACAGGATTAGCATCATCTTCAGAAACAATACATATTTTAGAACTTGAATTTAAATTAATAATTTTAATATAATAATCAAGTGGTGGCTGTACATACATACCATGAACTAAATTATTAAAAATATCACCTCCTCTAATATGAATACAAATATCATAATAGTCTTGTTCATCATTTTGCATATTTAATTGAATATATTTATCAAATATGTACTTAAATTCATCAAATGATAAAGTAGTAACACCACACGGATTAAATCTTCTAGTTAAATCTTCAACATTAGAACATTTACAACATTCACACTCTTTTTTTTCTAAATTTTTTATAGTTTTTAATTTGAAAAACGGATGATGTGGGATTTCAATTTCATAAGCTTTTTTTGTAATAAATGCGTAATGAATTAAATTTATTAATGCTACTAAATGATTTCCTGTTCTATTGTACCATTGATGAAACTTATATTTACACATTCGTTATATAGTTAATTATTAATTCTTTTTTACAAATATAATGTATTTAACCAAAATTTTCATAATTCATTATACACCACTTGGAGATAGAAAAAAGTTCATGGATGAACAAATGAAAAAACAAGGTATAGAAGCAACATATATTTTAGAAAAAGATAGAGATGTTTTAACAGAAGAAGAACTAAAAATATTTGATACTAAAAGAGCAGCAAATGGAAAATTCCCATTAAATTTAGCTGAATGTTCAGTTGCTTTAAAACATTTTGAAGCATATAAAAGAATCGTAGAAGAAGGAATAGATCATGCTTTAATATTAGAAGATGATGTAAGTTTTTTAGTTGATAATTTTGAAGAAAAGATGACAGAATATTTTTATCAATTACCTGATGATTGGGATATGTTTTTTGTAGGTTGTGGATGGAATTTACATATACCTCAGTTTGTATTAGATGAAAATCCTGATAGAAATGTATTTTTAAAAGGAAACAAAGGAACTGGAAAACCAGAAATGGAAGCTACAGGTTGGCCAATATGTGGTGGTTCTACTCGTTGTCTGGATGCCTATATGATAACTAATAGTTGTGCACAAAAAATAGTAAATATAGTAGATAGATACTACAAAGGGACTGGAAAAATAGCTAGACCAGTTGATATATGGTTAAATCAACAAATAGAACATAATAATTATAATGTATATTGGGGTGAGCCAAATTTACTTAGACAAGGTTCAGAAAGAGGTGGTCCCAAAGATTTTAAGAGTTCAATAAAAACATGTACAGATTATAAAAAATAGTTCAATTAACAATATATCTCAACCAACATTTATAACAATAATTTTTACGTAAAACAACAAATGTTGGATGTTTATAATCTTGTATATCCATCTTAGTTTCAACCTTTTCAACTTTACAATTTTTACAATAAAATATCAAATCTTCATATATTTTTTTGATACCAATAGCAGTATTAGATGTGTATGAAGTTTCACAAAACCCATTTAGGGTTCTCATATAAATATATATAATTGAATTATATATTTATATTAGTTCATTGAAATAAAATCATGTTCAATAGGAATAGTTTTGTTTCTAATATTCCATAAATCTTTTACGTGAGGTCCATGTTTTGTTTTGTTACATCCCTTATGACCAAAATACTTAGGAGTATATACTTTTCTGTTATCAAGGTCATCCAAAAAATAAATTGCCCACCAATTAAAAGTAGAATTTGAAATAGCAATATTTTTGAATCGTTTAACAATATGAAAATCAAATTTATCATCAGTACATGTCAATAAAACAATTTTATCTTTATACTCATCAAAATATTTCATATATTTATCAATTCTATTATCATCTGATGGATATATTCTAAAATATATTTTATTAAAATTATTTTGTTTAAAAATATTCAAATAATAATTAGGGTGAATACCTTCACTGCTAGGATTATTCTCTCCTTTATACATTATATTACCCATTCTTACAAAACAAATAATATCATTATCTTTAATTTCATAATCAATATCAGGAATCATTTGTTTTTGTTTTTCCATATCAACATATTTAATAACATTTTCATAATTATCATTAAGATATTTAGCATGTTGAAAAAAGTCACTAGTTTCATAGTTAAAACGCCCATTATATTTTAAATCATCACTATCTTTATCATAAGATGCTGAATTAATCATACGCTTTGATAAAGATTCATTAAGATTATTTTTAGATGTGATTTTTTGAATATCAAAACAAATATACTTAAGAAATTTTTTATTTACACCCCCCCTTACATGTAAATCATGTAAATCCGCAAATGTTAGCATTGTAACAAATTGAAATAATTTATTACCTAGTCCGCAAGCATTACTATTAACAATTCCTCCGCCACGAATACTCATTAATAGTAAATAATATAATATTAAATAAATAATATCGTATTATTATTGATTATAAAATAATAAATAATAATAAATGTCTGAACTTCCAATATTACGTTGTAAGCATAATTCGGGGTTTTATTCGTGTTGTATGTATAAACTTTGGCAAATAATTCAATACTATAACAAACATAAAAATATTCCTAAAGAAATAGATGTACGAGAACAATTTAGATGGTATAAAAATGGTGATTTAACTAAAAATATATCATACGATTTTTTTGAAAAACCTAGAGAGGATATTGTGATTGAATATAAAGAAGAAATTGATTTTGACCATGAATATCAATGGATAAATTTTAAAGAATTTGATTATTCTATTTTTACTCCATTTATTAGAAAATATTACACACCAACACAAAAAGTATATGACATTGTAAAGAATATGGAGAGAAAATATAATTTAGATTATGATAACCTAGGTGTTTTATTTTATAGAGGAAATGACAAAAGAAAAGAAACAAAGCCTTTTAATCAGATACCAAATTATAAAGAACACATTAAAAAAGGGTTAGAAATGAAACAAAAATATCCTGGTATTAAATTAATAATACAATCAGACGAGAGTGAATATATAAATGAAATGGTAAAGAATTTTCCTGATTCTATTGTATTTAGAGATGAGATAAGACATATGAATAATAATAGAGTAGGGACTGTTGATAAAATAGCAGGAAATGGTGGTAAATGGGATGATGATGTTGGAAAAACAAACTATGACCATGCTTTTAAATTTATGGCCATACTGATTATAATGTCTAAATGCAAACATCTAGTTTTAAATATTGGGAATTGCTCACTATGGGTTTGTTTTTTAAGAGAGAATGCTAAAAATGTAGATTTATATGTTATGAACAAATGGGAATAAATTTAAATACTAACAAAAAATTTAATATATTTATCTGTTTGAAGACTACTTAATATAAAATATTCATCATCATTTTTATCATCTCTATTTAGATCTATTTTTTTTAATGTAGAAATACCACTATAATTTATGAATTCATCCTTTTTTTCTTTGTTTGTTTTCATTATATTATTAAGTAAATTATCCATTACTTTTCTATCATCGCAATATTCTATTTTGTTAACTTTATGTTTTAATCGTTCTAAATGACATAAATCTTTCACTAGATTTTGTGTAGGATTATATCCCTTTATCCGTGATCTATAATATAAAGCTCTATCTTCCATTCCCCAACCCCAAATATTATTAGGATGTCCATTTAAATCAAGTAATACTTTCTTTTTAAATTTAACTAACCCACCAAGAGATAATTTATGACCACTAAAAAATCTTACAATATCATCATTATTATCAATATTATAAAAATTTCGTTGATTACCTTTTAAATATAAATCTATATCATGTAATATAAAGTAAGATTCACATTTATCATATAATTCTTTAATACCAATATTTAAAAGTTTTCCTCTATTAAAGTCTTTTCCGTCTTCTTGTTCAACAATAACAACTAACGTACTATCGTTTAATGTATCAATAAACCAATCTATTTTCCTAGTTTCCAAAAAATTTAAATGATCACGTCTATTTCTGTAAGGAATAATTATTATATTTTTATACATATTTTATAATAATATAATATTAATTTTAATATATTTACTTATAACTTAAATTACCCATATACCATTTATTATATTGTATCATTTTGTTTCTTTTAGCGTCACCTCCTTTTAACCAATTAAAATGTATTAAATAATTTTCATAATCTTTTTCACTTTTACCATCTAATACTTCATAATAATATCTTCCATTCGAATATTGCTCTTTGGGTAGTCTTTGTGAAACAATCTCTCTTTTTCTAATAAGACCATTAATATATTCTTGATCATTATTACTATAAGCGTTTCTTTCTAATAATGTTTTATTTGAGAATAAATTCAGTGTATTATCATTTTTTCGAATAATATAAAAACCACTACATATACCATTAATAGGATGTTCATCTTGTACTAGTAATTCAACTTTATTATTTTCAATCATTCTACGATAGGGTTCAATAATGAAATATGGATTTTCAAAAACAATATCACCATCTGTAAATAAAACGAAATTATGTTTTTCTAGTTCTTTATGCATAATAGCTAATTTTTTCGTTGTAAATTCATTCCATTTATCATCATTATATCTAGTCTCACCCTTAAAAAAATCCTCGTATAAAAATACACTGTCATGTTTATCTTTCAATGAATTATAACACTCACTATCTAAACAATATACCTTTAAAGTAATATTCATATTAAGTCGTTTTAAAGATTCAATACAATTTAAAGTCATATTTGTATATCCAGAGTTAGTAACAGTAATAAAACATAAATCTTCATAAAATTTACTAAGATTAGGTAATACCTTTAAATCCATAGGATATGCGATTTTTGTTCCGAAATGTTGTGGATATTTATTAACCCAGAAATTTCCATTTTTAATAATTTCATTTTTAATAGTTTCTTCATAATATGATAAAAATAATCTTGAAAAATCATATGTTTTATTTTTCATTTCATTATATTTTTCAAATAAATAGTCTTCGGTTATTTCGGAATAATCAGTTGTGTATAAGATAGGTAATCCTTCATATTTTTTCTTAATCTCTTCGTTATGTTCGCAAACAGGAATACTCTTAAATATTAAAGCCTCGTATGTTCTATGTGTATCTATTCCATTTCCTTCTGGAGAAAAAACAAATTTACTTTTTGTTATGTCTTCAAAAAAACGGTGTCCATTTGATGTATTTATAAAAGAATTATTATTTAATGTTTGAAGTATAGTTTGTCTTCTGATAGGTTTATTTCCGCCTCCCCAATCTCCTCTTCTTTTTCTGTCAGTACTAGTATTTATTGATAATGAATATAATTTAGAGTTAACAGACTTTTTATTCTCTCTAATAGTTTTGTTTAACAGGTCAATATATTCTAATTTACACCAAACACTAATACCAATAGGAAATTTTAACATACTATCAGAACCATCAACAGGTGAACAATTAATTATTAATTCGTTCAGTGGTATCTTTAAATTAATCCATTCTAACAATGTCATTTTAAGATTAGTAATCTTCATAAAATATTAGTGAATAAAAAAAGGACATTAATTACGAATATTATATCTAAATATATATTATGCGGACTAAGAAAAATAAAAAAAGCAAGAATAAACATACCAGAAAAAAGACAACAAGTAAAACGTGTAATAATTTTTATGGCGTTGTTAATTCAAAATGGTTTAATAAAATAAAGATTAAGGACGATAGAGTATCAATAAATGAATATAATATATTACAAGATAAAGTAGATAAACAATTACAAAAAATAGTAAGAGATTTAAGAAGTAATAATAATATAAATAAACTTTATTTGTCTTTTTATAAATTTCATCTTACAAGAGACAATGTTGAATTAGAAGTAAAAAAAATCATTTCATTACTAGATGTAGTAAGAAATGATAAAAAAAATATATGGAGATATTTAGCATATTGTAGTAAGCACAGAATAAATCACCCTTTTTATTGGGCATTAACAATTGATCAGAAAACAGTAAATAAACACGTTTGTTCAATAGGAGAGAATGGATTAGGATTAAATGATAAAGGACATTATACTAAAAGAGGAAAATATATTGAAATAAGACAAGAATATTTGAAATATATTGAAAAATGTTTTGTTTTATTGCTAGGTAAAAATCATAATTGTAAAGCAGAAGATGTTTTAAAAATAGAAACACAACTATCAAAACATACAAGAAATGAGATAGAAAATAGAGATCCTAAACTTACTTACAATACTTATACAATGAAAACATTAAATGATATTGGGTTTAATTCCTATGAGTTTTTGAAAAAACTTGGTTATGACAAATATCCACCATTAATAGTCGTAACAAATCCAAAATATATCAAGGAAACATGTAAGTTTTTGAAAAATTGGAATGATGATTTCTGGTATTCTTATTGGATTTTCAAAATTTTTAATAGTTTTGCTAGATTCCATGAAGATTGGAGAAATCATGAATTTGAATTTTATGAAAATTTTTTAATGGGACAAAAAAAAATTATTTCTCCTGAAAAGTTTGCCTTTAAATTTGGCGTATCTACCATAATGAATACAACATTA
>Ga0257110_1001520_pt1 | contig 10891 bp, 16 predicted proteins | sample LP_taG_7_FD_190184 | JGI IMG/M metagenome (GOLD analysis project Ga0257110, IMG submission 190184) | Marine microbial communities from Northeast Subartic Pacific Ocean, Canada - LP_J_2015_P26_10m | ecosystem: Environmental > Aquatic > Marine > Oceanic | place: Canada: Northeast Subartic Pacific... | reverse complement strand
AACTTGGCCCAAATTTGGAGATCGATGCGCATTTCTACCGCTGATTGTGGCAAGTGAGCAGCTGTGATGAATACATCCGTCATCAGCAATAGTGTTGAACCAGGAGTTTGAACCCTCAGACAGTTGTCCCATCCACTTCTGAAGAGTCAGAAGACGGATAAACATCTCACACTCCTCATGCAGTTTTGTGTTGCCTTGCTGCAGTGCCCGGTCACGTAGCTCGGATAGTGCAGCTTCATCAACCTTTGGTTTACCTGTGTCAGTGACTTTGGTAAAGCGAGCACTACTGAAGTTCTGCAAAGCCCATGCAATGTGTTGACGGCTCGTAGGATTAAAATCAAGCAGCTTGGTCATAGGTGCACCAGCGCTATAACCTTTAGTTTTATTTGCACGTTTAGGTGTATACACCTTTCCGGGAACATAAATAAAACGTTTAGCTATCTTATCCTGCAGTTCTTTCATCTCTTGTTCAAACTCAACACGCACTCGCTCAGCAGCTTGAAGATCAAAGCGGAAACCACTTGCTTCTTGCTGAGCCATAATGGATGCCATGCGCATTTCAAGTGCAACGCAATCAATCACTTTCATCAGTATCCTCTTCAGTGTTAAGTGTGTTGTTAAAACCGAACTTCAGTTTGGTAGCTTCTTCTCGTTTTTTAGATCTTTCTTTTTGAGCTAATTTTGCTACATTTTCCATAACTTTCAATGTATCTTCAGTCGTTGCCCACTCTGGCATACGTTTATGAACAATATAAAATAGTGGGAAAAAGAGATCAGCTGCTTCAGTAATTTCTTCTGAAGTCAATGGTGCATTTTTATCAGGCATAGTCTTTGATTCTCCGTTGCATAAGTTGCCATAGTTTGAGGGTGACCTCGGTGTCTTGGATGCAGTAATCCAACATTTCAGGTGTATAGACAGCCCAGTTGCCATCGTGCTTACCAAAGTCACCTTTGAAGCACTTCAGTCGATATCCCCAAGCTTCGAGTGAGTGTCTGCCATACATACGTTGTGGCATACCATTGGGACGACGTTCGTAGTCACGATCTTCGATGTGTGGGTAGAAAAGTCTGCTCAACACAAGTGTGTCCATGACTTGACCTTTGGGATCAAAGTCAGGGAACTGTTCCTTCAGTAATGGAATATCAAATCCAATAATATTGTGCCCGATAAGTAGATCGGCACCTTCTAGTTTCTTTACTCCTTGGATGATGGAACGGTCAGGCTGATGATCAAAGATATGAGTACTGCTGTCGACAGCATCACGCATAACCATGCAGTGGAGAGTAGATCCACGTCGGAGTAGTCCAGTTGATTCAAGGTCAAAGAGTAGTTGTGTTGTCATCGAAGGTATGTGTTGCATTGTCTGGATCATATTTATCTGGCGCAAACGGGTTTGCTTCCGGGTAGAGAGTTTCGTCAATATCTCGGTCATTTGTATTCTTGGTAAATCTTGGGTCTTTGTCTAAAAACACAGGCTCAATTGCCATGTTTAATTCGCGAGCAAGCCGTGCAGAACGTCTGAACTCTTCTTTGTAATATGGCTCCCAGTCATGAGCCAGGAGAACAATCTTTTTGATTCCCATCATGTGTGCCTGAAATATAGATGTCGAAAACGGGTATCGAGTTGAATAAATTACAGCTCCGATTGCAGGAGTCCCTGCTTTAGCGGCAGCTGCAATTGCATATGATATGCAGTCAATCTCCACCATGCTGTCTGTAACTAAGCTTCTACCATCTCCTATAATCTCTCTATCTCGCACAATAATACATCCGCCAGGGCATTTGGGATGTGTAGATGCTTTACTAATAGTTAAGGCTACATCTATAAAGAATCGTTCTTTATTTTTGATGTAAGTCGGGTCACCTTTAGGGCTTGGCATATCCACAGTATTTGATTCTAGTATCTATATTAAGTAGTGAGCAATCAATATGCGAGACAAACAATGAGCACAGTCAAAGGTAATTTTTCAGAAGAGAGTTTCTTCCCAACCCTTAAATTTACAAATGATAAGATCTGGGAATACGGAGAGAAAGAAGTGACTACAGATATGGTCAATAGCCCTGCTCATTACACAGCTGGCCGGATCGAAGCTATTGAAGTAATTGAAGACGCAATCGAGGCTGCACCTAGCACTAAGCAAGGGTTTCTTCAGGCACAAGTACTGAAATATTTGCTGCGTCTGTGGTACAAATCAAATGGTAAAGAAGATGCAGAGAAAGCACAATGGTATCTCAATCGTTTAGTTGATTCGTTAAACTATTAAAGCCGCAGATAAGCGGCCTTAGTGTCAACAACGTTGGAAGAATAGATAATTCTTACGTAGTTCTAGAGTCTCATGATCTTGAATGTGTGGCGATAAGTCAGTAAACATTGTTGAAAGGTCATGAGTGCTATGTACGAAATAAGCAGCAATACCTTCAGATAGTTCGGATACGAAAGGCTGATACCAACCTTTAATTTGTAAAGAGTTCCAAGGCTCTAATCCTTGAGAAACCCAACTGTTCAGTTCCTCTAGGCGCTGAGCAGTTTTTATTATGTGTCTCTCGTGTGCTTCTGATTTAGGCAAGCAAACAAACTCATCTTCAAATAAAAGCGCATGCTTCCACATTAAAGTACCATCTTTAACAATCAATCGACAGGGATGAACCTTATCAGCAGAAGGTAGGGTGTACAAGCAATCGGGAGCAATGTGCTTAGACATCAGATATTACCCTTATTTTCTTCGTAATATTCAAGGTCTTTCTTCCAATTATCCCCTGCATATTCACTGTAAATAACACGACCGATATCTCTAAAGCTGTCATAAAACAGTGAGACTTTATCAATGTCAGTTAGTGCTTGATGAATTGGAGGGCCATATACAATCAAGTTCCAGGTCGATGGAGATACAGCTTCAAACCCTGTAGAAGTTGCACGAAGTTGTTTAACTCTTTTGAATGGGATACAAATTGGATAATCCCAAAGAAGTGGAGCTGCACGGAGGAGCTCGGAAGCACTGCTAAAGAGTACAAAGCTATTGATATATCCATTGCGGTATTCGCTAATAGTTTTGTTCAGCCAGATTCGGCAGTCTCTAACTGCACCTTTAGGTGCTACCCAAACATTTCCATGCCAGTGCTCTTGAAGTGGATTGACTTCAATATTTGGAACTGAGGTTGCATCAACTAAAACTTGTTGGACGGGATCTGAGGTTGGATCAAAGTCAATACTTCCCATAACAGCACGTGCACGATCAATGATCTGTGGTGTGGGATATAGGGGGAGCTTTAATCCTTTGGCAGCAAGCTTATCCGATAAATTCTTCTGCGAGCGCTCTAAAGCTTTCTTGGCACCTACCTGCTTCGACTGCAAATGTTCTTGTTCCAGCATCACTAATTAATGTTATTAAGACATTTGTGGACCAGTCATTATTTTCAATCTCTTCTAGCAGGTCACGAAGGAAGTCAACAATTTCCTCGTCTTCTTCTCGCTCTGCTGTCTTAAGATCAAACTCAATGGATTCAGGCCACATGAACGTTGTGGAATCATTTAAAAGATTGATGACTAATGAGCCAGTCCCTCTTTTTTCTACACCCGTAAGTGCGATATTAATAAGATCTGAAAGAATCAACTCAGCAGTAGCCATAAGGAACTGCTGCTCTTGTTCTTTCTCTTTGCCAAATTTCTCTGATGAAATTAGCCGCTGAAGTAGATCACTACGTCTAGACATATTAAAATGACTCTTTACTAAGGATAGGTTAATTAAAAATTTTCCGTGGAGTTTTCATCTTCATCATCTACAGCACGTTTCTTGGGTGATGTAAATGATTGGCTAGGATGACGGCCACTGAGCATATCTTCTACAACAGCTTGGAATCTATCTGAGAAGTTGGTGTCAGGCTCAAAAAGTAGATTTGATCTGTCTTCTAATTCCTGCTGAGAGATAAGTTTCTCTTGTTCTTTGACAGCTTGCTCAAGGTTGTACTCAGCAATTTGTTGCTTGAGAGTATGTAACTCGCAGGCAAGCTCAAAACTTTCTAGATAAGAATCACAGTCAACAAAGACCCCAATTTTCTGGGGTATAAGGTGAAAAGGATTACAGCAGTACTTATTGCCGCACGTAGATTTAACCCCAGTGTAGCCAAGATCTCCCCACGTAAACCACATAGCAACACGCTGTGGATGGTGTTGTGTACTGGTACTGATGCCTGGTCGCCTCCACGGAAATTGAGGCATGCCATTGCCATTGCCTTTATAGCCTTGCCATTCCCAACATTCATCAGGTTGGGCAATGTCTACCTTTGACCAAAACTTAAGTGCACGCTTACGTTCTTTCTTTAGTAGCCGATCGATGTTGAAGGACATACGCCCTTCTCTTGCAGCAGCTACGCACCGCACGCAGGCTTGATGGCTGTCATAGCGCATAGAGCTAGAACTAAACCTGCCTATCGAGTGACCGCTGTAAAGACAGAGGGCACCCTCTTCTGCTGTATTAGAGAGAATAAGATTACGGCGTCCATAAGTATGGCCACCAACCTTTTTACTTGGCTGGGATTCAGGCATTAAAAAGTACCCTCGGGTTTTACATGTAACCCACCATGAGCTGGGTACTGTTCCTGTGTAGGAAGCAAAGTGAGTTGATGATTAATCTTGTGCTCATAGCGAGTGCTATTTTCGTACTTAATTCGTACTAACTGTGCACGAGGCGTGTAGTACTCGGGATGGCCTACGATTAGGGCGATTCGGTCAATAGGAGACACAGAAACACGTTGCCCAATCTTGATATCTTTAGCTTTCATTGTATCTGAATAATATAAATTTACTTATTTAAAGTGTAATTAGAAGTCATTAAGAATGTGATCTTCGTTTAGAGGATCATTCTTAGGTCGTTGCCAAATACGTACAGACTTGGATCTCCCATTGGGATCTTTTCTGCTTGTAACAAGTCTTCTCCAACCCATTGATTGAAGAACATCTGCTACTCGTCTGCTCTCTTTACGACCTTGATTACGAGGGTCAAGTTCTAGAGCATTGGTAAGAACATCAGCAGTTCTGACTTCTTCTCTGATTGCAACATAGGATGCAATCTTATCAAGCCAAGGATCGGGATCACCGAACTCTTGGATGTACTCAAATATATGTGCAATCTCACCACTTGTAAACTCATATCCTTCATTGTTTCGATATGCAGATACAGCAGAAGCCCACAAACTATCTCTCAAGTTACAAAGTTCTTTCCAAGGAATTTGGAAGCCTGGTCCTAACTCAAGCGGGACAAATCTACGGTTACCGGTACTATCAACCAGAAACTGGTTACGATTAGTAGTACCAATAAACACAAAGCGCCTAGGAAGCTTGCTAGGTAGCGAAGCATAGGGATAACGGACTTCATCAACACGAGTAGTTACTAGATTTTTAAAGTTTTCAATATTCCTTGAGTTAAAGTAATTGTCAATTTCAGGCAACTCTAGAAGCCACGCAACATGCAGTCGATACTGCTCTCTCATCAAAGTATCTAGAGGAGTGGTAATTTCTGAGAATAGGGTTTGGGGTACAAGGCTTCGAGCAAACATTGATTTACCTGCACCTTGTGGACCAACTAAAATTGGTAGCCAAGACATGGTGCAACCTGGATCGTATGCTCTAGCTACAGCACCGATCATCATCCGTTGCATAGTCATAGTGGCTAGCGGATTAGAGTTACCTAAGAAGGTTTCACCAATATTGTCCCAGCCATCAAAAGGTTCAACATTTGATGAGCAGTGATCTAGATATGACCTGATAGGACAGTAGCGATTCCTACTGGCTGCATATTGAATAGCTGATTTAATACGTTGCTCAGGAATAAATACACCATTCTCGCAAGCAAGCTTAGTAGTCATAAGATCTAAGTCTTGACCTTGGAGGAAGACAACTTCACCACCAGTTTGTGTGTATTCAATTGCTCCGGTCAGTTCATTCTTACGTAAGTTAGAAAGAATTTCTTTTACTTTTTGTACATCTGACTCACGTTGTTTAGCTAAATCATCATCAGTCTTTTTAGGACGTCCTCTTTTTTTGACTTGATCTGAATCTGGTAAAGGTTCAGGAACAATATTGTCGTCAAGATTACTCATAGATGTTTTATTACCTTTTTGTTGTATGTGTGATTCTAGAATTTGATCAATATCTGGTACTGGATCAAACTCTGTATAACCTGCAGCTGCTCCGACAGCACCAAATCTTAGATGTGATGGAAGCTTATGTGCCCAATCTGCATCTTGCTTTTTAGCAAGTGAATACAGTGTAGTTGGACCAGAGTAAGTACCAAGACCTCTCCATTTAAATGGCTGTATATTTTCACGTTTTTCACCATGGTGTCCTTTTAGAACCCACTCAACCCATGAATCAAATACAGGCTGACCAATGCCTGCACAAGCTGCCATGACAGGCACATAGTATGTTTCATACTCACCATCGTCAGAAGGCACTAAGAAGCTTTCTAGAAGCCACTGTGCACGTTTTATATCTATCTCGGTTACGTCAGCTGAGATAAAGTTGGAAGATTCTTCATAGGCAATATCATTGAGAAGAAATTCAGGAACTGGTTCATACTCATTGTTTTTGTTTATCTCTGCTTTTGTATTGCCAAACCAGAGACGCTCAGGTTTTTGCCCACAGTTATCAGCAAGCTCATTGAGCTCTAGCTCTGCAAGTAATCGATTCACGATCAGCCAATAGGCACCCTTGTGTTCAGCAGTGGAGTTCAGCTCTTTGCCTAGAGGGAAAAGGGCTCGGAACCTGTGCTCTGTCTCTGAATGACTAGCTGATGTATAGGTAGCTGCACACCAGTGTCTTGCTGTATCGGTTGACCAAAAGCGAGCAAGGGTAGTGTCACCATCAAAGTCGATGACGACCATGTTGGAGCCAGCTGAATTGTCAGCTTTTCTATGTCTGGCTTGGAAGTGAGTTGCACACCAGCCATATCCGTTTTGTACCCAACCAAGCAACCAATCAAGATCTTCTAAAATATTTTGCCAGTCGCGAGCAGGTTTACTCTGCTTGTTTTTGCAACTCTTGTGTACTGCAATCCGTAGTTTCATTATCTATTTCATGGAATTGTTGACAACGTTTCAAGAAACGTGATTCGTGTAAAGCAAGCTGATCTCCATCAATGAAGATGCCTTGAGTTATTTCTGGTGTAGAAACAATGATCAAAGCAGCATCACAAAGAAAACCAGTACGCTCGTTCAATGCGTATCGGTACGCTGCCATTTGCTGCGCACACTTCGTATATTTTCGGTAACCACCGAATCCAATTCGATCTCCACGATCAGGAAAAGAAGCGCAGTAAGGAGCATTGCTAGTTTTAAAGTCAGCAATAATTCGTACTCCGCCGATTTCACCAATGAGGTCAGGACAACCTGCATATTTATGCTCCGTACTCCAAACAAATGCGACTTCTCTATCTTCACTTCTTAAGTGATTCCAGTCAGGACGCAAAGGACGCTCCGACCAATGAATTGTATCAAACCAATCAAGGTATGTCGACATACCATTCCAAAAATCTAAATAATCTTCAGGAATCGCAGGGTCTAATCCACGGAGGTAGTTCTCACATCCAAGGTGAATAGCCGAGCCGCGAGTTGATGCTGCCTCTAGCGCACCCGGATTATTCTTTTGCCAGTTCCTAAGACCAGCTTTGGACTTTTCGCTTTCAGTAGCCGAGAGAACAGTAGTTACACTCGGCATATAAATGCCGGAGCATAGATACTTTCTATGTCCGGCGGAAGTTTGAATTCTGTATGGAAGATCAGAAGTCACCATCTACACCTTGTTGCGTTTGATAATTTGTGCTGTAATCTGTAGTGCCGGTTTGCGTTTGAAAGAGTTGGTATAACTCTCCTACAGCTTGACCCACTGCTTCAACAACTTGACCAGTTGCATAGGTTTGCTGAGACAATTGATTAACTTCTTGTCGAAGTGCAACCACGTGATCCATTAAGGAAGGAGGCCGTGGATTAGTCGGAGTAGGCTGTACGTTAGGAGGCATATTCCCAGTAGCCCCAGTAGTTGTAGCATTTGCTTGTGTAAGGATATCGGCAAGTCGAGCTTGCATTTCAGGAGGCAAATTCTGTAAATTTGAATTAGTCATTATTAATTAGAAATTAGAATTCTGCTTCAGTCTCTGTGACTGAGGCTTTAGTTTTTGTATTAGGTTTTACGTAGGCTCCGCGTTTGTCGGTTCCACCAGCTGGAAGACCCTTAGACTCCACTTGCTTGCCTTCGAAAGGATCTTTGCCTTCAAAAAAATTAGGAAGCCAAATGGTTTCTTTTTCTTTTTCCCAAGTTGAAACAATTTTATCTGGGACCTTACGGACCTTCGGAAGAATGCTGTATGAAGTTTCCAGACCGGCTCCCTTGCGAGTAATCTTGATTGAAAAATTAGCAAGCCCGTCTTCCGTCCAAGTGTAATCTTCAGCTTCTTGAAGAATTTCTGTGAGTTGATCTCTAAGGGATTTTTGTTCAATGAATAGTACCTCTAAACGACTTCGCGAAGCACTCGTGGCAACCCAGGCTAAAAACCTACGTGGCTTGACGTAGGAGCCATCAATTTTTGGACGGTCGGGTTTAGACCAATCTGTTTCGCGGGCAATATCAGCAGGGCTACCAGGATGAGTCCTAGAAACAACGTAGCCGTTGAATTTAAGTTCTCCGTCTGGGCCTTTTGCTTCGGATGCATACTGCCATCCCATGATTGCGTGACCAGTTTCATAGCATCCGAGGAGACGAAACTCTTCGCTCTCACTATCTTTAAGTGAACTTGGTTTCCAGTATGGTTGTGGTTCTTTAGTTTCAATTCTGTCTTTAGGTGCCTCAAGAAGTTCAGGAGGCAATACTTGTAGGGTCATATGTAGTAATTATCGACCTTTTAAATATAGTTAGTACAATTAGTAAATGTGAGATAATTAATGATGCGATTTGCAGATGCTTTGAAGGGTGGATTGCTTGGTGCAATTACTGGTAAAGACATGTCTCAAGGTGTTATCCCCGGCTTAACAGGCACTGATATGTCAGGTGGAATTGCAGGTATGCTGCTTGGAGATAATTATCCATCGTTAGCAAACATACAAAAAAATGATGGAATCTTTGGTAAGCTTCCATCACTTATGGGTCAAGGTCCATTAAGTCACGGTTTTGGAGACTATGACGGCAATGGATTCTTTAAAGGGGATATAGGTGGTGGACCAATTACAGAAGCTGAAAAATATAAGATTTTAGGAACCTACAAATAGCTTGTGGAAAGAGATGCAATTAACTTAACTCTGATACATGACTGGATGACAGTACATGATGCCAAACTTTTGCTTCATGATTATTACATGAGAGTTAGATCCCATCGTAAGTACCATGGTTGGAGCACAGTTGAAACTCTTATGAATATTGCTTATGGTAATTTCCAAAGAGATTCAGAAGAAAACTTGAGAGCAAGAATTGATCTTATTAAATCAAAGATGGAATTACCAGCAGATTAATTATCTATATACCGGTGCATCCCAACCAGGTTTACCTGACTTAAGATGACTGCTTCTATCAATAGTCCGGCGTCGGATCCACCTCTGAGTAACCCGCCGCTGAACCGTTCGTTTGTGGATTCCGTTGAGTTCGCTCTTTATCTTTTCGAGTAGTGAAGTCAGAAGCGACGATAGCTCGATAAGGACTGTCACTCCCATCTTTGCGATATTCGCGGAGGTAGCCTTGAACGCAGATAGGGCGTCCACTACGGATTCGATCTGTAAGTTTTTTCTTACGTGATTCATGTGTTTCAAGAAATAGCCATGTAACAATGTCTGAGTTATCTAGTGTTGTTCCGATCTTGACAGCAACTTGATTATTCTTACGTTCTTTGATTTCATTAGATCCAAAGAAAGCATTACCTAGTACGACTTGATTGCAATATACATTGTCTGGAATTGATGGTTCGATAGTCGTAACAATCAGATCAAGGGGCTTACTTACGTCATCAGAGAAGACGAGGTTGCCAGTGATCAGTGCTCGTGTGCCTTCTTTCCAGTCTTTGTAAAGAGAAAGTTTTGCACCTTCTCGGTTGTAACAAAGGATGCGGAGCTTGACCTCTGAAGCACCACTGCCAGCGGGCACGACAGCATCAGCACCACAATAGTCAAGCCCATAAGCGCTGATCGGGTCTGAGATAAAGGATCGTAGTTCAATAGTTGCGGCAATAAAATTCATTATGACTGTATGTTTTTCCAGTCTTCATCTTAGACTTCATCCCCACATTGCGCGAGCAATAGTTGGAATTTCTGTATCAAGTATTTCACCAACAGAACGTGCAATTGACATGTGCTCTTTCTGAGTACCGTGGCTACCACGTAAATCAACGTAATGAAGCCAGCTACGGATAGTGCCAGACATATACAATTTAGTTACTGTATTAATTGGTAAAACTGAACGAGCACATTCTTTTGCTACACCTGAGTGAAGCAGTGACTCATAGAGACGAACGCTTTCACGGAAGTGATCATCAATTCGTTGCTCGTAATACTCTTGCGTTTCATTCTCTAGATCATCAATGGAGTTTTGACGATTAGAAGTGTCTTGCCTTCTTAGATCTGGCAATACTGCTGCAAAGGTATCGGTAGGAATAGCGTAACGTTGACTGAACTCTTGGAATGAGAACGATCGATGTCGCAAGATTTGTGGTGAAATCGCTCTAGTAGTATCAATTTGTACACACATAGATGCCATTTCAAATGGACTCCAATGCTTGTGCTTAATTAGATACTTAATTAGCTTTTCTACTTCAGGATTATCTTCGTTGCTTGGATTTGATACACGCGCAATCTTGCCAACAAGGGCTTCAGCATCAGGCGTGATCCAAACTAGTTTTGCTGAGTGCATTATAAATC
>Ga0257110_1001519_pt1 | contig 10894 bp, 9 predicted proteins | sample LP_taG_7_FD_190184 | JGI IMG/M metagenome (GOLD analysis project Ga0257110, IMG submission 190184) | Marine microbial communities from Northeast Subartic Pacific Ocean, Canada - LP_J_2015_P26_10m | ecosystem: Environmental > Aquatic > Marine > Oceanic | place: Canada: Northeast Subartic Pacific... | reverse complement strand
TGTAATCAAATGGGTGCTCGAGGTGGGCTCAAGTGTACCGGTTAAATACCGAACGGTTCCCGTAACGCTATTCTGCCAAGCGATGTGAAGCAATGGAGCTGCGTCACTCCCCGTTGAGAATGCAATGGCCGGTTTCCGATGTTGTCCGGACCATTCGCCCGTAATATTTTGAGCCAAATCGGTCATCGACAGGTTGGAACCGGAACTTAGCGTCAATTGGATATCGTAGCCACCAGAATTTTGCTCCCATGCCAAGGCGACGAGGGTGCTTCCGTCGGTGTCTTGCCATTGCGCCAAAACAGGATTGTTCTGTGTAGCGTTTTCAAATTGTGTTAGGGTTACAGGCTCTGTAGATAGCCACTCCCCTTGGCCGTCATTGGCGTTTAAGTCCATTGCACTCACGTAAACTCGAGATTGCCCAGAGGGCCCACCAGCGGACATAAATGCGGTAATCCATTCGGATCCGGTCACAGGGCCCGTGACGGAAGCGCCGCTTTCAGGGCAAGCGTTCAGTTCCCAATCGAGCGGGTCGACGTCAAGCGCTGCGTCCCAAGTCTCTCCATCGGATGAACTCAGAAGCCAAAAGTCTCTGACGTTGTCGTTGTTATTTCGTACCAAATTGTAATACCGGTTGCTGGCCCAAAAGGGTTGTGATGGACAGCATTCACATACGGACTCTCCGTCTGCGTATGCACTTGCATTTACCGCAGGCAACCAAGTGTTTCCTCCATCTTGCGATCGTAGAATGCCTTCGTGGACGTTCGAACTCGTGTCGCCAACCTTGACCCCAGCAAAGGGATTTCCATCGCCATCAATGGCAACACAAGGCATAAAATGATCTTCCGATGCATTGGCCACCATGATAGAGGGTTCGCTCCAAGTTGATCCACCATCCAAGGACTGCACGCTTCGGGCTCCCGTTGCCCATTCTCCTGAAATTTGATACGTGATGACAAGGAAGTTTCCTTGCGCTGCCATTCGAGGTCCCTCCGCATCGGACATGAAAACAGTTTCACTGGGGTCGATTGCAATCGGAGAGCTGAATTCCGCCAAATCATTGTTCCATTTCGATACATAAAGGCTTCCGGTTTGGCCAAATGCAATAACAGGCTCTCCCGCCTCATTGACGACCATGCGCACAGCTTTGTTCCCGTAAGATTCATCGGCTATATCAATGGGGTCACCCAACGGAACAAAATGAGACTGTGCAGGGCAATACACAGAGACCATGAGACAGGGAATCAACCAAACGAAAAGGCGGGGATGGACATTGAACATCATGGAGTTCTTGTGAAATGAATTCGTCTTAAAGATTGCATTATTGCTGCAATGCCAAAGGCAAAGCCGTTTAAGACTATGATTGCACCGGCAATTGAAACATTGAAGTGATACGCCAAATAATATCCAAGAATTACGCAGGTGACACCGGTAGCACACGCCACGAGAATTAAGGACCGAACGTTTTTGGTAAAAAGGTAGGCTGTTGCTGGGGGCAGAATGAAAAAGCCCATCACCATAACAGCGCCGACGGAATGAAAGGAGGTGACGGTAAACAACGAAACCATTAACATGAGGGCATAGTGCCAGAATCGCACTTTGGTTCCGGACTGTTCAGCGAATTGTGAATCAAAGGTGGCGGACAATAAATGCCGAAAGCCGACGAATGTGAAGACGAGGACTGCGACGGTTAGAAGGCCCAGGCTCCAGAGAGGATATGGACCCATATTCGTTCCGACCTCCGTAATCCATAGGTCCAGAGGAACATAAGCGAGCTCTCCGAAAAGAACGCAATCTTGGTCCAATTCGACTTGCCCAGCAAATCGAGCTAACAGGATTATTCCAATGGAAAAAAGGGTTGTAAAGGTCAGTCCTATTGAGGCTTCTGAGGAGATTCGGATTTTGAATTGGACATATTCTATAATCGCGGTCGCCAAAATACCGCTACCAATGGCACCTGCCATCATCGCTACTGAGCCTCGAGATGTCGTAATGAGATAGGCTATTACAAGCCCCGGTAACACCGCATGAACAATCGCATCGCACATCATGGACATACGTCGAAGCATCATAAAAGAGCCCAAAATGGCCCCATTTATAGCGACAAGGCTCGCAACTAGGATGATGTATAAAGCAATCATAATTAGTCGCGTATGCTTCCCGCCCAACTCGAGAGGCGACTAAATAAAACAGAAAAACAAAACAAACCGGTCATGCAAACAACAACCCACGGTCCCGTAGGCATTTTGGGAGCAGCGTAGGAGCACAATGTCCCCAGCCCCCCGCCAAGCAAACCGAAGACAATCGCAAGTAGAATCATGGGCCCCAGGCGGTTGGTCCAAAGTCGAGCGGTTGCCGCGGGAGCAATGAGCAATGCTGCCATGAGTATGGCTCCGGCCGTTTGTATTCCGATAGCTACCGATACAGCTGCAAGGGAGGAGATGAGAGCGCGAAATACGGTCGGGCGAATCCCTTGAATTTGTGCGAAATCTGAGTCGAACAAGACAAGTTTAATTTTCCGGAAGTACACGAAGAGCGTCATCCAAACGAACGAGCTCAGCGCCCCGATCGTAATGACATCCTCCTTGGACATTGCAGCAGCATTTCCAAAGAAAAGGTCTTCCAGGCCATTTTGATTGGGAAGGTCGGCTTGTTGGATAAAGCTGAGCAGAACAACCCCTAAGCCGAACATAGAACTCAGGACAATTGCCATTGCAGCGTCGCGGCTTACTCGCGTCTTAGTGACAATCAAATCGACAAGCAAGGAGGATAAAAGTCCACTGAGCGTAGCGCCCAAAGTGAGCCACAACAAACTGCGCGTTCCTCCAATTAAAAAAGCAAAGTATATACCGGGCAGGCATCCGTGGGCCAAAGTCTCTCCGAGGAGCGCATTCCGTTGCACATACAAAAAACACCCAATTGCTGAGGCGGAGGTGGTGACCAAAGCCACTCCCAACAAAACCAACAGGAATACGGGGTTCAGTAGAAAACTCATGGCTTTAAAAGAGACCTATTTAAAAGTTCAACTATTAATTGCGGCAGGGCTGAAAGGAAAAGCCATAGGCCTTAACAAGCTCAGGAGAGTTCAATACTTCGTTTGCATCTCCTGACTTGAGCAACGTTCTTTTGAGTAAAATTACGTGATCTAAAAACGATTTGGCATTGGCAAGATCGTGGTGGACCAAGACAACGGTCTTGCCTTGATTTTTCAGCTTTTGGAAGATTCGAATTAAATCGTCAGTGGTTTTGGCATCCACCCCAGTAAAAGGTTCATCCAAAAGCAAAATATTGGCATCAGAGGCAAGAGCGCGCGCGATAAAGGCCCTCTGCTGTTGTCCTCCCGATAATTGACCTATTTGCGTGTCTTGGATGTCAGTCAGCCCCATAGAGTTTATCGCTTCATCCGCTATTCGCGTGAGTCTATCGGAGAGAGGCTGATACCAGCGCAAATGCCGGTACAAGGACATTTGAACCAAATCCCGAATGGACATGGGGAAATCCCAGTCTACTTGATCCTTCTGAGGGATGTAGCTGATTTTAGGCCGCTGGGAAGCGAGGGGTTTTCCATAGGCTAACACATTTCCAGAGCTTGGTTTTAAAAGCCCCGTCATGCATTTTAGGAGCGTGGTTTTACCGCTTCCATTCGGTCCCATTATGCCGATTATTTTGCCCTCAGGTAGAGAGAGGTTGATATCGCTTATTGCCTCCTTCTCTCCGTAATAAACTGAAAGGTTTTGGACCTCTAAGCATGGTCCTTTATGTATCATTTGAGTGCGGTGACGATTGTCTGGATATTGTGCTTGAACATCCCCATGTAGTTGTCTTGCGGGGTCCCTTCAGCACCGACGTTGTCCGCATAAAGCTTCTCTCCTAAACGGACATCATGCCCATAGGTTTTGCAGCCGGCTACGACTGCCTCCATTGTCCTTATCGGCAGGGATTCTTCAACGAAAACGGCGCTAATCTTATTTTCAACCAAGAAGTCAACAAGAGAGGATACATCCTGAACACCAGCATCAAGTTCGGGGGATATTCCGAGCAGGCCCCTGACTTCAACATCAAAGCTCTTTCCAAAATAAGAAAAGGCGTCGTGGACCGTTACCAAGACCCTCTGACCGTCTGGAATTTGACCCAGCTCCGTATTGGCCCAAGCATTCAATTTGCTCAGTTGTTGCCGGTAGAGCTCAGCCCTTTCGTGGAATTCCCCCTGGAAATCAGGTAAATAGTGTGAGAGTTTGTTTTCTACTTGAACGGTAGCTAAGGACCAAAGCTCGGTGTCAAACCAAAAATGGGGGTCAACCGAATGACCATCCTCCACATAGATCAGCATGGAGTCAGGGAGCCCCTCGCCTAATGAAAAGACGGCATTTCCTTTCTGCTTTCCATAATTTCCCAAAATTTCTTCCAACTTGGCTTCCAGACCAATGCCACTGTAGACGACGATGTCTGCGGACATGATTTCCGACACATTCTTCGGAGTTGGTTTGTAGGTATGTGGGTCGAGCCCTGCGGGGATGACATGATGCACAATGGCGGCATCACCGACCACTTGTTTGACCAAGTCAGAAACCATCCCTGTTGTGCAGATAATGTTTGTTTTCTTTTCTTCCACCGTTGAATTCGAGCTGCAACCTGCTGCTATCAGAAGTGAAGCAAACAACAAGGTGAAAAGTATAGGAGAGAATGAAAGTTTCATGAGCAGTCAGTCGATGTAAAATGTACGTGCAAAAATCGATATAGACATGCCGTCATCCAATCGCATGAACAGGGGACTTTTCATCATGCTGAGGTTCAGTTTTTTACTAACCATACGGTAGGGTTTTGGGGTTTTTGAACGGCCCCTTGGATAGCCCAAACTTCGAAATGCAACGCGGAACGGATAGCCGAGGCCTGCACCTGTCCTATGCGTTCTCCGGCTTCAACTGTATCCCCTTTGGTGACTTCAACTCCCTTTAGGTTGCTATAAACGGTTCGAAAGGCCCCATGGGATAAAATGAGGGTTTGCCCTGCGCCAGGAATGGTGAATAGGCTGCTCACAGTTCCACTAAACACCGCCACGACTGAACTCCCTGCATCGGTAGCAATGTCGATTCCGTTATTTTCGATGGTAATTCCAGGAATCGTCGGGTGCGGTTGTCTGCCAAATTTGGCAGTGACGATGCCTCGAAGAACAGGCCAGCGCAATGAATTTTTGTTTCGCTCGAATTCTGCAGATACCATTTTCCCTTCAGGCGTCAAAGCAAATTCACCCTTTGAAGAGGCGCGTTCTGCTGCCAATTCCTCCTCTATAATTCGACGGATGGCCTCGTTCAGTCTTTGCTGTTCTGCTTGCGCTTTCTTCACTTGTTTGCGCAATCGCGCTTCTTCACCACGCAAACGGGAGACGAGAGAAGCGCGGGTGGCGCGGTCATCCTTTAGTCGATCCCGTTCGTTTTTGATATCCACCAAAACCTCCTGCAATGACTCTCGTTCTTGCTCAAGGGAAAGCTGATTGGAGCGCAGCTTTTGTTGAGACCGTTCTATATCGAACACTTGTTCTTTACGCAGGGTCGAATAGGATTGAAGCAACTGGAAACGCAAAGCGGCTTGTGCAAAGTCGTCGGCTGAAAAAAGATAGAGCCAGGGGTTTTGAGCGAGTGAAATACGATAGGCACTTTCAATCATGCGTGAATATTCATCTTTCATCGCTCCAATGTGTCCTTGAAGTGTTCGGATTTCACTGTCCGTATTGGTCATTGAGCGCTCAATGGAACGGATCTCAGCGCGGTGATGGTTGATGAGTTGCTCGCGCAATCCCATGCGTTCGTCAATCAATCGAAGCGACACAAGTGCATCATTCTTGTTGGAGGCGGCTTCACTTAGCAAACGTTCGGTGGTCGCTAATTTCTTTTCAAGCGCATCTCGTTGCGCCTGAAGTGCGGCCTTGTTTTGAGCGCATAAAACGACTGACCAAAGCATGAATGCAGCCAAAAAAACACCAAGCCTTGCAGCTGATCTTTCGAGGGGCAATTTAAAATCCCGTGCGCTGCTCATAGTTTTCAGGGATGGTAAACGGAAAGTCATAAGGCCGGCCAAATCGGATGCGCGAAATATTCCATTCCATCTTCAAATCGCCGTCCATGGTTCGGATCAGCACTTGAAAAGCCCTCGGAAAACGACCATTGTCGCTTTCTTCGAATTCGGAACGGTTCAAGGTCAAGGAGCGTTGGTGATACAGATCGTTAAACTGGTCTTGCAAAGGATCAAATGTGATGCCATCAAACCAATGCCGTTGAATCAACAGATCCTCATCGTCTGCACGATTTCTCAGACGCTCGTAACGTCTTGTGGGCAATTGAATGTTCAGGGAATCCTGCGGAGTCAGGGCATTGTCATTGATTCCAATGACCCGTTTCACTTGTCGTTTGTATCTGCCTACCAATGCATACCGCTGAACATCTGTTCGTGCAATGTACTTGCCGTTCTCGGCGTCGAGGCCCATTGGCTTTCCGCCTAAAATTGCTTGGACGTCCACGAATTCAAGTGGATTGTCTGCCCATTCGCTCAATGCATCGTAGTTGCCCGTATAAAAAAACTTATTCCCTGGAATCTTACTGAAAAATTGAACAGAATCAGGTGAGAGCAGAATGCGAGCCACTTCGACGCCAAGGGCGGGAGAGATGCTCATCCAGATGGCGCTGTCTTTCGCCATGCGGACCGTTGCCTTGAAGGATTGATTCCCTTCGGGAGATTCCACATCCACACTGATTTTCATGCCTATCCAGTCCCATTGAAACTCTGCGGCTTCGAAGTTGGCCAACACTTGGTTGGCATTCAAATTTCGCAGTGGCTTCCCTTTTGCCAGTCGCTTTTCGTTCGAACAACTGGAAAATCCTGTGACAATGATGACCCCCAAGATCAGGCAAGGAACGATATTTCGGAAATCAGGAATCATCGATTTCCGTTGATTTTGGGAACAATAGACTCCTCATCTCCGCCCAATTCAAGGGCTTTTTTCCAAGAATTGATCGCTCCTTCTTCATCGCCCATGGCTGAGCGAATATCGCCGTCATGTTCGAGGAAGGCAGGCCCCAATTTTTCCGCATTGATCAAAGCCTGTGTGATGTAATCCATCGCTTCCGGATAGCGTTCCAATTTGAACAGAACCCAAGCGTGTGTGTCCATCAAGTTGGCACTGGACGGGTTCAGGTCCAATGCCCGGGTGCTGCACTCCAATGCCCTCTCCAAATCTTCACCGGACAGTGCGAGGTAATAGGCGTGGTTGTTTAAAACCATCGGATTATCGGGTTCGCGGTCGAGACTCTGTTCATAGGCATTGGCTGCGCGATCATCCTGCCCAAGCGCGTGCAGCGCATCTCCGAGCATCGCAGCAACCCTTGCTTCAAGGGCTGGATCGTCCACGAGCAATCCCAAACTACGCTCCAAGGCATCAACGGATGTGACGTAATCTTTCAAGTCCAAATGTGCCATTCCTGTCATCAATGCGAACTCGACATCGAGCGGAAACCGTTCCATTGCAGCGATGGCGTGCTCAGCCATGGTTTCAATTTGGCCAAGGTTCGCGTCGAGGGCAATGAGGTTGGACCATGCAAGTCGGTTGCCAGGGTTTGCGCTTACGGCTTTGAGCAAGTGTTTTTGCGCACGAGCCTCGTGGCCTGCTGATTGTTCGAAATCCGCCGCTACCATCAGAATGGGGGCATGATCTGGATGCATTCGCAGCGCGATGTCAATCAGTTCTTTCAAGGCGCTGAGGATGTCATTGTCCAATGCGATGTCCGGATTGGTTTTGGCAAGCCCAATGATTTGGAGGTACTGCACAAGGATCTCTTGTTTTTCCTCGGGATAGACTTCCTCTGAAGCGAATGCGTTCCGCAGGGCGTTTTGTGCCTGTTCGATGTCATCGAATTGGGTGCACAGTTGAGCCAATTCCAGTTGAACCAAGCCATTTGTTGGGTCTTCGTTGGCCAATGTCTTCAGCACTTGCATGGCCTGCTCGCTTTGACCCGTGGCCTGAAGCATTTGGGCCCATTGCATTTTGAATTCTGGGACGTCGGGATGATTCAACACCGCGGTCTCCAGTGAAGCATAAATTTCTTCGTAATCTTCAAGCAATTCGAGGAAGTACAATTTCTGAAGGAGCACGTCCGGATCTCCCGGAGCGAGCGATTCGTAGTGGTCACAAAGCAGCAAGGCTTGCTGTGGCGCTCCCTCATCTGCCAAAATCAAGGACCACTCCAAGGTCCATTCCAAATCGCCGGGCCGTTGATTTTGTACAAACATCAAATCTTCCAAGGCGCTTTCAAAAAGGAGCAAAGGCAGCGCAGCTTTGGCACGATATTCACGGTACCAACGATTTTCTTTGTCTGAGCTGCAAGCAGCATCGAGGTGAACCAACGCAGCTTCGAAACGTTCGAGTTGAAGGTCTATTTTGGCGAGATCGAACCTCAGCGCTGTTTCTTCTGGCTCCAACTCCAGGCATGAGAGGAATCCCGTGTACGCGAGATCCAAGTCACCTTTGAGGCAGTGATTTTGAGCTTCGAAATATGTGCGTTGAAAATCTTCCGTGTACGCAGGGAGCGCACTCAAATCAGCTCCGATCTTACAACCCGATAGCGCCATGAATGCCGCAAAAAGTGCAATTACCCAGCTTTGCAGGAGGGTTCGGGCGTTGCGGATGGGTTGGCGGCGTTTCATGGGTTGTGGATCGGACGAAGGGTTTAGATAGCGTTGTAATCTCCAAGGCTGATGTCATCGGATTTGCCTGCAATGGTGGCGTGATTGCCAATCATTGATGCATTCATTACCTTGTTTTGGATGGTGGTGTTCCCTTGAATAAGGGAATTGCTAATCCGGGAGTCTTCAATGACCGTGCCATCTCCCACGCTCACATGTGGGCCAATGATTGAATGCCGGATGACGGCACCTTCACCAATGTGGCAGGGAGGCAATATCAAGCTGTTTTCTATGATCGCACTTGCAGGGGTTTTCAACTCATCTTTGGTCAACTCCAAGATGCGTTGGTTGGTATCGACAGTGGCCACTTTGTTTCCACAGTCCATCCATTCACCCACGGTACCCGGTTCGAAGCGCATGCCGGCTTGCGTCATGTGCCGCAATGCATCGGGAAGTTGGTATTCGCCACCGTTGATGATGTTTTCATCAATGAGCCGCTGCAATTCAGCTTTGAGTCTAGCGCCATCGCGAAACGCATAAATGCCGATCATGGCCAAATCACTGATGAATGATTCGGGCTTTTCAACGTATTCAGTGATGGCGCCTTGTTCGTCTGTGACCACCACACCGAAAGCGTTGGGGTTGTCGACTTGCTTGACGAACAACACCCCATCTGCATCGGGGTCAATTTGAAAATCAGCGCGGAACAATGTGTCTGCAAAAGCAACAACGACAGGACCATTCAGGCATTGCTGCCCGCATAGAATGGCATGCGCCGTTCCCAAAGGTTCATCTTGATGACAAATGTGGCCTTTTGCACCCAACCGTTCGGCAATTTGCAAAAGCTGCTCCTCGGTTTCTTCACCAAAGTCGCCGATGACAAAAGCAATTTCTTCCACCTTTTCGGAACTCATCGCAACGATGTCTTCTGCGAGTCGTTCGACGATGGGTTTCCCACCAACGGGCATTAGGGGTTTCGGAACAGTGAGGGTGTGAGGGCGGAGGCGACTGCCGCGTCCGGCCATGGGAATGATGATGTTCATGGATTCGTGTTATCGCGTTCCAGTGCTTCCAAAACCTCCTGTGCCGCGATCAGAAGAAGGCAAGTTCTCAGTTTCTTTCCAATTGATTTGCTCGTATCGGGCCAAAACAAGTTGAGCAATTCGTTCGCCGTGCTCCACAGTGAAGGGTTTGGCGCCATGATTGATGAGCAAAACACCGATTTCGCCGCGGTAATCTGCGTCAATTGTGCCGGGGGAATTCAAAACAGTCACGCCGTGTTTGAAGGCCAAGCCACTTCGTGGCCGAACTTGAAGCTCTGTTCCAACAGGCAGTGCTGCAAAAAGCCCAGTGGGAATCAATTTCCATTCGCCAGGTTGCAAAACGAGGGGGTGTTCAAGTTTGGCGCGGACGTCAAGCCCAGCGCTCGAAATTGTGGCATATTCAGGCAAAGGGTGGCCTGAGCGATTTTGAATGAAGACTTCGGTTGAATTGCTCATTTTCCGGAAAATAGAGGTTTCCTTTTCTCGATGAATGCTTGGGTGCCTTCTTTGAAGTCTTCTGTTTCAAAAGAGGCGCCGAAGCAATTGATCTCAGCATCAAATCCGTTGATCCCTTCTTCATAGCCAGCAAGCACGGCCTGGATGGCGGTTGAAACCGCTTTGGGTGAATTCTTCATGATGGATCGGGCCATTTTTTGAGCAGCCTCATGCAGTGCGTCTGGCGATACGACTGCGTTCACCAAACCACAGGAGGCAGCTTCTTCTGCTCCAATCATCTTGGCGGATAAAATCATTTCCAGAGCTTTTCCTTTGCCCACGATCTGCGGCAAACGCTGGGTACCACCATATCCGGGAATCACTCCCAATGAAACTTCGGGCAACCCCATGCGGGCATTGTCCGATGCGATGCGGATGTGGCAGGCGAGAGCCAGTTCGAGGCCTCCTCCAAGCGCAAAACCATTGATTGCAGCAATCACTGGCTTTGCGCTGCGTTCAATTCGATTGAAGAGCAAGTCTTGGCCTTGCTGTGCGAGTGCTTTTCCTTGCTTGCCAGAGAAATCCGCAAATTCTTTGATGTCAGCACCAGCCACAAAGGCCTTGTCTCCGCTTCCGGTCAGAATAACGGTCTTAACATCTGCGTCGGTCTGAGCCACATCAATGGCTTCAGCCAACGTTGCAATAACGGCGGCGTTCAGCGCATTTAGCGCTTGAGGCCGTTGGAT
>Ga0257110_1001516_pt1 | contig 10899 bp, 11 predicted proteins | sample LP_taG_7_FD_190184 | JGI IMG/M metagenome (GOLD analysis project Ga0257110, IMG submission 190184) | Marine microbial communities from Northeast Subartic Pacific Ocean, Canada - LP_J_2015_P26_10m | ecosystem: Environmental > Aquatic > Marine > Oceanic | place: Canada: Northeast Subartic Pacific... | reverse complement strand
ATGACTTACCCTTAAGTGCGGCAGATTCATCTACATTTTATGGGGGGGGTGAAAAGGGTTATACAGATTATCCTTTTTATGAATCATCCGAATCAAATCTAGGCAAAACAAAGTGATTAAACGTTATTCTCATATTTTATAAGAATATTATGTTAATTTTAAGAAAAATTTTTTTTATTTTTAGTTTATTTTTCACTCACCATGTTTTAGCAGTGCAAATAGGAGATATTGCCCCTAATTTCAAAGCTACAACAACAAAAGGTGATATAACCTTTCATGATTGGGTGGAAAATAAATGGACTATTTTATTTTCTCACCCAGGAGATTTTACTCCAGTTTGTACCACTGAATTAGCAAGTGTTGCAAAATTACAGCCCAAGTTTAAAAAGAGGGGCGTCAAAGTAATAGCCCTGAGCGGGGATTCGTTAAAAGATCATCTAGAGTGGATATCTGATATTAACGCTTATAAAGATACTTTAAAACGTGATGAAAGTCTTCTTAAAATTATTAGTAATTGGAGTGAAGAAACTGATGTAAATTATCCTATTATTGCTGATGAAGATTTTTCTATATCAACCCTTTATGGTATGTATCACCCTGAGGCTAAACCGAATTCTAATTCTTTAGGAAATGCAAATAAAGAAAATATTAGAGCTGTATATATTATTGATCCAAAAAAAGTTATCCAAACAATCTTGGTTTACCCGAAAAATATTGGAAGAAATTTTGAAGAAATTCTGCGTATTATCGATGCCCTGCAATTATCACAAGAACAAAAAGTTTCTACTCCTGCCGATTGGCAGGTAGGTAGTCCAGTAATTGTGACCAATGAGTTGCCTTTGGAAGATATATATGAAAAATATAATACTACTGATATAGAGATTTTCAGTGATTATTTAAAGTTCATAGATCAGCCAAAGATCTTTCATGGTGGTGATAAAAGCAAAGAAAGTTTTAAATAAAATCTCCTAAGCTTTTATATTTACTGCTTCAATTATTTTAATTCTCTCAGAAACACCATTATCAACTACTGCAATCAAACCTACAAATGCTATAACCAACAGTAGCATTTTTAAAATTATTAAATTGTTCATTTTTATTTATGGACATAGAGATGGACATCAACAGGCTCTCTTAAAGCAAAATTTTCATTTTTTACCTTGTCACTAAATAAACCATTTGCATTTGCTTTATTAAACCAATAATCTGCTACTGTAATGTTTTTATTCACTGCTCTACCATCCCTATAATGAATACCTAAATGGTATTGAGCTTGTGCAATTCCTTTATTTGCTGCCTTATCAAAATAATCAAAAGCTTTATTATCATCAACAGGAATCCCTAAACCATAATGATATAAAAATCCAAGGTTAAGATATGTTTCGGGAATTTTGTTTGAAATAGCCTTTAAATAATATTGTCTTGCTGATACGTAATTTTGATTCACACCTCGTCCATATTGTGCCATCAACCCTAAATTAAAATATGCTTCCTTAATATTTTGATTTGCAGCCTTAACATACCATTGATTTGCTTTTATATGATTCTGAACAAAGCTGGGGCCATAATGATAAATTTGTGCAAGATTAAGTTGCGCCTCAGGTAAGCCTTGTTTAGCTGCTAAAGTATAATATTCGATTGCTTTATCAGGGTCATAATCGATACCGTTTCCAGTAAATAATAATTTGGCAAAATTAAATTGTGCCTCCTTCATATTATGTGCGGAAGCCTTTTTATACCATTTAGCCGCCTCCCTCATATTTTTTTTAGTGCCAAGCCCATAATGATTCATTTGAGCGAGATTAAATTGTGCTTCAACTACACCCACTTTATTTTCTCTGCAATTATTTATATTTATAGATGATTGATTATTAGAAGATTGCGTAAACCAATTGAAGGCTTTATCTAAATCTTTTTTCACACCAATACCATATCGATTCATTAGCCCCAAGTTAAATTGAGCTTCTGGGTTGTTAGCCTTAGCAGCATTTTCATAATAGTTATATGCTGCTTTTAGATCTTTAACTTTACCCTGTCCGTAATGATTGATTAAGCCTAATCTAAAATTTGCTTGTGATAAACCAGCATCAGCTGCTTTTGTAAATAAATCTAGTGCACGGGTATAATCTTTTGTTAAGAAATTTCCCTTATAATGATTTTCAGCAAAAAGATATTGTGCTTTGGCAACTTCTGCCTTATTTGGGCTTATGCCAAATCCTTTGAATTGACCTTCCTTGTACCAAGTTTGCCAAAAAGTTTTTTCCTCACAGCTGTTAACAGCTTGGCTAAATGAAGAAATACATAATAATTGGCTTAATATTATAGTTAATTTTTTTATATGCATTTTAGATTTCCTTAAAAAAAATGGGTTCATCAAAAAGACGTACCCATTCATAAAAAGTCAGGAAGATATAAAAATTAATTAATTAAATTTTTCTCCTTTAAATATTCAATATTAAATTTTGCCTGATCATTTCCAAGTGATTCAGCTTTTTTATAATATTCATATGCTTTTTGAAAGTCCGCTTTCCCAGAAATCCCTTTTTCATACATTAAGCCAATATTAAATAAAGCAGCTGCGTTATTTTGCTCTGCTAAAACTAAACAATCTTTAATGTTTAACTTTTCTAATCCCTCATGTCCACATTGAGTATTAACTATGTGAATAGGATCATGAAATCTTTCCGGTGAAAAAATTTTTAACCAAGGCCAAAAGGCAGTAAATGTTCCATATTTATCTGTTATTAAAGAAAAAGGTTTGTCACTTTCGTATTTAGGATTATTTATTTCGACTTGGGATTCTGTTGGAATAGGTTTATCAAATCGAATTAATTCACTTGTGGCCCAAACGACTGTTACACCAAATATTAAGGCTCCTAACCATTTGAAAAATCTTTTATTGATAGATTCTTTTTTATTTTTTAAAATGCCTTTTTCAATCAAAGCATGTTTAAACTTAGATAAATCACGATCATAAGATACATTTAAATGACGCTCTTCTTCGGCCATAATGCTAAGGATAGCAGCCCTTACTAATTTGGCATGCAATCGCCATTTTTTATTCGCATTAATAACCATGTCGCCTCTTATAAAAGCCAACCATTCTTCATCTAATTTTTTTTCATTGTTTGTACTCATTTAATTTCCTTACAATGCCCTATAAAGGTATCTATAATTTTTCTACATTGGCTTATAAATTCTTTAGTTGCACCTGGTGTTTTATCGAGACGTGGTGCTATTTCCGCGTGCGTAAATCCTTGCGCAAATAATTCCAATGCGTAATGCCTCATAGGGTGCTCCTCTTTAAATCTTTCAGAGCCTTTTTGTATGCAAATTCTCTTATCTACATTGCCAACATTAATATTTTTTTGTTGTTTAATTTCAATATCAAATTTATCTGTATTAAACTCTATTTTTTCTCTTTTAGTTTTTCTTAGATAATCCAAAGCCTTTCGATCTGTCAATTTCCAGCACCAACCTACAAAAGCTTTAGGTTCTTTAACAGTGTGAGCCTTTTCCATAATTGTTATTAGTGATTCATGGGTTAAGTCTTGAGCGCTTTCTTCGTTCAGTCTAAACTTTTTAATAAAATGACCTATCATTTTGTTTCGCAGAGATTCAAATAAAATTCGATAGCCTCGGTTTAGATGATTGTCGTCGTTTGATACCAATAAAGCATGAAGCTCTTCAAATTTTTTTGTTTTCATTTATCCCCCCCCTAAGCAAATAGACGAACAAGATAAATTATGGTCAGGCTTTGTGTAAACATTTTTATTTTTTTTGAATAATTTTTTTAAAATTATGCTCCTGACAATTGAGGAAATAAAGCGTCTTTATAGATGTAATAGTAATTCCTCCTAAATGTCTATTACCGTCTGGCTCGAACGATATCGGGTCTTTTTTTATTTTAAGTCTAAGTCTATTCCCTTCACTCTTTTGAGAAAATTTTTACTATATTTAATTTTTTTTATTTTTTTAACTTTTGAAGGGTTTGTTACTGGTTTTATTTTTTGGGGATTATGAAATATAACAAATAATATGGAAAAAAAAACTACTGCTATTGATATAACAAGCGTTCCAAGAATAACTTCAGCTGAATAGTTATAAAAAAGAACAGCAAGGTTTTCATATAATCGAATTAATTCATTAATTATTTTTTCTTGCTGCATAAATTTTCACAATTTTATTCTAACGATTTTACAAGGTCCTCTACAACTTTTTTAGCATCTCCAAAGAGCATCATAGTTTTATCTAAATAAAATAGTTCATTGTCTAGACCTGCATAACCTGGTGCCATTGATCTTTTATTAACAATAATCATTTTGGCTTTTTGAGCCTCAAGAATTGGCATACCATAAATTGCACTTCCAGGCGTTTTTGCTGCTGGGTTTACAACATCATTCGCACCAATGACTAGTACGACATCTGTTTGACCAAATTCCCCATTAATATCTTCCATTTCTTCAACTTGTTCATATGGTACATCTGCCTCTGCTAATAACACATTCATATGGCCTGGCATTCTTCCGGCAACCGGATGGATAGCATATTTAACACTTACGCCTTTCTCAATAAGTTTAGCAGTTAATTCTTGAAGAGCATGTTGAGCTCGTGCAACTGCAAGGCCATAACCAGGAACAATAATAATACTTTCAGCATTAGACATTAAATATGAAACATCATCGGTTGAGCCAGATTTATATGATTTTTCCGAGCTATCATTACTATCAGATACAGCCTCTCCACCAAAACCGCCAAGCATTACTGAAATAATTGATCTATTCATAGCTTTACACATTATGTAAGATAAAATTGCACCTGAGGATCCTACACAAGCTCCAGCAATTATCAGTACCGAGTTATTTAAGGTAAATCCAATACCTGCTGCTGCCCATCCTGAATAACTATTTAACATAGATACAACTACAGGCATGTCAGCTCCCCCAATAGGTATGATAAGAGTGACGCCTAAAATTAAAGCAATAAATGACATCAGTATAAAGGCTGCAATAGACTCAGTTTGAAAGAAAATTACTCCAAAAATTACCATTAGAATTGCAAGTAATAAGTTTAACCAATGCTGCATTTTAAAAGTAATAGCATTTGCGCCAAACTTTCCTGATAATTTTCCAAAAGCCACTACAGATGCCGAAAAAGTAATAGCTCCAATAAAAGCTCCAATAAATAACTCAAAGCGTTGCACAGTGGTGTATTCTATGGAAACATTTAAAACTGCAGCTAAAGCAATCAAGACTGCAGCTAGTCCAACAAAAGAATGCATTAACGCTACAAGTTCAGGCATTTTTGTCATTTGCACTTTACGTGCTACAAATATTCCAATACCTGCACCTAGAGTTATTGGTATGGCTATTAGCATTGGTATCATATTTTGACCAACCCATAATGTAGTCAGTATTGCAATTCCCATACCAACCATACCAAACATGTTTCCACTTCTTGAGGTCTGTGGTGAGGATAAACCACGTAATGCGAGTATGAAAAATATCGCTGCTATAAGATAAAAAAGCATTGCCATAGGTTGGTTAATCATTGTCTTTATCATCCTTTCCTTGTTTCGTTGGTTTTTTCTTAAACATTTCTAACATTCTTTGAGTAACAAAAAACCCTCCAAAAATATTTATAGAGGCAAAAAAGATTGCAAATGCTCCTAAAATGCTACTAAATGACATTAACTCCCCGTTAATTTCAACAACTTGTAATATGGCTCCTACAATAACAATACCTGAAATTGCATTTGTTACCGACATTAACGGCGTATGAAGTGCTGATGTAACATTCCATACAACGTGATAGCCGACGAATATTGCTAATACAAATATTGTAATGTTCTGAACTGTTATTAAATCAATCATTATTTTCTCCTGTAATCAAACATCCAGTAACTAATTCATCCTCTTTATTTACGTAAAGCTCATTTTTTTCATTTAATAATAATTTTATAAATTCTAAAATATTACGCGCATATAAAGATGATGCATCCGCACTTAATAGTGATGGAAGATTAGTTGTTCCAATAATTGTTTTATCATCTACCTCAATAATTTCGTTTGCTTTGGTCAACGGACAATTTCCTGATCCATCCTTCGCCATACCTGATGCCATATCAAGGATAACTGCTCCAGGTTTCATAGTTTTTACAATATCCTCTGAAATAAGAATAGGTGGCTCACGACCTGGAATTAATGCTGATGTAATTACAATATCGGCAATAGCTGCTTTTTCAGCAACTAAGTTAGCTTGTCTATTTAGCCAAGATTTTGGCATAGCTTTTGCATAACCGCCTTCACCCTTTGCTGCATCTTTTTCTTCGTCCGTTTCAAATGGAACGTCTATAAATTTTGCTCCTAAAGATTCAATTTGTTCTTTAACAGCCGGTCTGACGTCAGATGCCTCTACAATGGCGCCTAGCCTTCTTGCAGTTGCAATGGCTTGCAATCCAGCAACCCCTGCTCCTAAAATCATTACCTTTGCAGCTTTGACTGTTCCTGCTGCCGTCATTAGCATTGGCATAAATTTTTTATAAGAATGGACGGCTAGCATTACCGCTTTATAGCCTGCAATATTAGCTTGAGATGATAAAACGTCCATAGATTGTGCTCTTGAATTTCTAGGCATAGACTCTAAAGCAAACGCTTTAATTTTTTTTGATAAAATATGTTGCTTTAAAGTTAAATTGAATGGTTCTAACATTCCTACTATGTATTGAGAGCTATTTAACTGTTCAATATCACTTTCAGCCATTGCTTGAACTTGGAGAATCAAGTTTGATTTTAATACCTCTTTCCTCGTTACTATTTTTGCCCCTGCATTTAAGTATTCTTTATCACTTATTAAAGACGCCTCTCCTGCATCTTTTTCAACCCAAATTTCTTGATTAATTTTAATTAATTTTTTAACTGTTTCAGGGGTTGCAGCAACCCTACATTCAAACTTTTTTTGTTCTTTCAGAATTCCTATTATCATACTAACAAATCTCCAGCCATTAGTTTATTGATCAAATGTACTTTTATTAATATTATTTATTGCTTTTGTAATTTCATTAATTGCATTTTTTTTAACCATGCTCTTGCGATAAGCTAATACGACCCTCCTGTAAGGTGGGGGTTCTTCAAAAGGTATAACTTTTACAAGAGGATTTTTATAGCGAGAAGTTGTTGCGCTTTGTGGCAAAACTGAAATCCCAAGATTCGATGCTACCATATTTCTTATTGTTTCTAAAGAATGTCCTGATTGAATTTCACCTATTTTTGACAAACCCGGACAGGCCTCTAGCACTTGATTACTATAACAATGCTGATTATTGTCTAATAGTAAAACTTTTTCTTTTAATAAATCCTTATTTTTTATAGCATTATTTTTTGACCACTGATGTTTTATCGGAACAATGCAAACAAATGGTTCCTCATAAAGTGCAATAGTATCAATTCCTGGAAAATCAAACGGCAAAGCTACAATTGCTCCATCAATATATCCTCCTCTCAGTTTTTTTTCTAAATTGTTTGTTATGTTCTCTTCTATTTCGAGAGGCATCTTTGGCGCACTCCGTCTTAATAAAGGAATAATCAATGGTAATAAATAAGGAGCAATTGAATAAATAAGTCCTAATTTAAAAGGCTTTTCTAGTTGTCCGTCGCCTTTTGAGGCGATTGATTTAATTTTAGCTACCTCATCTAAAACAATAATTGATTGATTAATAATACTATGGCCCGCTTGGGTTGTCCTAACCTCCGCTCGACTTCTTTCAAATAAAATTATCCCAAGTTCATCTTCAAGTTTTTTTATTGCTAAGCTCAGGGCTGGTTGGCTAACGAAGCATTTCTCCGCTGCTTTTCTAAAATTTTTTTCTCTTCCTACTGCAACAATAAACCTTAGTTCACTTAATGTCATTTTAAATATCTAAGTTATTAACACCTAGAGCATTTTTTTCTATAAAGTCTCTTCTTGGTTCCACTTGATCTCCCATCAATCTTTCAAAAGTCGTTTCTAGCGCAGTAAAATCCTCAATTGTCACTTGCAATAATCTCCTAACATTTGGGTCCATAGTAGTTTCCCACAATTGATCTGGATTCATCTCTCCTAGGCCTTTATATCTTTGAATACTCAAAGTATTTTTAGCCTCATTAATTAACCAATCTAATCCATCATGAAAAGTTTCTATAGCTTTTGATTTATCACCCCTGCTAATTTCTGCACCCTCTCCTATTAAATCTTTAAGTAAATTAGATGATTTAATTATTTGTCTATATTCGCCACTCATTAAAAATTCTTCATCAATAATACTTGTTTGTAAATTACCATGTATAAACTGGTTCATTTCTATCAAATAATTATTTGAATCTTCCTTTTTTTTCACATCAAATTTTATATTATTTCCAGTCATAATCTTTTCAAGATTATTTGCATAAATTTGCGTTTCTTTCTCATTTGATAAGTCAATTGGGCCCAGTTCATGAATTGATCTGACAATTGATTCATCGTATCGTGATGACAATCTTTTAATTACTGATTCCGTTAATACCATCTCTCTTGCAAGATTTTTTAAAGCAACTTCAGAAATTTTTTCACCACCTGTTTTTGTTAATAGGCTTGCGTCATTTAAAGCAGAATTCACTAAGTATTGATCAAGCTCGTCTTCGTCTTTAAGATAACGCTCATCTTTGCCTTGCTTAACCTTAAACAGAGGCGGTTGAGCTATATAAATGTGTCCTTTTTCCACTAACTGCGGCATCTGCCTAAAAAAGAAAGTTAATAATAGAGTTCTAATATGAGCGCCATCTACATCTGCGTCTGTCATAATTATAATCCGATGATATCTAAGCTTTAAAATATCAAATTCTTGTCCAATGCCTGCACCCAAAGCAGTTATTAATGTAGTAATTTCTTGTGAGGATAATATTTTATCAATTCTTGCCTTCATAACATTTAATATTTTTCCTTTCAATGGAAGAATTGCTTGATTCTTTCTGTCTCTTCCTTGTTTAGCTGAGCCTCCTGCAGAGTCTCCCTCTACAAGGTAAACTTCACATTTTTCGGGGTCTTTTTCCTGACAATCTGCTAATTTACCAGGCAACCCTAGAGAATCCATAGCTCCTTTTCTTCGAGTCATATCCCTAGCTTTCCTTGCCGCCTCTCTAGCTCTTGCTGCATCGACAATCTTATTACAGATAATCTTTGCATCCTTAGGGTGCTCTAATAAATAATCGGTTAATTTCTTGCCTACTAAATCTTGAACAACTGGTTGTACTTCACTAGAAACTAACTTATCTTTTGTTTGTGAAGAAAACTTTGGCTCCGGAACCTTTACGGAAAGTACACAAGTTAAACCTTCTCGCATATCATCGCCTGAAGTGTCTACTTTAGCCTTTTTGGCAAGTTCGTTAGATTCAATATAAGTATTAATTGTTCTTGTCATGGCTGCTCGCAAACCAGTTAAATGAGTTCCCCCATCTCTTTGTGGAATATTATTAGTAAAACATTGCACATTTTCTCCATAGGAATCATTCCATTGCATGCTTACTTCTATTGAAATATTTTCTTTTTCACCGATTGCATGAAATGGTGTGGTATGCAAAACACTTTTGGAGCGATTCATGTACTCGACAAATCCCTTTATGCCTCCTGAAAATTCAAAATTTTCCGACTTTCCGCTTCGATGATCGATTAATTCAATTTTGACTCCATTATTTAAAAAAGAAAGTTCACGTATTCTTTTACATAAAAGATCAAAATGAAAATCTATATTAGTAAAAGTCTCTGTTGAAGGAAGAAATGTTACTTCGGTCCCTGTTTTATTTGAATCTGCAACAACCTTTAATGGTGCGACTCTGTCTCCTTTTTTAAAATCCACCTCATGGATTTTCCCCGCTCTATAAACTCTTAACTTTAACCATTCTGATAGTGCATTAACGACAGAAACTCCCACCCCATGAAGACCTCCTGATACTTTGTATGAATTTTGGTCAAATTTACCTCCTGCGTGTAATTCAGTCATTACAATTTCTGCTGCTGATCTTTTAAATTCATCGTCCTCTTTTATGTCAGTAGGTATTCCTCTTCCATTATCGGTAACAGTAATTGAATTATCAGCATGAATAATTACTTTAATATCGTCACAATGGCCTGCCAGCGACTCATCTATTGCGTTATCTAAAACCTCAAAAACCATATGGTGTAAACCACTTCCATCAGAGGTATCACCGATATACATCCCAGGTCTTTTTCTTACAGCATCCAATCCTTTAAGAATCTTTATGCTTTCTGCATTGTAAGATTTATTACTAGTTTCTTTATCGTTCATTATTTATACTTTTTTTTAATTTAATTTAAATTCTCATTGGCATAACGACATATTTATAGTCTTCATTATTTGGTATTGTAATAAGACAACTACTAGAAGAGTCTTTAAAAGCAAATCTTAATTTATCAGATTGAATATTTGTAAGCACATCAATCAAATAGGTAACATTAAAGCCTATATCAATGTTTGGGCCTGTATATTTAATTTCTATTTCTTCTTCAGCCTGTTCTTGTTCGCTGTTATTGCTTATTAACTTTAATTGCTTTTCTTCTATAACCATTCTAATCCCTCGATATTTTTCATTTGATAATATTGAGGCTCTTTGCATTGAAGATAAAAGCTGTGTGCGTTCAATTTCAAAATGATTTTCATGTCCCAAAGGAATAACCCTATTATAGTCAGGAAATTTTCCATCAATAACTTTGGTAATTAGGCTTATGTTGTTAAAAGTAAAAGTTGCCTGATTTTTTGATAATTTAATATTAACTTTTTCTTTTGATTCGTCTAATAGTTTAATAAGCTCAAGAATTGTTTTTCTTGGAACAATGATTTGTGTTTTTTCTTTTGTCTCATGAAGTTTT
>Ga0257110_1001514_pt1 | contig 10906 bp, 6 predicted proteins | sample LP_taG_7_FD_190184 | JGI IMG/M metagenome (GOLD analysis project Ga0257110, IMG submission 190184) | Marine microbial communities from Northeast Subartic Pacific Ocean, Canada - LP_J_2015_P26_10m | ecosystem: Environmental > Aquatic > Marine > Oceanic | place: Canada: Northeast Subartic Pacific... | reverse complement strand
CCGGCGCGGTCTCGTAGATGGAGGGGGGGCGTACTATTGAGCTCCCGGGCAGCGTCGTGCTTCGATCGCCGTCTGGCGCTTCCGGCTTCTCTTCGACATGGGCCTCAAAGCAAGTCGCTCGGCGCGATGGACGGCATCATCGAGTGCATCATCTCGGCATCGAGGCGCGCGACGATGATGGCGCCGTCGACGGCCCTCGTCGCCGTCGGCGCCCGCGCCCGCGACGCGGCGTCCGACGGCGATGCGCCCGCGAAGGGCACGCCCATCGCCGACGACGACGTCGAGCGGTACCAGATCCAGCCGTCGACGCGCCCCGCGGGGCCCGCCGCGGCCGCCGCGCCGGCGCCGCGGCCGACGCGCGGCGGCACGGGCTGCCTGCTCATGGCGCCGCCGCCGCCGCGGCCGCGGCCGCCGAAGAAGGTCGTGCTCGAGGAGGAGGACTACGTCGACGAGATGCGGCGCATCATCGATCGCGACTACTTCCCCGGGCTCGCGGAAGGCGACGCGCTGCCGATGACGCTCGACGCGTTCGCCGCGCGGCACACGTCCGAGGACAACGCGAGCTTCGAGGAGGCCCAGGAGCGGAGCCGGCTGGACCACATCCGGAAATACTGGTGGGCCTACGACGAGCGGTCGCTCTTAGAGGCGGGCGTCGAGGTGCCCGATCCGACGGACCCGGGCCGGCACCTCCTGAGCGACGGCACGCGCCTCTCGGAGGCGCGGCGCCTCCTGGCGGACGCGGCGGCGGCGGCCGCGCCGAAGCGCGGCGACGAGCGGCGGAACGGCCTCGACTTCGCGCCGCACGAGGCGCGGCCCGCGCTCCTGTTCCCGCCGAGGTACGACGCGCCGCGCGAGACGGCGCTCGCGCTGGCCCGGGGCGCCGACATCCGCGGCGGCATCCAGCGCGCGAACACGCGCTTCGCGCCGCCGGCGCCGGCGGTTTCGCGGTCGCGGTCCGCGTCGTCGTCGGAATCGGGCGCGTGGCCGGACCTCAGCGACGTCGCCTCCGACAGCGACGGCGACTCGTTGGCCTACCCGAGCGCCTACGACGGCGGCCACGACCGGCTCGTGCCCATGACGCCGCGCATCCACCCGGGCGGGGAGCCGGGCGCCGCGTCGCCCCTCGTGACCTGGGGGACGATGGCCGCGACCCCGCTGCCGCTCGACGACGGCGGCCTCCTGAGCCAGCCGGCGAGCCGCCGCGAGGCCCTCGGCCGGTCTCTGGACGCGCGCGCGAAGCGCCGCCAGGTCCCGCCGCCGTCGCCGCTGCGCGCCGCGCTCGACGCGTCGAAGCGGCGGCGGACCGGGTCCGCGACGCCGAGGACCACGCCGAGGACCACGCCGGGCGCGCGCCGACGGTCGTCGGCGACGCCGCGCGCGGGCTGGTCGGGGGACGCGACGCCGCGGCCGAGCCCCCTGCCGAGCCCGCGGTGAGCGCGTGTCGCCGGGTAAGCTGTGACTGTGGGTGCCGAAGTTTGTGCCGAATTGAAGGCCGAAGTGGGTGCCGACGAGGCGCTACGAGGTCACCGTGCGGAGGCCGAAGTGGAGGCGCTACGAGGTCACCGTCCGAGGCCTCGTCCGGCGCATCACTTGGCGCATCGGCACATGACGGGGCGGCGGCGCAAGGACGTCCACAGTCCAGTCGCGAGAACCGAGAGCCAATATGGGCGCGTCGTCAGCGCCCGATGCCGCGCGCCCCACGTGCGATGATTTCGTTCGCTTCCTAGGTATTCCAGTGTTCGGGGATTTGGCCAAGCCCGCCGGCGACGTACGATCCGGCGTCCGGCGCCGGGGGCCGTCGGAACGGAGCCCCGTCAAGTGGAGTTCGCGAGAGTGCCGTACGCTCGCGTCGACCCCGGCGGGCCCGCGCCCTCGTCCTCGGCCCCGCGCGCCCGCCGCTCGACCCCGGCGCGCCCGCCGCCGGAGCCCGGCGCGCCCTCGCCGCGGTCCCGCGCGCGCGGTCGTCCCCGTGCCCGGCGCGCGGCGGTTCTCGGCGCCGCGCGCGCGCGCCCTCGGCCCCCGCGCGCGCCCGTTCCGCCGCCCGAGCGCGCCCGCCGCGCGAGCCACCCGCCGCGCAGGTCATCGGCGACGACTACACGACCAAGTTCCTGCTCAAGGCCAAGGTCGCGCCGAAGGCGATCCCGCTGTCGTTCACGATCGAGAACGAGGTCAAGGACAGCGTCGACGGCAAGCTCACGGCCAAGTACGTCGAGCCGACGACGGGCGTCAGCTTCGACAAGCTCACGCTCAAGGGCAAGACCTACGGCGTCGAGGCGTCGAAGACCGTGTCGGGCATCAAGTTCAAGGGCAAGGTCAACCCGGCGGACGCGTCGTCCGCGGCGCTCACGGCGGAGCTCAAGAGCGACAAGAACACGGTCATCGCGTCCGTGGACAAGAAGAAGCTCGCGGGCTCCGGCACCGTCGCGCCCTTCAAGGTCGGCGTCTTCGGCGGCGGCTTCGAGTACCCCGTCTCCGGCGGCGCGCTGTCCTTCTCCCTCGGCGGCTCGGCGACGGTGTCCGGCGTCTTCGCGTCCTGCGTCTACACGCCGAAGAAGGTCTTCAACTTCGGCATGATGTTCTCGCCCATGCCCAAGCTCACGGTCGCGGCGACGGGCGACTCGACGGGCGCCGACAGCGCGACGGTGGGCCTCAAGCACAGCGGCCTCGGCGCCTTCACCCTCGGCCTCAAGACGTCGGCCAAGGCCCTGAGCGCCGTCATCGTCAAGAAGGTCGGCAAGGACGCGACGGCCGTCTTCGGCGCGACGGCCAAGTACGCCGACATGAAGCCCGCCTTCGGCTTCCAGCTCACGATCGGCTAGGCGCGCCGACGTCGGCGACGGCGCGCGCGCGCCCCGAGCGGCCGGCGGCGCCGCCGCGCCGGCGCCGCGCCGCCCGGCTCGAGCCGCCCCGCGCGCTGCGGCGCGCGCGGCCGGCGCGCGCTCCGGCGGCGCCCCCCCCCGACTCCCCAGAACGTATAACCACACGCCCGCTGGAGTTAAGCACCGGGAGGTCGCGTCGCCCGTCGGCGGGCTCGCCTTCGAACCCGCTTCAACGTCGATCGGTCGATCGGCACGCCAAAGCTGAACCAAGTGCTGTTCATGAACCAATTGCTGAACCGCGCGAAGTATACCATTGGGGATGGCAGCCCTCGGGGAGCCCACGACGCGGCTGCCCGTCACGTCCACGCTGCGACCGGAGCCCCAGCCGGACTGCGATGGCGAGCTGCCGCGCGCCGTGGAGTGCGGCGCCGAGCTCCCGCGCGCCGTCGCGTCGGCGCACCGCGGCGAACCGAAAGGCGTCCGCGACGACGAGGACGCCGGCCCGCCGGACCTCGACGACCGGGCGCCGCTCGCCTTCGACGGCGACGACCGGGCCGTGCTGCCGCGGCACATCCGCGGGCGGCGGCTCCGGGGGCTGCTCGACGCCGCGGAGGCGACGGCGCTGGTCGAGCGCGCGGCGGGCTCGGCCTTTGCGACGGGGCGCGACAGCGTCGACGACCTGCCGGCGTACGAGCGCGTGGTCTACGACCGCGGCCGCGTCCTGGATCCGGAGCTCTGGGGCCTCGCGGAGGCGGCGATCGCGCGCGCGACGCCCGCGCTCCGCGCGGAGTTCGGCTGCTCGACGCTCGAGGCGTCCCAGTGCCTGCTCCGGCGCTACCGGCCGGGCGAGCGGCGCGAGCACCCGGCGCACTTCGACGCGCACGCGCGCGCGACGCTCGTCGTGGCGCTCTCGGAGGCGTCGGACTACGACGGCGGCTACTACGCGCTCCCGGACCACGGCGCGCCGCGGCGCTTCGTGGATCTGGACCGGGGCTCGGGCTTCGCGCACGGCTGGGATCTGCGGCACGGCGTCTCCGTGACGCGGGGCTCGCGCGTCTCGCTCGTCTGCTGGTTCCTGCCCGCGGAGAACCTCCGGGACGGCGACGGCCCGTCGCCCTGGCACGCGGCCGCGGCGGCCCAGGGGCACCCGGACGCGCTCTTCGCGCTCGCGACCGTCGCCCGGCGCGCCGCGGAGGAGGCGGACGGCGGGGCGGACGCGGACCGGGCCGCGGCGCGGGCCCTCGCCGCGGCCGCGGACGCGGGCTCGCCCGAGGCCGCCGAGCTCCACGGCGCCGCGCTCGTCGCGGACGGCGACGCCGACGCGGGCCTCGCGCGCCTCGCCGAGGCCGCGGCCGCGGGCCACGCGCGCGCGATGCGCCGCCTCGCGATGGCCCTCTCGTTCCGCGGCGACGACGGGCGCCGCGCGGCCATGGGCTGGCTCCGCCGGGCCGCGCGGGGCCACGACGCCGAGGCCATGTACGACCTCTGGAACGCGGACCCCGGCGCGGCCTCCGCCGCCGCGTGGCTCGACCGCGCGGCGCTCCTGGGCCAGCCGAACGCCGTCGACGCCGCGAGGGCCGCCTTCGTCGCCCAGGACCTCGGCGCCGTGCTCACCATCGACACGGCCGCGGGACCCCGACGCGCGGACGGCGAGCCGGACTCCCCGGACTCCCGGGAGTAGAGGCGCGAGGAGCCTGGAGCTGTTTGTTTCCTTCATGTTGTAAAGGCGCGAGGAGCTGGCTGCTGTTTGTTTCCTTCATGTTGACATTCAACATGCTGCGTGCGTGAAGGAGCATGGGCTCTTGATTCCTCCTGTGCGGCTGGCCGCTCCTCCCCTCCCACTCGGCGCACAAGCCTACCGCGTGCGCCATGCGGCGCGTCGTCGCCGTCGCCCTCGCGCAGCTCGCCGGCGCGTCGGCGCTGCTCCGCGTCGCCGTCGCCGTCGTCACCTTCGACCGCCCGGCGTACCTCGAGCGCGCCCTCGCGAACGTCGCGTCGCAGACCTACCCGAAGGAGCTCACGACCGTCGTCGTCGTCGACGACACGCCCGGCGACGCGGCGCGAATTGCCGTCGAGGCGTCGACGGGCGCGGCGCTCGCGTGCGACAAATACGTGCACCTCGACGCGCGCGCGACGATCGGCGCGAAGCGGAATCTGGCCGCGGACGTCGCGCGCGGCCTCGGCTGCGACGTCGTCGCGACCTGGGACGACGACGACGTCTACGGCGACGACCGCCTCGCGGCGCAGCTCGCGCCCATCGCCGCGGGCGCCGCGGACGCGACGGTCGCGACGCCGGACGCGTGGCGCTACGAGGGCGGCGGGGACGCGGCGGACATGACCTGGGGCGGTTGGCTCGCGGCGGGGCTCGCGACCCTGGACCCCGACGGCGCGCTCGGCACGGAGATCGTCGACGAGGCCATCGCGAGCCTGTGCTACCGGACGGCGCTCCACGGCGGCGCCGCGGCGTACCCGGACGCGTCCTACGACGAGGACCGCGCGTTCCTCGGCGCGCTCAAGCGGGGCGGCGCGCGCGTGTCGCGCCTGCCGCCGGGCGCGCCGGCCTACGTCCACGTCAAGCACGCGCGCGCGGCCGCGCGCGGCCCGCTCACGCAGCTCTACGGCGCGGGCCTCGGCGCGCTCGCGACGCCGCCCGCGGCGCTCGCCGCCGTTTTCGCGGCGAGCGCGGCGCTGCGCAGCGTCGTACACCATTAGTCTCGGTAGAAGCTGAAGAAGGACACGTCGCTCCCGAGCCAGTAGAGCGCGGCCGCGCACGGCGCGACGGCGAGGACGAAGCACACGCCGACGAAGGCCGGCACGATGCGCTCGAAGGGCGCGCAGCCCGCCTTGCCCGCGCGGTGCGCGACCATGGACGCCTCCGTCGCGAAGAGCGCGAAGAGGCTCGTCGACGACTCGAGCGTGCGCTGCGACGCGTGGAGCGCGGCGACGCGGTCCCACCAGGCGTCGGAGCCGAGGGCGAAGGCGACGCAGTCCGGGGCGAAGACGGCGCCGAGGGCGCCGATGGCCACGAGGCCGCGCGCGCGGAGCGCCTCCGTCGGCGACAGCGGCGGCCTCGCGGCCGACGGCGGCCCGACGAGCGTGTAGACCGGCGCCGCGGCGCCGTAGGCGAAGACGCCGAGGGCCAGGGGCGCGCAGACGCCGTCGAGGCCGCCGAGCCCCGGCGGGCAGGCCTCCGACGCGCGGAGCGCGAGCCACGATACCGCGAGCGAGTACGCGCCCGCGAACGCCGTCACCGTCGCGTCGTCGACGATGCCGCGCCGCCGGTTCGGGCTGATGTTGTAGGCCGTCGCGACCTGGGCGAAGGCCGCCGCCGCCGACGCGGCGCCGAGCGCGACGGCCGCGACCTCCGTCGCGACGTAGGCCTCGCCGTAGCTCCCGGCGACGTTCTCCGCGGACACCGCGGCGCCGACGGCGAGGAGCGCGAGTGCCAAGAGGTCCCGCGGGTTCGTGAGAGCTGTGGCGAGCGACGGCCGCTCGCGCAGGTCCAGCGAATCGGTTATGAGGTAGTCGTCGCCGACGTAGTCGTCGGTGGCGGCGCGGCGCTGCGTTGCGGCGGCGCATCGCTGCGCTGGACCGCGCTGCGCGACAAGAGACTGCAGCGGTGACCGATGCGCCACAAGGCACGTCGCTGGCGCCAGGAAGGCGAGGACAATGGCGGATTTGATCACCATTGCGTCTTGGCCGCTGCTTGTTTCAGGCATGATGATCTCATGATGCTGTCGACGGGAGAAGCCGCTCGGAGATTGCGCCCACAGTCGCCTCGTCGCGCTGCTCTCCGTGCTCGCTCCGCCAGCCGCCTCGTCGCGCTGCTCTCCGTGCTCGCTCCGCCCAGCCGCCTCGTCGCGCTGCCCAATCCATGGATCCCATCTCGAAAGAGCCGCTGCTTCCCAGCGCGCCGCCGGCCGGCCTCCCCAGCGCGCCGCCGCTGGAGGACGCGATTCCCGAGGCCGAGGTCGTGAGCGTGTCGGATGCGATGCCGGCGCCGGCGGCGACGGTGGTGGCCGTCGAGTCGCCCTACTTTTACACGCCGGCGGAGCTGGCCACGTTGGACGCGAGCCCGCTCCACGAGTACTTCGACGGCGGCGAGGCCGCGGCGGCCGCGCGGACGCCGCTCGACGCGGCCGCGCCGCTGGCCGTCGCGCGCGGCGGCGCGGCCGGCGCCGCGCTCGCGGCGCCGCTGCTCACGACGGCCGCGGGCGTGCCCGTCGTCGCCGTGGCCCGGTCGCCGTCGCGCGCGGCGACGCTCCGCGACGGCCGCTCCGGCGTCAAGAGCGGCGACGCGCTGCTCCAGACGTCGCCGGAAGAGATTCTGCTGTTCCTCCAAACCCACAACACGCGGCCCTTCCTCGCCGCCCACGTCGTGGGCTACCACCACGAGACGCGGACGCGGCGGGTCACGCGCGTCGACAACAAGGGCCGCGAGCGCCGCGAGACGGAGACGTACTCGGAGCGCGTCGACGACTTCGACTACAAGGTCGACGTCAGCGACTGGATCTACCCCGTCGGCTACATCCACGCCGACGGCCCGAACTCCGTCCCCGAGGTCGTCGAAGCCTACGTCCGCGACGCGAACCTGCTCAAGACGCTCCAGATGACCAAGGAGATCGACGGCTTCGACTTCGACGCGCTCCGCAACGCGATCCACGGCCACATCCGGGCGCTGGGCTGGTGCCGCGAGCTCTCGGTGGATTTCCCGACGGCGAACGCGTCCGTGCGCGTCTTCAACGAAAATCGGCTGTCTCGACTCTGGGAGAACTCCTGCGGGTTTTGCATGTTGCACGCGACGTTGCTCCCCTGCCTCGCGCTCCGGTGCTACCGCGGCGACTGCAACCGCTGCCTCTGCCGCGCGGCGGGCTCGTCGCGAAACGCCGCGATCAAGTCGTCCTTCCGCGTCCCCTACGATCCGCGCCAGGTCTTCGACGCCATCGCGCCCCAGCTCTGGTGCCCGGGCTGGAGCGGCGCGGCGCTCGCCATGGACACGATCGCCTCCGCGCTGGAGTACGGCGTCGCGTCGAGAGGGCGCCGGCGCCGCCGGCGCGGCCGTCGCTGGTGAGGCGTCGATAATTTGGCTCATCGAGAACTTCTACGACACCTAACACGATCAGGTGGGATCAAGATTGCGCCCGCGCCCGGCCAAGGCGGCGCACCGGCGCTAGCACGTCGCGCTAGAAGACTTTGTGGATTTTGGCGATCGCTGCTCGTGGTCCCCCCCACCCCCTCACGACGCTCTCACGACAGTCTTTTCGATACGATTACAGGCATAGGTTAACAAACAGGCAGAATCGAGGTAGCGGACTAGGAGAACAGGAGCGACGCCGTCTTGACCTCCTCCAAGTGGAGGTCAAAGTCCAGGGCGAGCTCGTCGTCCGACTCGGACGCCGACGCGTCCTCCCGCCGGACCGGCTCGAGGTCGACGTCGTCGGCGAAGGACACGACGACGGCGCGCCGCTTCTCGCGCGCCTCGTCCTCGTCCTCCTCCTCGTCCGACGCGGGCGGTGCGGCCCGGGCGGCCGCGCGCCGCGCGCGGGCCTTGCGGAATTTCCGGTAGACCTTGCGGACCGCCCTCGGCGCGCCGAGGATGGCCTTGCGCTGCCAGAGCGCGACGACGAGGACCACCAGAACGAAGACCCAGAAGAGGGGATTCTCGGGTCCCTGCTCCCCGAGGCCCGCGTAGGTCACCTCCCCGATGAGGATGCAGAGGAACAGGAGCACGTTCGCGAGCTCGTCGACGACGGTCTGCTGGAGCTCGAGGTGGAGCGCGAGGAAGAGGCCCACGAGGACGATGGAGCTCCGGCTCGCGCGCGGCGGGCTCCAGGACTCGTAGTCCGCCGTCCGCGCGAGGTGCGCCGGGTCCCACCGGCGGCTCGACGCGCGGTGCGCGCGGTTCGAGCCGACGCGGCCGCGCTCGGCCTCGGCCTCCCGCGCGAGGTCGCCGGCCACCTTCGCGGCGCGCGCCACGGCCTGGCGCGCCGTCTCGACGGGCGCCGCCTCGCGCGAGGTCTCGACGGGCGCCGGCGGCTTCTCCGGCGCGTGCGCGAGGTCCGAGGGCTCGACGGGCAGCGGCGCGCGGAACTTGAGCCGGGGAAAGCGGAAGGGATCGCCGACGTGCGCGATCCGGTCCCGAATGGCCCGCGGCACGAAGTTGTAGCGGAAGTAGATGCGCAGCGGGATCAGGGCGACGGCGCACTGGAGCAGGGCCATCCACGCCGCGTCGACCATGACCGCCGTGCCCTTGCCCTCCATCATCCGCGTGGCGAAGAGCATGAAGTAGAAGGCGCCGCCGGAGACGAGGGCCATGACAAAGAAGGCCAGACCCTTGGCCCAGGCGGCGACGGGCGCGGGCTCGGCTTCCGCGCCGCCCGCGCCGTCGCGGAAGACCAGGCGCTCCGTGCCGGGGGGCAAAGCGGACGCGTAGTGGGCCTGGCAGAGCGCCGCCGCGCGCGTCGCCGGGTCGTCGTCCTCCAGCCCCGGCGCGAAGGCCTCGAAGCACTCGATCGACTCGATGAGCCGCGCGCGCGCGCGCCGCGCGAAGCGCGTCCGCCAGTAGAACCCCTTCGGCTCGCACGCCCAGGCGCGCTCGTGGCATTTCAGCAGCGTCTTCAAGTCGGCCTTCGGCGTCGGGTCCGTCTCGGCCTCTAGCGCGTCGACCAGCTCCAGACGCCGCGCGAGCACAATCTTCATCGTCGTCTCGAGCGCCGCGTTCGCCGCCGCCGCGGCGGCGTCGCCCGCGGCGTCGACGCTCTCGTCGATGCCCAAACCCGCCAAAAGCCGCCGGCCGCCCTCGACCGCGTGCTCGTCGTCCTCGGTGGGGCCGTCGTCCTGCTCCTCGCCGCAGCAGGGCTTCGACGGCACGAAGAAGTAGCGCGCGGAGAGGTACTCGATGAGCTTGATCAGCGGGAGCGTCAACGCGACGGCGAGCACCGCGACCTGGAGCTCCGAGTAGAACTCGTCCTCGGGGGAGAGCTCCGCCATCATGCACGGCTCCTCGAAGATCGGGTCCCACTCGCAGAGCGACCGCTGGCCCCAGGACGCCGTCGACTTGACCTTGAGGCAGCTCGCCTCCGTGGTCTCCATCTCGCACATGCCGGCCGGGAACTGGTACCACGACACCAGCGCCGTGCCCCAGACGATGAGGAGCATGTCCACGAACCACAAGAGGCAGCGCACGGGCCGCGGCTCGTCCGCGTCGTAGTGGAGCAGCGACCCGAACCACTCGTGCTCGCGCGCCGCGATCGCGGCGAGGGCCTTGAGCTTCTTGTACGTCGATACGCGCGCGGTCTCGCCGAGCGGGTCGCCGCCCAGGCTCGCGCGCAGGCCCTTCCGCACGCCCGTGCTCTCGCCGAGGCCCGCGGGCAGCGCGTCCGCGAGCGACCGCTCGCGGACGAGCTTGGAATTCGGCGAGAGCGGACCGTCCGCGTCGTCGCCGCGGCCGCCGCGGCCGGCCTCGACCGACGGGCGCTTCCGCGCCGGTTCGTCGTCGTCGTTCCGATGGCGCCGATCCAAATAGCCGCCGATGAGAGCGCAGCCGCCGCAGATGCCCAGCATGGCGTAGATGAGCTTGAGGAGCGACGACGCGGACTCGACCAACGACCCCGCGAGCGGGTTCGAGAAGGCCTGCTTGTAGTAGTTGAGGTAGGCGTTGCCGCTCGTCGCCGACGCGTAGTCCGACGCGGGCGCCTGCCGGCAGGAGCAGGTCGTGTTCGTCGGCGTCTCCGCGACGACGAAGCACGACGTCACGTCCCAGTCGCCGACGTCCTCGGCGTAGCGGAGGCACGTCGGCACGGCCTCGACGCTGCAGTTGACGTCGACGAGCCCCGTCGCGTTGAAGCACACGAGCTCCTGCATCTCCGACGCGTTGTAGCCCGGGCACGTGGCGTTCGGCGCCGCGCCGACGCTGCAGTCGACCGCCACGCTCTCGACGTCGTCGTCGGAGACGTTCGCGGCGGGCGCGACGCGCTGGATGACGAACTCGTAGTTCGTCGCGAGCGACTTGCCGGCGGTCCAGGCCCCGGCGACGTCGCCGTCGCCCTTGGACTTGAGCGCGCGCCGCCGCCGCTCGCGCCGCCGGC
>Ga0257110_1001513_pt1 | contig 10914 bp, 7 predicted proteins | sample LP_taG_7_FD_190184 | JGI IMG/M metagenome (GOLD analysis project Ga0257110, IMG submission 190184) | Marine microbial communities from Northeast Subartic Pacific Ocean, Canada - LP_J_2015_P26_10m | ecosystem: Environmental > Aquatic > Marine > Oceanic | place: Canada: Northeast Subartic Pacific... | reverse complement strand
ATGTTTCATATTATTATATTAATTTGCTCACAAATTATTACACAAACATCACAACGTTACATCTTTAGTTCTAAGGACTATACTGAACATGTATTATTTAACATAATATATATTATGCGAAGTAGTCAATATAATCATAAAGTATATGTGCCACCCACTGGGGCAAAGAATAGTCTTATAAATTGAATTTTAAGGGGGTTTTAGGCTCCCTTTTCTTTGCTTATCTATTATTAATTTAAATAAACATCTTATATAAAAATACTAAATCGTATATATATTTAACTTAATTCATAAGATTTATATTATTATTTCTTTAACAATAATTACTTATAGGCTCATATATGCACAAGACAATTATCTTTTTTTTAGTAATGACGATGAATATTCATTCCAATACATTATTAGATGCAACTTCGTTATCAAAAGATCTATATCCTCAAACTATTCTCAATGGCAATTATGAAGATAATATAGATAATCCAAGTCAATTCTTGGACTTTAATTATGGCGATCGCGTGGCTACACCAGAACAGGTAACAGACGCATTGAATAAGTGGTCGAAACAGTCAAATAAATTAAAGGTAGTTGAATATGCTAAAACACATGAAGGGCGCCCTCTTCACGCTGTTTTTATATCTTCACCAGAAAACTTGAATAATCTTGATAAGATTAAAAATAAAATATCAGAATTATCTGATGCTAGAAATACATCGGACAGAGAAGCTACCCAAATTATTAAGACACTCCCTGCAGTTGCATGGATGGCATACTCTATACATGGAAATGAGACATCTGGTGGCGATGCAGCCTTAGGCCTTATTTACCACTTAATTGCTAATCAGGATAAAGATATTTTAAATATGCTTGAAGAAATGATTATTATAATTGACCCTTTAATGAATCCAGATGGAAGAGCTAGATTTGCTAAAAATCTTGAGCAATATAGAGGAACAGCACCTAATTATGATGATCAATCTCTTCTTCATACAGGTGATTGGCCTTACGGAAGAACAAATCATTATTATTTTGATTTAAATAGAGATTGGCTATATCTTACTCAACCAGAAACCCAAGGACGTGTTGCATTAATAAACCAATGGAGACCTCAGATTCTAGTTGATGGTCATGAAATGGGACCTCAAGACACCTTCATGACAGGACCTCCGAGAGAGCCGATAAATAAGAATATTGATAAAGATCTTATTAAATGGGGTAATGTTTTTGCTCAAGATCAAGCAAGGGCCTTTGATGAAAATAATTGGCGCTTCTATACAGGAGAATGGCATGAAGACCTCTACCCTGGATATTCTTTCTATGTTCAATTTAGAGGAACTTTAGGGATACTTTATGAGCAATCTAGAATGGCTGAAGATGGCGTAAAAAGACCTGAAGGAACAATTCAGTCATATAAAGAATCCGTGCATCATCAATTTGTTAGTACATTAGCTAATCTTGAGACCCTTTTAGATAATTCAAAATCTATCTATCAAGATTATTGGGATGGACGTAAATATAATATCTCCAAAGATAGTATCTATGCAGATACATCGTTTGTAGTTTTACCTACCAATAACAAGGGACGTTTAAATACCCTAGCAACAAAATTAAAGGCTCAAGATATTGAGATATATCAAAATGATAAACCAATCAATTCAAGTAATGTCTTAAGACAAAATGGTGATATAGAAAAAGACTTTGTTATACCTGCTGGAAGTATGATTATTCCCAATAGACAACCTGAAGCACCCCTAGTTTCAGCTATTCTTGAGTTCGATGCAGATATTAATGAATCAGTTCTTCTCAAGGAAAGACAAAAAAGACTTAGAAACGGATCATCGGTAATGTATGACACTACTGCATTTAACTTTACGATGATGTATGGACTCCCTGCGATAACAGTTCCAGACAATATTTCAAGCAACTTGAAGCCATGGGCACCCTCCTCTATTACTTATGATGTTACCGAAGATGCGGTTATGTGGGCAGTTGATGGAGATGATGACAGATCTGTGGCTTTCGCTGCTCGTCTTATGGAGCAGGATGTGCAAGTTAGAGTTATTGATAAACAATCAATTCTTTCTAATCACAATCTATCAAGAGGAAGTATTACTGTTATCAAAATGGATAATCCGCAGTACAAAGATTTACTAACAGTAGTTAGAAAAGCAGCTGAAGATCTTGGTATATCAATTGTTTCTATTGAATCGGGATTTGGTGTTGAAGATCTCCCAGATTGGGGTGGAAGACATTTTAAGTTATTAAATAAACCTCAGATAGCAATTTTAAGTCACGAAGGCTTTAATTCTTATGATGTTGGAACTAGCTGGTGGTCTCTTGATCATCATCTAGGAATAAGACACAGCCAACTCAATTCATCATTAATATCTTATGGTGATCTAAGAAGATATAACACGATAATACTTCCTAGTGGCAATCCTGATATAAATAACTATTCTAAAGAAATCTTAATTAATTGGGTCAAGCAAGGAGGAACTTTAATTGCTAATAACAGTAGTACAAGGCTCTTAGCTTCAGATGATGAGTTTGGTGATGTTAAGTTATTACAACAAACATTTGAGGATACTAAATCTTATAATATAGATTTAATGCGAGAAATATATTCATTAGATAATAATCTTAATAAAAATGATGTAAATTCTAATAGGGTGAATTTTGAAATTGATTATCCTTGGGAATCAAGCGATAAAACTTATTCAAAAGATCAATTAGAAATGAGAGATAAATGGCAATCTTTATTAATGCCATCAGGATCAATGGTTTCTGCTCGATCTGATCAACAACATTGGCTTACATTTGGTACAGAGGATTTAATACCTATTTTATATGCTAATAATCCAATACTAATGACAGGCGGTAATTCTGAGGCTCCAATTAGAATAGGAGAGCTGATTCAAAATGATGAAGTTGAGGAAAGTAGGATGATAAATTGGTCTCAAGTGCCCAAGGGTTATGATTTAAATGTAAGGATGAGTGGTTTAGTATGGCCAGAGGCTTCGCAACGAATAGCGAATTCAGCTTATCTGACTCGTGAAAAGATAGGCAAAGGACAGATAATACTTTTTTCTGGTGAACCTAATTTTAGAGGATCAGCAAGAGGTACAAATAGACTTTGGTTAAATGCCGTTATTTATGGAAGTGGTTTAGGAACTGATACTTTAATAACACAATAAAAAAAGCTCACACTTATGTGAGCTTTTAGTTTGAGTTAAAACTCTTAATCTATTTTCCTTCGTAGTTTTTTACCAATTGAACTAGTTCAGTATTAACTACTGTTCTTATGTCACCTGTAGATTCAAAAAATTCAGTAAAATCCTCTGAAGATGTAACTTTTGCGAATCCTTCTGAAAGTTCACTCATTGAATTTGCACCAAGATAAACCATATGAGAGCTATATCGATTTCCATAAGGAATTGCATTTAAACCAAATGAGCCTGGTATATTATCTAGCTGAGCTTTAACTAATTTTTTCCAAGCTGCAGCATATTGACCTGCTTTACCTTCATCAACTTTAAAGTTAATTTTTCTAAAGACTGTATTGGACTGCCAGTTTCTTCCAGAAAGTGCATTCTCAGAAACCCAATTCCAAGACTTATCAGTAGCAGTTGATGTTTGAAAACTTTTTAACATCATTGCTGCAGCTGGACATGCAGTAAATACAGCTCTACCCTTTTCCATCATGTCCCAGTTTTCATAATTAACTAATATGAAGTGTGATGATCCAGATCCTCGGAGTGACCATAAGCTGACATTTACTCCAGATTCTTCACGCCACTTAGCTGCACATTTTGATTTATCAAATTTATCTAATGATTGCATAAAAGCCACTGGATCAGTAACACTTACATAATTAAATTCAGCAACTGAGCCATCACTTTCAATGGAAACCTCTTTTGCATTAGCAAATGGAGAAATAGCAAAACAAAATGCTAGTAAAGTAAAAATATTTTTCATAATAATTGTCCTATTTAAATAATTAGATATAAGAATGTAACAAATTTTTTAGTTGGAGTTACAAGTATTATATTAAAAATATATACATAAATTAGATCAATGCATTGGCTAGATATTTCAAAAAAGAACTTTAATTTAAGCGTTTATTGATTTCTTCTTTAATGAGCCACATTCGGTCTTGTCCCCAAACATAAAAAGGATCGGAGCCATCCTCATTTGTTACTTTAAAGCTCGGAACTCCCCAACAATTACCCTCATACATTTCCGTTAAGTTGTTATCAAGGTCTTTTTTCCAAGCGTGTGATTTATAGTTATTTTTTATTTCATCCCAATCTAAACCAAGTTTACAAACCAGGTTCTTTAAATAATCCACATCACCAATATTTATTCCATCTTGAAAAGATGCATTAAGTAACTCAGTGATGTATTCAAACCCCTTTCCAGCCTTATCTACAGAAGGGAATAATGAATATGCTTTTCGAGCTGGCAAACCAATTGGCGAATATATTGATTTAATTTCATGATTATATTTTCTTCCTTCACGCGCTGCATCTGAAATAATGTATTTTCCTTTATAACTAGGGATTGTCATACCACGCATTAACATAGGCAAAACTGGTTTTGTTATAAGGTTTACTGAGGCGTTATTAGCCAATTCTTGGACTCGTTGTGTACTTATATGAGTATAAGGACTATTTAATGATGGAAAATAAGTTAGATTAACTTTTTTACTAGAAATTAGTGTATTAGGTGCCTTTAATCTTAAATAACAAATAGGCTTAACATCCAAACTTTTCTTTAGCCCTAATTCAGTTAACCTTTCTTCTAAATAAGCTAACCTATCAACTCCCCAATATAATTCTTTTTCATAATAAAAAGCTGAACCAAAATAATAGCCTTTATCGTTTCTTAATTTATTACCTGAGAGTATTTTGCTAGCAACTATAGCTTCTGATGATGGAAATGCTAAGTACAAATTATTAATTGTTTCTAAATCATCAGACCATAATGCAAAGCTTACTTTCATAGCAATTTCACTAAATTTGTTTTCACTAACTTCACTTAGAATTGAATTAGCTTTGTAAATAATTTCTTTTAATGGGTATGATGTTGCTGGAAATGCAATGTCATAAAAAGGTGCTATACGTTTAGCATCCTCAAGGCAGTAATTGCTGTATAAAGAGGTTTCATGAACAGCCTCAGGGTCCTCTTCACCAACTAATATTGATTTAACACTAATATCATATGATGACTTAAGTTTATCAATAAATTGAATGGTTAGGTGTGAGTAAGGATCATCAACTTTATGAAAATATAAAACTTCATGCAACCTATTATCTTCTTGTCTTTCTATTTCTGCATTTATTCTAACTGACTTAAAGAGTTCATAACTCGAAGCATTATTCATAAATTTATTTCTGATCTTGGCAGCAATCGTTCTTTGAGACATATAACTTTTAAAAGCTTTCAACATAATTATCTTATTTAAAATTTTTTTTACACTATTTTTTTATCAAAAAAAAATACTTAATCTTTTTATAAAGATGATTTAGTATAAGTTATGAGTAATTTAAAGCTAGTAAGTTCATTTCTAAAGATTAGATTTCATAATATAGGCACCCTACTTCTTAAAACTGCTACAACTTATGCAGTTGGTGGCTTTGCAGCTATTCAACTATCCAGTATTGTTGTTGATAATGTATCTACAGAAGAAGTTCTTGGACTAACTCCAGAATCATTTATGCAATTATTATTTATAGCTGTTTTGATTGGTTTTCCTGTAGTTTTAATATCAACATTTATTTACAAAAGAAATTCTCTAAATGCTCCAATAGAAGAATCCTATAATGAATTAATTAAAGGCATTTCAAGCCAAAAACCAAAAATTGGAGTAATGCCATTTGAAAATTTAAATAATGATAATGATGGAGCTTTTCTTGTTGATGGAATAGTCGAAGACTTAATTACTGAATTATCTATGGTTAAAGAAATTTCAGTTGCCACAAGAAAAACATGTTTTGGATTTAGAGGAAAAGATTATACGAGCGAGGCTTTTAAACAAGAATGGGGGTTTGATTACGTTGTGTCAGGCAGTATCAGGTCCTCAGAAGACAGATTGAGAATATCAGTTGAACTAAGTGATATGGATCATGATGAGGTTATTTGGAGCTCTAAATACGACAAAGTAAAAGCAGATATCTTTGATCTGCAAGATGAAATTGTAATAAAAGTTATTACATCTGTAATAGGCGAAATAGAAATAACTAGTCTCAAAAGAGCACATAGAAAGCCTACTGAAGATATGACTTCCTATGAATATACTCTTAAGGGTCGCGCTTTAAATCAAAAGTTTAAAAAAGAAGCTAATGATGAAGCATTAATCATGCTCGATGCTGCAATTGAAGCGGATGCTCTTAACCCTCTTCCTCACTCATGGAAGGCTTGTACTCTAGGTCAACGAATGTTTATGGGTTGGGATGAGCAAGGTTCAGATACAATGAGTACATTCCTTGAAACTCTGAGCAAGGCAAATGAAATAGATGATAATAATTGGAACACCAATAGAATACTTGCAGAAGCTCATTTAACGCTCAATGATTTTGAAAAGTTAAAACTTTATGCCTCAAAAGCTTACAAAGCTAATCCTAGTAACCCACATGTTTTATCCATTTATGGCGATGCTTTATTGAGAAATAATGAAATAGAAAGTGCTATAAAAATCTTTGAAAAAATGTATGAACTAGAGCCAGTTGTTGCCAGTGACACAAATTCTGATAGACCATTGCAAGCAATCTTTTTCGCTTATTATTTAAATAACGACTTTAATAAGTGTATAGAAATATTTAATGAAATAGAGGACTTTAATATTAGGACATGGATTTCATTATTAGATATTTACAAAAAGACAAATAGAGATCATTTATCAGAAAGCTGGTATGAATTAGGAATGAAAAAATTTAGAGATACCAATTGGAAAAATGAAATAAAATCTTTTCATCTAAGCAACAAAGAAATCAAAGATAATTTTAAAAATATTGCATCATCCTTGGCTTAATTAGTTTTTACTTCTTATGTTAGAATCTCAAAAAATTATACTAACTAAAAATTATGCTATATAAATCTATATTAGAAACAATTGGTAATACACCTAGCGTTAAAATTAATAATCTAGGGCCTGATGGAGTTGATATTTACGTAAAACCTGAATATTTCAACCCAGGTAGCTCCGTTAAGGACAGATTGGCCTTAAATATTATAAATGATGGCGAAACATCAGGTTTATTAAAGCCTGGTCAGACTATTGTAGAAGCTACAAGTGGGAATACAGGTATTGGTTTGGCTATGGTTTGCGCTTCTAAAAACTACCCTCTTGTAATAACCATGCCTGAAAGTGCTTCTATTGAAAGAAGAAAAATGATGAGATTTCTTGGAGCAAAAGTTATCTTAACTCCTGCTGCTGAAGCAGGTTCTGGAGCTTACTTAAAAGCTAAGGAGTTAGCAGAAGCTAATAATTGGTTTTATGCAAAACAGTTTGAAAATACTGCTAATGCTGATATACACGAATCAACAACTGGTCAAGAAATTATAGATGATTTTAAAGATACTGGGCTAGATTATTGGGTTTCAGGATATGGAACAGGTGGAACATTTACTGGAGTCTCAAGAGCATTGAGACATTCATTGCCAAATACAAAATTAATTATGGCTGAGCCTGATACAGCACCCCTTATTAAAAATGGTCAAACTCAAGAAAGAAATGATGATGGAACATTTGCATCATCTCATCCTGACTGGAATCCCCACCCAATACAAGGATGGACTACTGACTTTATACCTCTAGTTTTACAAGAATCAATAGATAAGAGTTTTATAGATGAAGTTATTCCGGTATCAGGAATAGATGGTATTAAATGGTCTCAAAAACTTGCTGCCGAAGAAGGAATATTAACTGGCATTTCTGGTGGTGCTACATTTGCTGTAGCAATAGAAGTTGCACAAAAAGCTAAGCCAGGATCAAAAATTCTATGTATGCTTGCAGATACTGCTGAAAGATATCTATCAAGTCTTCTTTTTGAAGATATTGCTGTAGAGATGAGTGAAGATGAACAAACAATTTTAAATTCAACTTTAAATTAAATAACAAAAAAAGGAGCAATAAATGCTCCTTTTAATATTAATTTTAGAAACTTATTCAGCTGTATAAATTACCTGACATAACTCTACAGTTTCAGAAACAATTTCATCAACATACTCTTGAGCATCAGCCCATACTGATCCAAATGATGCTCCGCTATAAAATTCATCAAGAACCTTACCTGCTTCTCCGCCTGACTTGAAGACAGCTCTAAAATGAAACATACCTGTTTCATGAACTCCTCCTCCAACAGGAGCAAAAACTCCAAGATTAACATCATGACCTGCTGCTCTTATGCCAGCTTCAAGTTCAACCATTTTTTCGGCAAATGCATTCTCATCATTTAACTTAATTCTCCACAAACGCTCAAAACCAGGTTCGAGAGCAAAATCTTTAATAGGTTTAAAAGCTGCTGAGTATTTAACTTTTCTTAAGCGGTTATATGCTGGATCAGGATTGTAAGGGTCATATGCCTCTAGCATACCTAAAGCATCTTCTAAACTTGAAAAAGCATTCCATACAAACATTTCTCCAGGATAACTATTTCCGGCTCTTGTTACGCATACACCAGCCATGTCTGCACCTAAAGCTTCAAAAGTGTCTGGATTACTCTTCATATACTCAATGTATCTATTAGTATCTTTAGCTTGAACCATCAAGGTTGTAAAAGCGCCTTCAGGTACAGCCAACATATTTGATGAAAAACTAAATGTAAAAATAACTACTAAGGTTAATTTAATTTTATTCATTTATTACTCCTTTTTATAATGACTTTTAATAATACACTTAGTTATCTAAATATTGATAAAGAGATATATAAATATTCTAGACCTAATAATTTAAAGAATTTTCTATCATTCTATTAAAAACTAGTTTAAATTTAATATGCATTTAATATTTTTGTTTAACTAATAAGGGGATAGTTTCTATAGAAATGTCAGATACAAGATTCTTTGACGACCGTCTCACCTACCTATCGTTTGTAACCACTTCAAATGAAAAAAATGTTGTTGCTAATGAAATATCAAGTGTTATTAAGTCTATTTCAAAAGAAAAAGCAGCATTAAGAATTTTTGATGCCGGAATTGGTGATGGCTCTTTGTTAATGAATGTTATCAAAAATTGTCATAAAGAGTTTCCCTACATACCCTTTTTTGTTATGGCAAAAGAAATAAGCATTGAGGATGTTAGGTTAGCGCTCGAAAAGCTATCTGATAGATTTATAGAGCATCCAAATATGGTTTTTACTATAACTAATTTATATTTTAGCGAAGCCGCTTCCTTACAATCTAACAATCCAAAGAAACAAAAGAAAATGAAATGGAATTCCCTTGCGTTAGAGGGTAATAGCTCCTACGAATTTAATAACCAATTAACTAATATTGAAGATTTACTCAAAGATTCATGGACTATTCATGAAGATCCTGTAACTCATAGAGCTAGTTATAAAAATCCATCAGTATTAACTATATACCGAAAAGACCACGAAAATTTGGTTGATAGATATATACCTAATAAAGGGGATGATAAAAAAGTTTTTGATTTAATTCTTGCTTCACAGCCCTATCGATCAAGAACATCTGAAAAGAAAAAAGTAGATTTTGTTATTAAACCTATGATTGATATTCTTAATAAAAATGGAAAACTTGTTATTGTTCATTCATGTGGAAACGATTCAGTCTCCAAAGTAATCAAACAGCTTTGGCCAAAAGAAAACCCATACCCTACACCAGCTAGAGCAATTATTAAGTATCTTAAAAAAACGCTACCTGCTAGAAAATTAGATGATTTAGTTTTCCATAAACCAGTAAAATTTGGTTATAAACTAAAACCTATTCCTGACGACAATAATTCTATCGCCACTTCCCTTTTTTCAGCTGCATGGAATAATATTGTTTATGTTGGTCAGATGAACTCAGACCAAATTAATCAAGCTCAAGAAGATGGAAAATATGTTGAAGTCATTGAAAATCTTTTAGAGGAGAATGATAATACTGTTCACTTTAATAATGAAATGTTTGTCATTGAAAAAAATAGAATCTTTAAACCCTAAATTATTTTTAACTAAAAATAGTTCTTTTATATTTCTTCTAATCGTAATAGCGAGTTGCACTATGAGTTCTGATAATAAATTAACACCGCCTTCACCTGAAAAAATTCCTTTTGTAATGGAGGCACATGGTGATACTAGAATAGATAATTACTATTGGCTAAGAGATGACACAAGATCTGATCCGAAGGTGTTAAATTATTTAAAACTTGAGAATGAATATGCTGATAAGTGGTTTGAGAAGAGAACTGATTACAAGTCTCTAGTTCTTGAGGAGCTTATTAGCAGGATCGTAACAAGTGAAACCTCTTATAAGGTTAAAAAAGGTGATTACTTATATTTCAATGAGATTTCGAGTAAAGATCAATTGCCTAAATACTATCGCTCTAAGGATGGAAACAAAGAATTAATCATAGATCCTAATATTAATCTTGAAACCCAAGAATATTACTCAATTAACTCAGTAGTACCCTCTTCAGATAACTCTCTTATAGCATTTAATGATGATGATAATGGAAGACGTGAATTTACAATTAAAATTTTAGATTCAGATTATAAATTACTTGATGACGAAATTACTAAAACAAGTTATGGCATATTTTGGTCAAGTGATAATAAATTTATTATTTACCTTAAAAAAGATCCTATTACGTTAATAGCAAACCAGGTCTATGTTCATGAAATAGGCACTTCTCAGGATAAAGATGTTCTTATTTATAAAGAGGAAGATTCTGAATTTAATATAAATTTAGGCCAA
>Ga0257110_1001512_pt1 | contig 10915 bp, 11 predicted proteins | sample LP_taG_7_FD_190184 | JGI IMG/M metagenome (GOLD analysis project Ga0257110, IMG submission 190184) | Marine microbial communities from Northeast Subartic Pacific Ocean, Canada - LP_J_2015_P26_10m | ecosystem: Environmental > Aquatic > Marine > Oceanic | place: Canada: Northeast Subartic Pacific... | reverse complement strand
CTGTTCCAATACCTGCCATTGAGGCCTCTTGGCCAATACCTGGATAGACTGCTCCAGAAAGTTGTCCACCTTTATACATTTTTAAGAGTCTGTCTTCAAGAATCCTTTGAGTCTTCATTGACTTATAGATATCCCAAAGTTTATCTTTTGATAAAGATGCAGAGTGTCCAAGTCTTTCAATTTTCTTTATTTCCATTAGTGCAGTCCCTTTCCATTTAAAGATAATAGTGACTCTCCAACAGCTTCACTTAAAGTTGGATGAGCATGTATAAATTCAGCAGCCTCGTCTGGAAGTGCCTCCCAGCCAACCATATACATTAATTCATGAATCATTTCTCCAGCACTTGGACCACATATACTTGCACCGACTAAAGGGCCATCTTTTTGAGCATAGACTTTGACCAAACCTTGATTCTGATTTTGTATCATAGCTCTTCCAATCCCTGCAAAACTATGCTGTGCTTGGTTTATCTCAATTTCTTCTAATTTTGCTTTATCAGAGTTTAAACCTACTTCAGCAAGCTCAGGATTTGTATAGACAACATAAGGAATCGCAGAATAGTTAATTGGGCTTGGATTTCCCGTTGCAATATAAGTTACTGCTGACATTGCCTCTGCAAATGCTACATGTGCTAGTTGAGGGGAATTGCTTATGATATCCCCTGCTGCAAAAATATTCTCAGTACCTATTACTTGCATTGTTTCAAGATTCACATCTATGTATCCATTTTTTGTAATCACAGAAATATCTTCTAGACCAATATTTTCAGTGAGAGGGCTTCGTCCAATAGCTACTAGGATCGTATCAAAGGTTTCCTTCTCTCCATCTGAGAAAAGAACCTCTTTATCGTTAACAGAGTCTATTGATGTGCCCATCTTGAAAGAAACACCTCTTTTAGTAAGTTGTTTTCTTAATTCTCCAGAAGTTCTTTTATCAAGTCCTGGAAGTATCTCTTTTTCGAGTTCAACAACAGTCACATTCGTACCCAGATCAATGAGAGCACTTGCAAATTCACAACCTATAGCTCCAGCACCGATAATACAAACGTTCTTTGGTGGTTGTTCCCATTTGAGGGCTGAATCTGAACTTATGATGAAATCATTATCAAATTGTAAACTTGGTAATTCTCTTGGTTTACTACCGGTAGCAAGAAGTATATAGTCCGTTTCTATAATTGTTTCAGAGCCATCTTCCTTTTTAACAAGGACAGATTGTTCATTTTCTATCTTCCCCCAGCCATCAATAACATTTACTTTTTTACTTTTAAGCAACATGCCAATTCCATTGACTAATCCTGAAATTATGTCTTGTCTTTTTGAGGCTGATTTATTCCAATCTATTTCTGAAGTTTCGACTTTAATACCATAATCAGAAGCGTTATTAATTTCATGGTTGAGCTCTGCGAGGTGTAACCAATATTTTGCAGGTATGCACCCTCTATTTAGACAAGTGCCACCAAGAATATCTGACTCTATAAGAGTTACTTCAAGATCAAAGTTGTTTGCATAAAGAGCAGCTGCATATCCAGCTGGTCCTCCGCCAATAATGGTTAATTTTTTCAAATTACCTCTTCCTAGATAGGGTTTCTATCAAATCGAGATAATAACTGTACTTTCTTCAGGGGTTCCCATTAAAAGTAGTCAAAGTTATTGTCACTATTAAATCTAGTAAAAAAGAATACATTTACCAACTCAAGATACTCCATTAATTTGATAAGATATACGTATGCAGACCAGATTCTTAATACTTTCATCTCTATTAACTGGTTTACTTATCCTTGTCTCTTTTGGAGTTTGGCTAATAACGAATTAATATGAACAGTTTTCAAATGCCTAATGGGATTTACCATATCCCCCTTAGGCTCCCGTGGAGCACACCAAGTAACGTGAATGTTTATCTTATCGAAGATGATGATGGATACGTCATGATTGATTGTGGTGTAAATGGGTCAGAGTATCTTGACTTACTAAAAGGTCACCTAAATGAAATTGGAATAAAATTTAATGATATTAAATTATTGATAGGTACCCATATGCATCTTGATCACATAGGCCTATCTGGTAGCTTAAGAGAATTTGATATACCTTTGGCTCTCTTCGAAAATAGTGTTGACTATCTCAAAGAATACAACGACTGGTCAGTCAGATTTAAAGATTTAATTAGAATGGCAAAGAATGAGCACGCTCCTTCAGATTTTATTAATAATCTTAAATCAATCACAACACCTCTATACGCTGGAAAATTGACAAAACCTGATGTCCTATTATCTGAAGGCAAAATTACTTCACTTAATAGAAAAATTAATGTTCTGTTTACACCTGGTCATGATTACAGTGAAATATCTCTTCATGATGAACACTCAAAAATTATATTTTCTGGTGACCATATATTACCAAGAATTACACCTTTCATCCCAGTGCAAAATGAAAATAGTAATCTCTTAAAGGAATTTCTTGATTCTTTAGATAAGGTACACGCAGTAGATCACGACATTATTGCTCCTGGTCATGGGAATATAATTTCAACACCTCATAAAAGAATCGAACAAATGAAACTTCATCATCAAAGAAGGTCTGATAAAATTTTAAGTTTTTTAAAGATAAGTGATTTGACGGGTTGGGAGCTTACAAACCAACTATTTCCTAGAGAACTAGATTCATTAAATCTCAGACTTGCATTTCAAGAAACTTTAGCACACCTTCATTTGCTAGAATCTAAGAATGAAATCTCAAGAAATTCGAGAAATGGAATAAAAAAGTGGTCTTTAACAGACTAAAGGGCCTTGTAGCCTCTGTTGTTTGCTTCTTCTAATGTGTCTGGTGAAAAAGATTGAATTTTGTTATTCTTCAACATTTCCTTTTCTTTAAATAGAACTTCCAGAGTTTTAAATTGTTCTTCATCGTCACAGTCGTATACCTTCATATTTAAACGATTCCCAAGAAATCTATAATTATCAAACCTATTTAAACGAGCCACTTTATAAATTAATCAGTTCTGCAATTTTAGATCTTGCTGACTTGGAAGAACCAAACAATAATGAATCGGATTTTGCTTTTTTGAAATATAAATGTGCAGGATGCTCCCAAGTAAACCCAATACCTCCATGTACCTGTATATTGTCACCTGCTATTTTGTTGTACACTTCTGAACAGTAAGATTTAGCTAGTAATGAACTCATCTCTAATTCCGTTGCATCGTTTATGTCAACCCTTACTGAATTATAAGCTAAAGATTTTGCACTTTCTATTTGGAGTAACATGTTTGCACATATATGCTGAATTGCCTGGAATGAGCCAATAGGTCTTCCAAACTGAATTCTCTCTTTTGCATAACTTGTTGACATCTCTAGACATGCCTGGGAACCACCAACCTGTTCCATTGAAAGAAAAGCTATCGCTATATTTTGTACTTTGTTCCATACACTGAGTTCTTCATCCATAACAATCATTATATTTTCCGAAGAAACAGCTACATCCTTGAATGTAATTTCAGTTAATGGTCTTGTTTGATCAAGAGATGGAGTATTTTTTATATCTACACCCGCATCAGTAGTTTTCACAAGCACAAACTTAAATTCATTTCCATCTTTTGCTAGTACTGCAACATAGTCAGACACATCACCAAACATTACATATTTTTTGATTCCATTCAGTATCCAACCATCACCCGAAGAGATAAGAGATGTTTGGACACTTTCGTTGTTTATCTCATATTTATCACTTTCATATAATCCAAAAGTACCAATTTTTTCTCCAGATATAATTTCAGATAAATAAGTTTTTTTAATTTCATCACTTGAATTTAAAAGTAAATGTTTAAACACAACACCTGAACTAAAAAGAGGAATAATTGGTAAATAATATCCAGCTACCTCAGAAAGAATTGAAGCATCAACAGTTGAAAAGCCAAGTCCTCCATCTTCCTCCGGAACATCTAAAGCTAACCAGCCCTGTTCATTTACTAGTTTCCAAATATCTGAATCTAATCTAAGGTCTTCATCAACTTTTTTTATAGTATTCAAAAGATCAATTTGCTCAGATAGTAGTTTTTCCGCATTTTCTTTTATTTCTTTTTGTAGGTCTGTAAGTATAAATTGCATTTTCTTAGTCTAATTTTATTTTTTATTTTTCGTATTGAAATATCGTTTGTTTTTATAAATAATTAACATGGTGTATATGTTAAAAATTACAAACTTACACGCAAACGTAGAAGACACTCCTATTTTAAAAGGAATTAATTTAGAAATTAATCCTGGAGAGGTTCATGCAATTATGGGACCAAACGGATCTGGTAAATCTACCTTATCTAATGTCTTGATGGGCAACCCTGTTTATGAGGTAACAGAGGGAACAATACTTTTTAATGGGAAAGATATTACTGAAGAAACTGTGAACAATAGAGCAAAAGAAGGAATGTTCCTGGCTTTTCAGTATCCTGAATCAATTCCTGGAGTGACAATTGTCAATATGCTAAAAACAGCACTCACCAATATTGAAAATACTGAATATTCAACCCTTGAACTAAGGCTAAGAGTTGCAGATGCCATGAAAGATTTAGGCTTATCTCCAGATTTTGTAGATAGATACTTAAATGAAGGCTTCTCTGGTGGGGAAAGAAAGCGTAATGAAATACTCCAGTTAGCAGTATTAAATCCAAAACTTGCCATTCTAGATGAAACTGATTCTGGATTAGATGTTGATGGATTGAGAATAGTTGGTGAAGGTATCAGTAAACTGAGAACTCCTGAGAGAGGATATCTTATAATAACTCATTACCAAAGGCTATTGGAGTACATAACACCTGATTTTGTACACGTGTTTGTAGATGGAAAAATTGTAGAAACAGGTGGTAAAGAATTATCTGATAAACTAGAAAAAGAAGGATATGAATCATACTAATGAGTGAGTTTGTAGATATTAAAAAAGACTTTCCTATTTTTAATCGCGAAGTTAACTCTAAAAAGTTAACATACCTTGATTCTGGTGCAACAGCACAAAAACCACAAACAGTTATAGACGCCATGAATAATGTTTACACTAATACAAATGCCAATGTTCACCGTGGAACTTATGTACTATCTGCTGAAACAACACAACTTTATGAAGATGTTCGAAAAAAATGTAAGAAATTTTTAAATGCATATAGCTCTGATGAGATAATTTTTACGAAAGGTGCAACTGAAGGTTTTAATTTTCTAGCTAACTCTATTTCTAAAAAATATCTCAAACCTGGAGATGAGATTTTACTTACTGAAATAGAACACCATGCAAACATTATCCCCTGGCAGATGGTTGCAAAACAATATGATTTACAAATTAAATACATAAAGATTGATGAAAATTTTTGTATTGACTTAGATGATCTTAAAGAAAAAATATCAACCAAAACTAAGGTTGTCTCTATCACGGGAGAATCTAATCTCTCCGGATTGCTTCCAGATATAAAATTGATTAGCACACTGGTGAAGGAAAATTCAGATGCATTGTTCATACTTGATGGGGCACAACTCGTCCCTCATAGAAAAGTTGACGTTCAGGCTTTAGGGATTGACTTTATATTATTTTCTGGTCACAAATTATTAGGTCCTACAGGGATAGGGATTGTTTGGGGAAGATTAGATTTATTAAATGAGCTCGAACCTGTATCGGGTGGTGGAGATATGATTGAAGAGGTTTACTATGATCGAGCAACATGGGCTCCAGTACCACACAAATTTGAGGCTGGAACACCTCCTTATGTAGAGGCAATTGGGCTAGGTGCAGCAATTGACTACTTAGAGAACATTACAATGGAAAAAGTCTCTCAGCATTCAGACACACTTAGAAAATATGCTCAGGGAATATTTTCAGATATTGACAGGGTCAACGTAATTCATACAAATGAAGAGTTTGCTGGTTGTACATTTAGTATGTATGTTGATCAAATACACGCAACAGATATTTCACTGATGCTTGATACATACGGTGTAGCTGTGAGAGCAGGTCATCACTGTGTCCAGCCTTTCCACAGAAAATTAGGGATAGATGCAACTTTCAGAGCAACAGGATATATTTACAACGATGAAAATGATCTTGATGTTTTTAAAGATGCACTTTTGAGCAGTATTGAAATGTTGGGTTAATCAATGGCTATTGATCAAAAGGTACAAGATTATAAAAAGATGTTAGATTTATTTCCAAATGCACAAGAAAAATATCAATATTTAATTGAACAAGCAAAAGATAATACCAATTTTCCTGAAGAACTTAGAAATGACAATTTCAAAGTTAGTGGATGTCAAAGCCAAGTTTGGTTAATTCCAGAAGAAAAAGATGAAAAAGTATATTTTATGAGTGATTCTGATGCACTTATTGCAAAAGGATTAGTAACTCTCATTGCATCAATTTATTCAGATGAAACACCAGAAGATATAATCAATTCCGAAATAGATTTAATGGAAGAGTTTGAACTTGGAGTAATTTTAAGCCCAGCTAGAAGAAATGGTGCTTTTAATATGTTAAAACTGATTAAAGATTACGCAGTAAAACTCAAAAAAGCTTAAATTTATATCCACCAATTTTCATGCGCGAACTCTATCCAAACTGGATTAGTAAATTTTGCAACTTCTTTAACAAAGTAATGTGGTTCAAATTCACTTTCATTGTTCCACCAAAGTGACATAAATCTAACATCACATTCGTGATTAATATTTTCTTTTATATATGTAGATAGTTTTTCGAATGTTTCTCCACTGTCACAAATATCATCAACAATAAGTATTTTTTTATCAGATGGCCTTGGGAGATAATTTTCCCAATGTGGAAAATCTCTTGTTGAAGCATGAACGGGTTTAAATGGGACATTTAATTTATGAGACATCATGACACCTGGAATAAGGCCACCCCTACTAATTCCAACAATTACGTCTGGTTGGAATTCATCTTTTTCTAGTTGTTCGCAAACCAAGCCTGTATCTTTAAATTGTTCATCCCAAGTGTAATTTAGTTTTTCCATATGATGAATAATTCTATCAAATTTAGAATCCATCACGACAATTATTTGAATAAATATTTACCTCTAAAATTAATTCGTTAGTTGTGGTTCGTTTATAATGAGCTCATGAAAAGGAGGTAAGGATGCATAAAAGATGGGCGGTAGGTCTAATCTTAATCAGTATTCTTACTACGGCATGCGGTGGAGCCGCATCCGTAGACGAATATAAAGCTGCATTTGTGTACGTAGGTCCAACTGACGATGGTGGTTGGTCTCAAGCACATGATGTAGGTCGACAATATCTAGTAGAACAAACTGGTATTCAAACGGAGTACACAGCTCTAGTACCAGAAGATGCTACAGAATTCAGAACAGTTGCAGAAGCATATATTGAACAAGGTTACAATATTATCTTTGGAACTACTTTTGGGTATATAGATGCAATGGCGGAAATGGCAGAGGAATATCCAGATGTTATTTTCTTACACTGTTCAGGTTATCTAAATAACGATACGAACTTTGCAAATTATTTTGGGAAGATGTATCAACCTAGATATCTCTCTGGTTTAGCTGCAGGAGCTATGACTGATTCAAATAAAATTGGTTATGTTGCGGCTTTTCCAATACCGGAAGTAATTAGAGGAATTAATGCTTTTGCTGCAGGTGTAAATGAGGTGAATCCTGAAGCTACTGTTGAAGTGGTTTGGACATTCACCTGGTTTGGTCCAGAAGCAGAAACGCAAGCTGCAAATGCTTTACTTGAAAAAGGTGCAGATGTTCTTGCGCAACATCAAGACTCCACAGCAACCGGATTAGCTGCAGAAGCTGCTGGTGCAAAATGGATATCTTACAATACTGCTTACGGACAAGACTCTGCTCCGGAAGCTTTTGTGACAGCTCCAGTCTGGGATTGGGGTCCATATTATGTAAATATTGTTGAGCAGATAATAGATGGAACTTTCACAACAGAAAGTTACTGGGGAGGCATGGAAACTGGTTTAGTTTCTCTATACGACTTATCTTCAGATGTGCCATCTGATACAGCAACATTAATTGCAGAAAAAACTGAGGCTATTATCGATGGAAGTTTAGAAGTTGAAATAGTTGAAGAAGAATTTATTAGTAACGTTATCGGAACGGTAAATCCGTAACGTAGAATTTTTACAATGTCCTGATCTTTCGATTAGGACATTGTAATAAATTAATTAATGAATCAAATTATTCTAGAAGCCAAAAATATATCAAAATCCTTTGGGAAGACCCAGGCACTTAAGAACGTTGATTTTTATTTAAATAAAGCACAAATACATGGTCTACTTGGTGAAAATGGAGCTGGTAAATCATCTCTAATGAACATTTTATCTGGAATCTACCAACCAGAAGGTGGTTCTATATATATTGAGGGAGAAAAGGTTAAAAAACTTAACCCTGATCTTGCTGCCAGATTTGGGATTGGCATGGTTCATCAAGAATTCAGATTAATCAATAATTTCAGTATTAAGGACAATCTAACATTATCTAAATCAAATATTTATAAAGCTAACTTTGAAGAAGCATTTGAAAAATACTCTGAAATTTTTTCACTATCCGCAAAATCCTCAATTCTAATAAACGAGCTTTCAGTTGGAGAAAAACAAAAAATTGAGATTATTAAGCTAATTTTTAATGACAATAATATTATGTTGCTAGACGAGCCAACTGCTGTGCTCACACCCCAGGAAACAAATCAATTAAAAATATCACTAAAAAAACTCTCAAGTGAAGACGATAAGACCATTGTATTGATCACACACAAATTAAAAGAAATTCAAGAATTTACTGAATCAATTTTCGTACTAAAAGATGGAGTAATGGTTGCAAAAGATTTAAAGACTCAAAATGTTACAAATAATGATTTAGTCACCCTCATGATGGGTGAAATTAAGATTTCCAAAATACGAAAAGATAATCTAAAAGGTACAAATAAGCTTGAAGTTAAAAATATATTTTTTGAAAATAGTCATTCAAACGTACCAACTTTAGAAAACATATCTCTAACAGTTCAGTCAGGTGAAGTTTTAGGAATAGCAGGAGTATCTGGAAATGGCCAAGTTGAACTTGCAAATATAATTTCTGGTATTGAAAGGGACTACAAAGGAAAAGTTATAGTTAACGGTAAAAATATTTCTAATCAAGGTGTACGAGCAAGAAAAAATTTGAATTTATCTTATATTCCTGAAAATAGACTTGGAGTTGGTCTTGCTCCCGGAGTTTCCATAATCGATAATTCTGCTGTAAAAGATTATTTTAAATCCAGACTAGGTCCGCATTTATCAAGGAACAAAATGCTAGATTATCTAGATTTAATCATAAAACAATTTTCTATAAAAGCTCCTGACCCAAAGGCTGAGGTATCTACATTATCTGGTGGTAATATGCAGAAATTACTTATGGGTAGAGAATTAATTTCAAATCCGGAAGTAATTATTGCGGCTCAACCAACTAGAGGTCTAGATATAAGTGCTGTTGAAGCTCTCCATGAACTTATCATCAAACAACGTGATAATGGAGCTGCTGTAATGTTAGTTTCAGAGGATTTGGATGAATTATTTAAGTTAAGTGATCGGATAATCGTTTTATATGAAGGACAAATAGTAAAAGAGTTCCAAATTGATGAAGCTGATATCGAAAGTGTTGGTTTAGCTATGGCGGGTTCTGTTGAATAAATATCTAATCTCCAAAAAAATAGTTATTAATGACTTATCGACATTTTATTCTTTTTTAATAGGCCTTTCGATTGGTATAACAATTGGTTCAATAATACTTTTGGTTCAAGGCCAAAACCCAATAGAAGTCTTCTCACTCATGCTCAGACTTTCGGTAGGTAGTATAAAGAGCCTGAGTTCTTCACTTAATAAAGCCACTCCATTAATACTCGCTGGACTTGGAATCTCTATAATCAATTCAGTCAAACTATGGAATATTGGAGCCGAAGGTCAAATATTTATGGGCGGAATAGCTTTAAATTTTATTTATATAAGCTACCAAATTCCAAATTCAAAGCTATCAATAATTCTTCTTCTACTTGCAGCATTTGTAGGTGGATCGATATGTATATTACTTCCTGCCCTTGCAAAAGTACTGTTTGGAGTAAATGAAATAATTACAACATTACTTTTCAACTATATCATTATTGGCTTTACAGTTTATCTAGTAAATGGCCCGTGGAAAGACCCAAACTCTCTTAACTTTCCAGCAGCTACATATGTTGGAAAAGAAGTGTATTTACCAACAGTTTTTGGCAGGTTGAGTTATGGATTTATCATCTGCATATTATGTACCGCTGGTGTGCACTACCTTAAAGAAAAATCAGTATTTGGATACGAACTACGAATTTCAGGTGGGTCGGCATTAACTGCAATATATGCAGGTATTAATGCCAAGCAAAAAGCATTTATAGCTCTGTTAATAGGCGGTGGTTTAGCTGGTTTAGCTGGCGGAATTGAGTTGTTAAGTCAAACTCATAGAGTTTCGACTGGATTATCACAAGGGTTTGGTTATACCGCAATTATTGTTGCAGCAATAACTGGTATGAGACCATTAGGTATTTTTTTAGTTGGATCACTATTTGGAGCCCTGACTATTGGAGGAACTGTAATACAAACTATGGGAGTTAGTAGCTATATTGCAGATGTCATCCAGGCTACAACATTATTTGGAGCACTTATATCTCAATTCTTTTTTACCTATAAAATAAAAAAGGTTGCTAATGATGTTTGACATTCAATTAATGGGTCTCCTCAACGCTACTCTACAAGCAGGAACTTTACTCTTCATTGCTGCTCTTGGAGAATTAATAACAGAAAAGTCAGGTATTCTAAATCTTGGTGTAGAGGGAATGATTTCCATTGGTGCAGTAACTGGTTTTATGGTTGCAGTAAATACAGGAAATTTGTTCCTCTC
>Ga0257110_1001510_pt1 | contig 10932 bp, 13 predicted proteins | sample LP_taG_7_FD_190184 | JGI IMG/M metagenome (GOLD analysis project Ga0257110, IMG submission 190184) | Marine microbial communities from Northeast Subartic Pacific Ocean, Canada - LP_J_2015_P26_10m | ecosystem: Environmental > Aquatic > Marine > Oceanic | place: Canada: Northeast Subartic Pacific... | reverse complement strand
TATTGAATTTGCATTTACTCCAAGCATCTCGCACTTAAGATTAACGTTAGTTGCTTGATATGCTTTTGTAAGGTCTACCTCTATGAGCCAGTTAGTTTCCTCAACTACAACGCACTTATCAGCTCCTGGGCTATCTAGTAAATTTGTCCGCGAGGTAGCTAATGCGTTAAGCTGGGCGCGAGTAAATGTCCAAGTTGCTTCTTGTGAGCCTCTTACAACATTGCCTGCTGTATCCACGCATAAGTTAGCTACCGTATCAAGGTTAGTGCCTGGCTGATTGTTTTGTATTGGGTCTAAAGCCGAAGCACCAACAGAGCGAGATGTTGAAGTAAAATCACCAAAAACATTATTCCTAATTGATGTTTTATCTGATGATCGTAGCATAACATCTACATCATTTGAAACTGTTATGTCTGACATAATTATATTGGTCTAGCGTATTTTGAATTTGTTGTGGGTTGCAAGAAATTACCGCTATTGTCGCTCCTTAAATAGTAATAAGGAACATACGGAATTTGACTTGTTGACCTGTCCCGAAGTAGTGCAAGTTTTAAACCTAAAAACATGTTATAATGAAATTTTTAAACTTAAAGACATTTTAATTTAAAATCGGTGCAATGCAACTAAACCACCGCTAACAGACACGCCTGTAAATTCTCCATAAAGGACAGTGCCAGCGGTAAAAGAAGTTAGCAGCAGTGCTGGGTTAGTAACTTTGCTAGTTGTAACTGCATCCAAAGTAGAATCTTTAAGGAACTGTATTGCTCCAAAAGTTCCGGCAGGAGAGCTAGATGCGGAATTAATTATCGCAGAACCTGCGGAACTAAATTCTAGCGTTTGATTTTTTGAACTATTCATTTTATTATCGGGATTGTCTGTTTACGTAAGTTGAAATTCTTTTTCCAACAGTGTTATTATTAGTGAGTAATTCTAGTTTAGATAATTCTATGTCTAAATATTTCTCTCCTGTTTGCTCTTCTATTAAAGCTTTTTCCGTTTGACCGTCCATTCTTAGAAAGTCGGCATAAGAATTGTGAGCTATGTAATAAAAAAATTCTTGAGGGACGGATCTAGCTGCGGGGGAACTTGAATATCCTAGAACTGGAGTAAACTCTGTTTTGTATGTCACATATACATCGCCAGTCTGGTTTGTGCCTCCGGCTTGGTTTATAATATGAGCACCAGAAAAATCTACATAAAAGTCGTATTCTATTTCTGAATTTCTTTCAAAGGGTTTATTTCTATGTATGCGTAAAAATTGACCAATCCTTGCTTTTGATCCTTCTGAAACTGGAACAATTCCATTAGTGGCAGTTCTAGCTTCTCCAACTACTAAATATCTGGGCCAAGTTTCTGTAACTTCAAATGCTTCATAAAACCGACGATTTATAAAATTACGAATGTAATTAGTTTCTTCTGCGGTAAATTCATTTACACCAGCCAGAGACTTTATTAAATCAAATAAATCAGTATACGATCTGTTTTGCATTATACTTTGTTGGGGCTCAAGTCGCTAAACGTTTTGTTGTAATACTTTAAAAATTCTTTTGAATGAACGTGCTCTTGCCCGTATTTTTTAATCATTCTGAAATAGTCCCTTGAAGGGATTGTTGCTACGCATTTACCAAGAACTGGGTGCGTTTTGCCTCGCTCTTGGGTCGCTTCTTTCCGAGCAATGTTTGACCGTTTGGATTCAAAGTGTTTCTCTTCTTTGAAATTCCTTTTAATTTCATCAACAAAAGCAGCATCAATTGCTTCTTGTGTGATCTCGCTGGGTTTGGTAATTATTTCCATAATAAAAAGGCGGGGGGCTTTCGCCCCCCAACCAGAATTATTTAAGCTTGTCCGCGAATGATACCGTGAGCCTGTGGGTGATAAACACCGAGGGTCAAAGCACAATCCACAATACCACGCTCACCACCACCAAGATTTGGTAGACGAGAAGTTCCCATTGGGATCAGCTCGTGAACACCGTAGTATTCAGGGTTTACGAGGAAGCCAGAACCCTTGTTTGTTGCAGTGCCAAAATCGGGCATGCAGACAGGGTTACCATTAATGATTGACACGATACCGTGATCGCTTTGATAAAGCTCAACAGAGAGCTTGATCTGAGCAGATCCACCTTCGTAGTTTACATCACGGATGCTAGTTTCGCCAACAGCTGAAGATAAGCGAGCAAAGTCACTTACAGTGCGGCGGAGACCAGTGTTGGCAACGAGGCTAAGATTGTTAACAGAACCATTTACTTCAAATACAGAAGTAATAAGGTCGTTAAACGCAGTTTCGTTGAACGCTATTGCTGTATCGTTCGCTTGGCTATAAACGCTACTTTCGGGCGTTTCAAAACCAGCAGGAACTCCAACGCCAGCTGCAGGAGCGGCATCAATGTAAGCGGCAAGACCGTTCATCTTATAAGGAGTTGCAGCTGCAGCTTGTTGCTTAACGTTAGCAGAACATAGAGTTTTTTCTACGTCACGCTTTAGTTCACGAATTGCTTTAGCTTCAGCTTGTGCAATCTTAGCAGGGCCTACAGAATCAACAGCTTCTTGAAGCTCAGATACCTTGTAGTCACGACGGAACTTCTGAGTGAAGTTACCCATGCGAGCACGACCTTTAAATTGGTCGGTGAATGTAACAACATCAGCACCTTCGACGATTCCAGCTGTATCAGGAGCTGAAAGAACATCGACTGTCCATTCTGTGTCAGTTGCGGATGCCTTCTTTTTGGAGGCAGAGGAAAGAATCGGAGTTTCTTCAGGTGCAAGGATAGTCAAGACATCAGTCAAGTCCTCGCGATTGGAAACAGCCGACCCAGGATTTGCGGTATCATATGTATTTGAGAATGACATAATTTATACTTTCTAATTTATCGGTTTTCTAGTTGTAGGGTTCTTAATTTAATGAAGTCGCTGCTGTCTCCAGTATTTTTGAATTGTGAGTGATAAGCTTTTGCTTTCTTTTTTGCGCTGGGTCTTGCTGGTTTTGCAGCAGTTGACCCGGCTTTGGGTGGACTTAGCGAAGCTGTTTGCTTTACTGGTTCACTATTTGTAGGTAACGCCTTACGTCCGTATAGACTGTTAGCGGCGTGTGCCAATAAATATGGCAATTGCGCTTTCATATCTGGACTGGCTGACTTGAATGACTGCGCCAAACGGGGATCTCTAATCATAGCGTTGTATTTTTTGCTTACATCGTTATTTTGATCTTTCATCCAGGGGAGTTCTTCGATTGCTCTTCGAGCATATCCTTGTCTCATCTGAACGCCTTGAGCTTCATTCCTAATCGTATTAAACTGCATAGGAAGATGCTTCGTTTTAGACTTTCTTGCATTTTTTAATGCGTTTCTAACGTCTTTTTTGGTATAATCTTTACCTTCGACGCTAGTAACAACATCATTTGCAGTATAATCATCTGAATCAAATAAGACTTCTTCAGCCCATTCAATTACATCAGAAAGTTCCTTAGCTTTTGTTTGCAAAGCTTTTGGATCTTTTATGTCCTTATACGGATTTGATTGGATGTCTTCATCAGAATAATTAACTTTTGCTCGAGTTGATAACTGCTGTTCTAATTTAGCAGCTTTTTCTTCCGCAGCTTTTGCCTTGGCAGTAAGTGCGCCAAACCTAGCTACAGCTCGAGAGCCTAACTCTTTTGATAGATCCTTTAAATCCGATTCGGACAAATTGTCCAAGTCTGTTACCTTAGAAAGAACATTTGGTTTTTCTTCTTGCTTTACCTCAGCTTTTTGCTCTGGCTCCGCCTTAGAATTACCTTCTGTTTTTGCTTCACCCTCTAATCGTTTCTCAATAAAATCTTCTTGAGAAATATTAGATGGTTCATTTACTGTAGTTGACGCTGTGTTTTCTACGGAATCAGCGGTCTCCGTTTTAACTTCATTTTCCATGTTGTTTCCACTCTTTTACGCTGAGCGATAGCGATATTTATATATTAACATACGTATCAACCCCCTAAACTTGGGTGTTGATATTACGTAGAGAATCTTTATAGTCACACATTTCTAAAAGTTGATCGTAGGACAGGATTCGTCCTGAAATCTGTTGCACCTTGTGTGGCTCTGCGTCGTGAAGATCTGCAATCTGTTCGTCCTTGAGGACTTCAACAAACTGGAGGAATCTTACAAATGCACTATGAGTCTTGAGAGTGCTGATGTCGGTTTCTATATCAGTCATCTAATTCTTGGGCATATTTTCTTAGAGCATCGACAACTCGATCCATGCGCGGTTTTATCCCGCTATCTTCGTCTAGATAGGCATCAACATTGTTAGTAAATTCGTCTGCTGCTCCTTCAAAATTGCCCTCATTAATGAGTGTCAAAGTGTTTGGACTTACTTGGATTAAACCCCGGTATGCTGAATTTACTAATTCCATTTTTAAGTAAAATGGGAAAGAGTCAAAATCTTCTATTTTGTCCCTAACTTTTTTGTTTGCGTCGTCAATGTCTACTTTAAGCAATTCAATAGCCTCTTCCTCAGTAATACCATCGTCATACGTGCCAGCCGCTTCTTCTTCGGCTGTAATCTTGTGACCATAGGCAACTATAGTTTCATCCTCGTCTATTACGTGAGGATACCACTTGTTGTCTTCTTCATTTTTACCAGCTCCAATGCTATTTTCTAGCTCTTTGATAATGTCCATTTGGGAATCTAATTCATCTCCCACGTAGTATTGACTGGATGAATCTTCTTCGTCCTCTTCCTCATCTATAATATCGGAATACATGATGACATCTAAACCTACAGAATCTTCTTCACCCTCGATCTCTTCGACTTCTACTTCTCCTTGAGGCATATCAATCGGTGTGCGCTCAAGCATAGATTCTTCTCTGCTTTTGGCGTATTGATCTGCGCTCATTGACTTAGAAGGCACTGGAATTAATTCCTGTTCTTCGATCTCAGCCATTTCCATGATCTTATCAAGATCTTCTTGCGGAAAAAGTTTCATTAACTTTTCCATTTCTTCTGGTGTTATATTCATATTATTCAGCGTTAACAGGAGCAGTGCTAGTCCCGCCCATTTCAGCGGGTGCAGTGCCAAGTTTTCCGATTTCAGCGTTTTCGGCTTGTTGCATTTGGAATTGATATTGTTGTGCATACTTCTCAAGCCTTGCCTTAAATGCTTCGTCTTCCTGCAATCTTTGCATAATATCAGGCTGCATAGTGTATTGCTGAATTATCTGCATTGAAATTTGAGCACCGTTAGGACGGGCGTTGAGTTCTATACCTGCGTATATCTTAGCTAGATCGTCTGTAACATTCTTTTGTGCGTCTTCAGCAGCTTCCTCAGCAGGGTTAATAGCACCGTCGGCTAATACAGGATCAATAGATGCCGCAGCTAACTCTAACAGTCTGTCAATGTTGATTCTGCCGTTCCGATCAAGGCTTGTTAGATTGATCATTTGACCCAATCTCTTTTCTTGAGTTTCTGGATCTGAATTAAGAACGTCGTAAGTTACAAAAATATCAAAGTTTTCGTCGGGATCTCCTTTGTCTAGAGTCATCTCTTCCGAGACTCCTGTTACCCTAAAGAAAATTGAGTCAGGGCCAAACCTTTGGAAACACCTGTAAGCCTGGCGCAAGACTTCTGCCGAGTGACTTAGGAACTTGTCTACTAAGAATTGCTTCCTTACCTGACCAAGGTTTGACTCATCTAATCCAATTAGTCGGTCTGCTTGTTCTTGGAGGGTTCGTTCAATTTCAACAGAGCCAGTCGGAGCAGGAGGACTTGGAGCAAACTCAATATCCCCTTTCCTGCGGTAAGGAATGAATCGACCCGGACCATACTCGCGAGGTGCTTGACCTTTAGGGTGCATGAGTGGAGGCAATGTCGCCCAACTGTTCCTGTCGATCCGAGAATCTCTTTCAATTTTGATTTGATCTTGGATGCCTCGAAGGAGGTAAGATACTGTAGGGGTATCATATAGACGCTTGCTATCTTCTGATAGGCGAGTGACAACAACTGGGTAATCTTCATATCCGTTTAATAATTCAAATTTTGCATAAGGTTGAATGCTTTCTCCATTTATGGAGCTTAGGTTCCTGTGAAAAATAGTTTCATAGATTCCTTCTGATCCGTCATCTGGATCAATTAACCTTTGGTATCCATGAATGATTTCAATAAGTTCTTCAGCAGTTTCTGTAGAGTCATTGATGGCTATGTTAGAAGCTGGTGTGCTAGAGCTGTCTCGCTCTATACTGTCTCCAGATACGCCACGATAATGAGTAATTACATAATCTACAAAATCCTCATCCCAACCATCAGTAATAACTTTATTTTCTAATTCCTGTGCAGTATAAAATGTTCTCCAAAAACAAAATGGCGCACGTTGCGGATCAGTCACATAAGATGGAAAAAAGAAATCTCCGTCGGGTGAAAGTGTTTTAATGTCAGGAGCATCTACTTGCTGACGAACAATAGGAAGTTCTGCTTCCCCGTCTTTCATTAATTTTTTTATAGCAGCTTTAGCTTTCTTGTCGGTAACTCCAGGAAATAAAGCTTTTAACAATTCTATTGTGCTTTCTTCTCCAAAACCCTGAGCTAACGCTTCAGCTAAGTCAGGTGCTATTTCTGCTATTTGTTCGAGGTCAAGACGCTGTAAGAACTTCCTGTCCTCACGTTGCCATCCCACGTATGTAATTAGTATCCCTCGCTCTAACAAATAGTTAGCACCAAGCTCCATTTCCCTTTGGAAACGAGGGATATATCCAGACGAAACCATCCATTTAAGGAAGCTGGATACGACTTTAGCCCTAGCTAAGTCGTCTATCGCTACAGGAAACGCCCGTATGTTTGCACGGGCAAGCGATGAAACAAATAAAGATACTAGCCGAGTAATGCGCTCGTCAATAACATGGCTCTCCATGTCGGACGCGCCTTCCCAAGGAAACGCATCAGCTCCGTGCTTTCTGAGGTCTCGGCTTTTGCCGGGCCAGAAGTTTCGACGATCATCGTAGCTAGTTCTGCAAAGGTCAAAGTATGCACTCAGCTCAGATGTTGTTCTTTCGTAAGCAGAAATAAGTGTGCCTATGCTAGGCTCTTTTCCTACGTAAGTTAAATCTTCTTCGTATGTTTCGTTTTCCATAGCCAATTAAGATAATTATAACATACCTAGCAAGAGCTCTATGGCTAAAACAAATAAATCTAAGTATAGTTCTATTGTTTCGTTCATCCCTTAGGTGGTTTAACCATTTTATATTGAATTTCGTTATTAATACAGTCCATCTGAACATAGATGAATTTTAGCAACATATGTTTTTGTTGACCCAATTTAATCCTGACTGGGACGTTCTTGCATATATCTTTTAGGTTAACCATTACAAATAATGGGTTAGGGCAAAGACGGGTAACCCTGCCCCTGTAAATAACAGGTATATGCACTATGGAATCCATAGCTATTTGACCTGCTTCACTTATCCACATTCCCTTGCCTTTGCCGCTAAGCATATCCTCTTCTAGGTTATTAAAAGCAATGTCCTTGGCTTCCTCGAAAGATATTCCAAAGTCTTTGGCTATCTCTGTTAATCGTTTTTTCATTAGTATCCTCCTGATCCTACCTTGGTTGATTCAAGGCTGTTGTTTGTAAAATGATCTGGCCCTAGTCCCCCGTTAGCCATTCGCAAGTAGCGAATTAAATCAAAGAAATCTTTTAAAGCTTCGTCTGCTTTTCCATTCGACTGATAGTTTATAAGTGAATCAATTAAGTTACCGCACTCACTACTAATATAACATCTAGGTCGATTCGCTAAGTCGATGTCTCCATCTTCGTTGTATTCAAACCATTCGTCGAGTGCTACTATGCCGTCCTTCTCCATCATCCCAGAGCTAGGAACAAAGTCCATATTGTAGTCAGAAAATGATTGAAACAGGTCTACATTGTTCTCATTCTCTCTAGCAAAATACCTAGAGTCACCAATTCTCTCGTGAGCTACTACGCCCATATCTTGCTCTATCTCCTTAAATAAGTCTGCGTAGCCCTTTACGTCGTGACCTATCTTCTTGGATGCCGGCCCATACTTCCACTTGGGATCTCCAAATGTAGCCCACTCGCCATAGCCATCCCTGTCAGGCCACTCCTTTACTATGTAAACATAGCCTTGAGCGTCTACCGCAGCCCACAAAGAAACAAAGTTTCTTGCGCCAGCAGGGTCAACTACTTGATAGATAGTGTATCTGCGCCTGTCTCTAATGTCAGGCAACTTATGCCCATACTTGTTAGGCTCGTCCGTTAGGACGTTTACGGTAGTGCTAAACTTCGGTAAAAGGGCTGTAATGCTTCTTACAGGGTAGCCGTAGGCACGGACAAGGATCTGCTCATCTGATCTGCCTCTAAGGTCTTTCTTGATACGATCATAACCCCCAAAAGGGTTTTCGTCCGAATGCAGATAGATAATAGCAGCGTCACGATTAGGGCTATATTGCTTTACGGGTAACTTCCTGTTGTTTAACAGCTCAGCTTCTCTAGTCTCCAGGGTCTCTGCTCCCTTGGCGTAATCGCCTATAAATGGAGTATATCCATCAATCGGGGTAAACCCAATAAGCATTGAACTATCTCTGGTAGCAAGACGAAAACGCAAGGTATCAACCAAGGTTGCATCGCCCAGATATTCATCGAGCCAAGCACCAACATTGAATCCAGTCGGCTTAGAAAAGCCAAACTCAAAACCTTCAAGGATGCTTTGGTTATTGCTGAACTGCGTATATGTTTTAAAATCAACACGGGTTCTGGTGTCAGGGAAGATGAAAGACTTGGCTGTAAAGCCATTTTGCATAGAAAAGTTAATATATCCCTCGATGCCCTTAGTCTTTTTCTTAAACTCCTTTGGCATCATTTCCCAGATTGCAGCCTGCTGAACCTTAATAGATGTATCCTCGTTCTGACTAAAGCATACGATGTGTCCATCTGTGCTCTCTGTAACTGCCTGCATTACTATCTTAGCGCATCCAGTGGTCTTGCCAGATCTATTGCCTCCCAGGGCTAAGACCTCGTTATAGTTAGCCATCCCCCATTTGATCCTGTTCCAGCCATCTAGGTCAAAACCATGCTTTAGGGGCTCATTGGCAGCACTTACAATAGCTTCTTCGTGAGACTTGTGCCACCTGAGTAGCTCCTCCGATCCTTCTTTAGTTTCGGTAAGTCTAATAATCTCCTCATCAGTTGGGGGCTGAAGAAGAGGATGATGGGTAAAGTCAATCATTTATGATGTTACCGACTCTAGCATAGCCGGCTATGTCTACCCAGTTATCGCGCTTGTTGGCGTTCATCTGACGGGTAATCTTTAGTGCTACCATAGCTAGTGCTACCTGGTTAGGAGTTATCTCCTTCTCAAAGATAACTGACCACATGGCTGATACGCGGTCGAACTCAACCTTGCAGTCCCCGTAGTCTTCGTTTCTTGCACCCTTGGTTATCTCTAACGCTTCTATTAGTATATCTTTGCTCATAGTTTTATTACGGAACCTCCATCGTCATCATCATCTTCGTCATCCCAGATTATGTCCATGTCGTCTGCACTGTCTTCAATGAGGTCTTTTGCTCTGTCTATGAGCATAATAGCAACCATCCAGTTGTTGTAGTCCCAGATAAGGTTGCCTTCCCTGTCTATTGCTATGACAGCATAGTTATCGAAATGCTCTGATAACCTGTTCTTTATGTAATTTAAAGACTTATTCCCCATCTTGTTCATCTATTATATCGGCTTTCTTGATCTTAGATAACACCTGTTCCCTAAGTTTCTGAGCATCCTCTATAGTAGCTACCTTGCGCTCCTCAGTTATGACTGTAGCATCGCCACGGGAAGTAGATGCTTCCCTGTGTGCGTTTGTTAGAGCTATAGACAGATCCTTGAGATCCTTGAATGATGCCTCGATGTCACCTTCCTCTAAGCGTTTACGCAACTTACCTACTAAATCCTCAGTAAGGGAGCTGAGATTGACGTAGTTACGACCTGATAGCTTACCCCCAAGCTCCCGGAACTTGCCTTTGTGGTCTGCGTAATCGACCAAAGTGTTGATAACTGTCTCCCGATCAAAGCCATGCTTCTTAACCATAGCTGTCTGAGATACGCCAGTGCCATACAGATAGAGGATATTAGCCACTTTTTCGGGGTCATACCTGCTCAAGCTCTTAATTTGTTGCGCTTCCTTATGATAGGCAACATCTTGTATAGCTGACTTGATCTCGGACACCAGGGCCTTCTTCTCTGGGGTAATGTTTTCTCTATTTTCCACTAAGGGAACACCTATACCATTTAATATATAAGTCAAGTTATAAACTAAATTAGACTTTGGTATGTTCCCATTTGGGAAAATGGGGCTAGACACGCTATCGAGGGTTAATTTTTTCTGAGATGACGTAATATATTAATACAAATAAAATAAAAAAAAATAATGACCCCCGCCCCCGGGCTCTTTGATGAGTCAAAATACAAACTTTGAGTCGTCAAAGTGTGCATGGCTGCCGAGCATGGCCCGAGATTTTTGACCTGCTATTTCCTGCTATTTTTCCGACTGATCGAGCTCTCATTTTTCTCAGGCGGACTCAACATATTGTCCCCGAGCATGAGTCCCATCTTAAGGGAGCGGAAAAGCCCTGAGTCTCCTCGAGCTCCTGAGCATCTCCTGAGCCCTTGTCCGATCTCCTCGACTCCTGAGCCTCCTGAGCATTTGAGAGCCCTTCTCGAGCTCCTGAGTCCTCCTGAGCATCTCCTCCTGAGATTATACTCAGTCAATGCACAAGCCTCAGCTCCTGAGAGCCTCCTGAGAGCCTTTGGACTCCCGAGCCTTAGCTCTTACCTTAGGACACAAAAGAGCCCCGAGAATCACTCCTCAGGGCTCAATGCTTGTTATAACTCTCGAGAGCTTATCGTGCTTTCTTTTTCATCGTATAATCGAGCATTTTTCTAGCTAGTTGAGAAG
>Ga0257110_1001509_pt1 | contig 10936 bp, 17 predicted proteins | sample LP_taG_7_FD_190184 | JGI IMG/M metagenome (GOLD analysis project Ga0257110, IMG submission 190184) | Marine microbial communities from Northeast Subartic Pacific Ocean, Canada - LP_J_2015_P26_10m | ecosystem: Environmental > Aquatic > Marine > Oceanic | place: Canada: Northeast Subartic Pacific... | reverse complement strand
GTAACAATACAAGCAGAAGTTAATGTAGATCAATTAACAAACTTAGCAGGTATGCTAAACAGTTTTGCAGTTATAAACAAACAGCGACCAATGGCAATGAAACCCAGTGACCTCACAGGGGAAGAAGTTCGCAAACCCAGTAGACAATTAAGTTCGTATGAAGTAGGTACTCAAACTAAACACAGGTATCCTTTTGGTAATTGTGTTCCCGGTGAAATATGCGAATATACATTAGTAAAGCCTAACGGTAATAAAATGGTAGGGAAGTTCGCAACGGATAAGAAGACTATGAACATAGGTGCTGATGAGTATGGTAACATACAAGGCAAATATGTAAGTAAGTTTATTGACGTGAGTGTTTAGGTTACAATCCAACCAGTTAATATATACTTGTCGCTTCTGATAACAGGATTGGCACGGTGAACATGCGTATAGTATGCAGGCCATATAACTAACTTACCTGCTTCAGGTTGCATTGATATATTTTGATATTTAAAATCAGTGCAACCACCATCCACATCATTTAAATAAATCATCCAAACAGCATGACGTCTATTAATATGACTACTACCATCACCGTTCTTTTCTTTTTCGGCTATTGCGTCAGGCCATCTTTCGCAATGCCATCCTGTAAAACCAATATGTTCAGGAGAACTTTTCTGCATCTTCCAACCAATAAATCTGTGGTGGTGAACATTTACCTCTTGCAAGTAACAATTATGAAACTCAGCACTAAATTGTTTTAATTGTTTTTGTATCTTGGAATAAAAATTATCTAAAAAGTATTCGTGTCCTATACAGTAATCAACACAGCAATCGTCTCGTTTGCCTTCCTCTAATTGCTTTTGGTGAGGCATAGATTCAAACCATTCTATAAGATCATTACAAAATGTTTTATCTAATATTGTTTTGGTGTGAATTAAATCTGCTGTGGGTTCCATATAGATTATTTATATGTAACTTTGTTTAGGAGATCAGTTTTCCTGCAACGTGTTTGTTGTATAACCATTTAGGAAGAGTGGCTGTTTGTTGACTGGAGTTCTTTTTAGTTGCACCGCCACCGCTTTGTTCTAAAGGCGCAATAAAGATATTATAATTTTTAAATCCTGGGAAGGCAACGGTTACATTATCTATGTTGTTACCCCAGACCTTTCCAGTATAAAAATCCACATTCACTACATCAGGATAAGGATTTGGATTACCGATATTCATTTTATCTGTAGGTTTAGTAGCAACTGATTGTTTACTTAATCTTTGTTGGTCCAAAGCATAACTACTCATGCCACCTATCTTGTAAGGACCGTCTGGTCTTTCAACCTCAGGAATAAATTCTTTTGCATCTATCTCTAAGTTCTCAACATACATATCCTTAAACTTATTATTGTTCTCAATATCATATTGGAAACGTTGCATCTCTAGGTCAAATATTTTCATTGCCTACCTTACTTCCATCTATATACCAGACCTTTGCATTACCATGCATATCCATTATGCCATTTAGTTCTGCATTGCCACTTAGTAAATGATAATCACCCATTGGCGTTTTTAATATCATAGGCATATTAACATGACTTGAATTTAAATTAGGCTTTGCTTCCATAGAAGGATCATAGTCTAAAATATTATCTAAACTAGGTTTAGAAATTTTACTTGCTCTACCTGTGTTTGCAAGTTCAATCCAATTGTCAACTCCTAAAGCATTTATAAAAGAATTTTGTCTTACTCTATCCCAGTAGGTTTCAAAGTTAGGTTTCTGATATGCCATCTCTGTTACGGGTTCCTTTGATGCATTTAAAGGTTTATTCCTTCCTATCACCAAACTGTTTAACTTTATAAGAGCACCTCTCTCGTTTCTTTCAAAGGCATCAGCCGCTTTAGATATAGCCGCGTCAACCTGTTTGAAAAAATAGGTTCGATCATTCAAGTTGTCTAACCCTTTCTTCCATGATGTCAATATGCTTAGGAATGCTAATTGGTTTACTAGTATTTCTGGGCCATCATCTAAAGTAAAAATTTTATTTTCTTGTAAGTTCATACGACTATTTATCATCAAATGAATCAAAACAGGCCTATTATTAAGTCAGTTGTTAATAGGCCAGATAAATACCTATTGGAAGAGACCCATCCACTCTTCCGGACAGAACGGATTGAGAGTAAAAATGTCGCGGTGCGTATCCGCTGTAGGCTGTAATGCAACAGTACAACAGTAAGTATTCAACAAAAAGTTAAGGAACTTTTATCGAACTGAGCAGGAGGTGAGCTTCTGTGAAACTGGATTAATTTGGATTCAGGAGTGACAAATGAGTACACAAGTGATTAGGGTAATTGCTCACGGAGTTAGAGATAGTTTGAGAACAGTAAGACATGCAGATGCAAACGATACTGCAATGTTCTTATTAAGCTCAGTTATTTTTCTAACAATGTGGTTTGCAATGAAACCTATTATATAAGTTTTTAATAGAAACATATCAACAGAAAGGGCAGGAAACTGCCCTTCCTTTTCTCCTGCAGAAAAGATAAATACATATACAAACCAGAAACATTTAGGAACAAATTTAGGAGAACAGACAAATGGCAGACTTAACTTGGACAGATTATCCTGCAACAGACGGAAAAACGTTTAGTGTAAACGATAGAGATAAGGCTAAAGAATTTATGGCAGGTCAGGCATCTAAGGAAGTTGCTGAACTTGTTGAAGGCGTTGATATTGGATTATCATCTCCTAGAGGAATAGGTACTCCTGAAGACTTCGACGGTTATACCCCTATACATATGATTAACGATCCAGCAGACGGAATTAACGACGGTAAAAAGTTTGTTACATATTTTGAGAAAGACTCAACAGATCCTAAAGAAGTTTATAAAGCCACCGATGCAGATCCATCTACAATAGCACAATTAACAACTGGTGCTGAGTTTGATCTTGCTTGGAGCAAAAGGTTAAACGCCTTAGAAGACTAAACCACAAAAGTAGATTATAACTTCATGTCACGTAATAAATAGTGGTATGAAGGCAAACCTAACACAAGAGCTAGAGTCCCTAGCAACTTTAGAAAACGAATATATATTTGATTACCTCCTCGATGAAGGACGTTCAGTATCTGATATGCCTGATGAGTTTAAAACGTATCACAACGAAATACAAGGGTGTCAAAGTAGAGTATGGATAATATCAGAACAAACTGGCACAGTATGGAACTTTGCTATTGATAGTGATGCCTTTATAGTTAAAGGCCTAGGTAAACTAGTTACTACAGCATTTAATGGTAGTTCATCTACCGAATGTTTAGATATTAAATTTGCAGACTTTGGATTAATATCTAGGTTCTTAACAGGCCAGAGACAACGTGGGCTACAGGCCATTATTAATAATATCCATAAACAAGTAAGATGAATAATGTATATCTATTCCAGGTAAATTATACAGTAAACATGGGCGGTGTTGATAGCCTATGGCTTCCATATAGTACTGGTTGTTTGGCCGCTACGGCTAAAAGCATGCCAGACATCAATGACTATTATACATTTGGTCCTGAGTTGTTCTGTAAAAGAGAAGATCCACAAGAGGTAATGAAGCGAATTGATAATCCTGTTATAGTTGGATTTAGTAATTACGTTTGGAACACAGAATGGAATAGGGTGATGTCAAGAGTAATTAAAGAAGCATACCCAGAATGTATTGTTGTATTTGGCGGACCCAATGTATGGGACGGATATATAGAACAAGAAGGCAACAGTCATATAGATGTCATACTTAAAAATGAAGGCGAGTTTGCATTCCTAGAATTACTTAGGAAAAACATAGACGGTGAAAAAATTCCTGCATACATGACAGGCGAACGTATACATGACTTAGGTGCATTACCAGATCCTTTTAGCACAGGAGAGTTTGATTGGTTAGTAGAAAACTATCCTAACAATACTTGGAACGGAACATTTGAAACTGCAAGAGGGTGTCCCTTCCTTTGTACGTTTTGTGATTGGGGCAGTTTAACTTATGCTAAAGTTAAAAAGTTTGAAGTTGAGCGTGTTGAAGCAAACATGAAGTGGATGTCTGAAAATAAAGTTACATACATCTTATGTGCAGATGCCAACGTTGGTATATTTAAACAAAGAGATATAGAAATTGCACACATACTTCGTAAGTATGCAGATGCTCCTGGTAGTTTAATAGATGCCATCAACTTACAATACAACAAAAACAATACTGATATATGTTTAGACATTGCCGCAATATTAGGACCGTATAGTAGAGGCATTACCTTTGCAGTACAAAGCATGAGTGAGTCGGTATTAGAAGCAATCAAAAGAAAAAACATGGCAATGAATAAACTGTCAGCTCTTATCAAAGGTGCTAATAAAAGAAATCTTACAAGTTATACAGAACTTATACTTCCTATGCCAGAAGAAACATTGGAAAGTTGGAAAGACGGGATATCATTTATATTAGAAGCAGGCCAACATAATGCTATTATGGTTTGGAATGCACAGGTTTTGCAAAACAGTGAAATGAATGATCCTGAGTATATAGAACAATACGGCATACAAAAAACTACAGCATATGATTATATAAATTATGGAAACCCAAATGACTGGAGTGGTGCCGAAGAAGAGATAGAAATTATTTGTGCAACTAATACTATGACCTCAGAAGAAGTAATAGAAGGTTGGATGTATTATATTATAATAAGGGAGTTCCATATTAATGGTGTTACACAAATTCTTGCACGATACTGTAATGGTAAACATAATATACCATATAGAAAGTTTTATGAAACGTATTTTGACAGATTAAAAACAGTTAAAGACCTAAAGGAAATACTAGACTTTGTTGGATATGTAGAGTACACATACTTAACAGAAGGCAGGCAACCAACAGATCAAGAAATAAAATTTAGAATACCTGAAATATATGGTTCAAAGGCTGGCACACTACCTCCACAGCATTTTATGAAAGACATACTTCACGGACATGTATGGGATAATATTGATACTTATAGGCAACTGGGTTTAGATATGGTTAAAGAAGATTTTAATATTGACTTGCCGGAAGATGTAAAAATATTTAATAACGGTTACACTTATAATAAAGATATGGAATATCCACAAACAGTTTCTTTTGATTATAATATTATGGACGATGAACACCAACAGACAGAATATTCATTTATACCTAGATGGTTAAGTACGGAGTTAGATGATAAGATGAAGAACAAGCCTGAAGTTTTGTTATTTAAGCATGGTATGTATAAATCTGAAATAACTTATACAGCAGAAGAACAAACAAACAAAATTGAAGTACATCAATATGGAACCGAACATCCAACTGATGTAGGACATAAAGACGAAAAGATAATTTAATGATTAAAGATATTAAATGCATTATAACATCAGGGTGTAGTTTTAGTGCCTGGGATAACTTGGAGTCATGGCCATACCATTTAGGTTCAATACTCCCACATGCAGATATAAAGTATTTAGGTATGTGTAGTTCAGGTAATGAAATAATACAAAAGAAGGCCACACTAGCATTACATGAGGCATTGCAAATATATAAGCCAGAAGATATAATGGTATTACCCATGTGGAGCGGCCTAGATAGAAAAGCATTTTACGTCTCTAATGAAAATGAAATAGATAGAATGATGACTTCATGGAAAGAACAAGGCATGTGGTACAACACTCAGTTCGCAGATTTAAAAAATAAACTGGAGTTACCTAAAACTACATTTGTAAATGAAACAGAAAAGTTTCAATACAATCAGACTGGCGGCTGGTATTTGTTTCATGCTGATTCAACAGACGGGTCATCACTTGCATCATCATTCAGTCGTTCCAATCTGGACTTTACTTATGGTGTACATATAGGTTTAGAAAATATAATATTTTTACAAGAACTTTGTAAAAATAAAGGTGTTTATTTCTATCATCAATTTTATATGGACTCTGTATTGAACTCTATTGAAAATGATAAAGAACACCAAATTGTAAAATATCTATATGAACAACTTGACAGAGATTTAATTGTTTGTAAATCGCAACACGGTTTCTTATCTCGTTCTGAAGAATCAGATTTGTTTGAAGATGATATACACCCTAATACTAAAGGCCATATAAAATATACTGAACAGGCACTATGGCCTTTCTTAAAAAAGAAACTTGACATGGTATAAGTAATAGTGTATACTTATATCTATAATAACATACAACAGGAACCTTTATGAACTTTGTACCATATGTAATAGAAAAAACTTCTGCTGGAGAACGCAGTTACGACATTTATAGTAGACTATTAAAAGAAAGAATAGTATTTTTAAACGGAGAAGTCAATGATGCAGTATCAAATAGTATTTGTGCTCAGTTCCTTTTCTTAGAAGCAGAAGACTCTGAAGCAGAAATTAATTTTTATATTAACTCCCCAGGTGGAGTTGTTACTAGTGGCATGGCAATGTACGACACTATGCAATATATTAATCCTGACGTTAGTACTATTGTAATGGGACAAGCGGCTAGCATGGGCAGTTTGTTAGCACAGGCTGGTGCCCCAGGTAAACGTTTTGTATTACCTAAAGCAAGAACAATGATACATCAACCAAGTGGTGGTGCAAGAGGAATGGCAAGTGACATTGCAATTCAGTTTGAAGAAATTAATCGTATGAAGAAAGACCTTACAGAAATTTATGTACAGCATAATAGCAAAGGTAAAACTTATGAAGAGTTTGAAGCAGGCATGGACAGAGATAACTTCTTGTCAGCACAAGAGGCCATTGACTGGGGACTTGCAGACGAGATAATTACGCAAAGGTAATATGTAAAGTGGAGATACTTCATGAAGACCCTATTGTAATTAAAAATGCTTTATCACCTGAACTTGTAGACTACTCCTTTAACCTTTGGCAAAACTCTGCATTACAATTTACAGATGACACCGACCAACTTAGAGACAGAGTTTCTGCTAGTACTGTAGGACACTTTATAGTTTCTTATTGGACACAAAAGGAATTTCAACCTATACTAGATCATTTACAATCCCAAATAGATAAACATATTTCTAATCCTGTATTTAATGATTTCAGAATTTTAAAATACTCTTTAAATTGTTTTATACCTGGCCATCTTGATGGCACAGATACATTAAGAAATAATACACATAATGTTATTATACAACTTACTGATCCAAATGCATACAAGGGAGGTAAGGTAATTGTAAACGACACAGAGTATAATCTAGATGTAGGTGACGCATTAATATATGATTTCAAAGTATTACATGAAGTACGACCTATAAAGCAGGGTCTAAGATACGTTATGAACCTTAGATTCCATAGCGACGATTAGTATTTTACTAAATACTATTATGAAACCAACAACATACGACCCTAATAAATTATTGACTCTTACCCCGGAGGCAATGCAACATTTCAGTAGAGTAATTAGTGATGAAAATGCTATAGCAGTTAAACTAAGTCTTACTGGAGGTGGTTGTGCAGGCTATGAATATAAATGGGAGTTGTTAAAAGAAGACTTAGACGATGCCGACTACATACAACCATTTGGAAAGAATGTGTTTGTATTAGATAACATGGCTATCCCATATCTCAAAGGTAGCACAATTGATTATAAGGTTATGGGTATAGCAGGCAGTGAAGTTGTAATTGATTCTCCACAAGCGACCAGTACATGTGGCTGTGGAGAAAGTGTAACATTTGAGGTATAATGAGTATAATAAATTTTTTAGTCTATGCACATAACGACTACTTAACACTAACAGACGAATTGTCTACATTAGGGTTTAGAGAAATATCAAATCATACAACCAGCCTAAATAGTTTTTGGCATCAGAACAACTGCATTATACATACTCAAGATAGAGCAACAGGACCACAAGGCTTAGTTGGATTTGGTATGGTAGTAAGCCAAGATACAATTAATGTATCAGGTGCCCAGTACGATGACACATCAGGTTGGTATAAACTTATTTGTCCACAAGGATTAGAAATATATTTACAAACACAATCAGGAATAGAAACGACTCTTAGTTCCAAGTATGTAACTATATCTAAAGAGGTTGGAGTAGGGTCAGGCCCTAGTAAGTTTAATGGATTGGTTATTAACCAAACACAACCTGTTGATTTACCATTTTATGAACTCCTAGGATTTAAAACTACTTCTAGTGTAGATTATACGAAACTAACAAGTAAGAATCACTTTACAATTATGATAGATAATAAAGGCCTAACTGAAAAACCCACTGCTATTGTTGAGTGTCCTGAACTATTTAGAAATGTAGCAGGCCTTGTTTTAACTGATTTTAATCTTAAACAATATGATATTGATTACAGTACAAAAGAGTTTGGTAAACTAACACATAAGATAAAAGGATATAACTGTGTTGCACATGGCAATCAGGAAAGTTATACAATAGAAAAGATGATACTTGACACTCCAAAAGGTATGAACACAATACTTAGACAAAGAAAGCAGAAGGTTCATATAAACGAGCACACTTTAGATTTACATTATGACAGGCAACCAAACTAGCATTATAGGTTCCACAAAGATTGATTTCGACAATTGGATGGAATGGCGAACTATAAGAGTAAAAATACCTACAACATCAGAAGCACAAAGTACGGCCAGAGCTGTATGCGAAGAGATTGGATTGGTAGTAAATAAAGATTATATAGCAAAGTTTGGTGAAGTAAGATTTGCCACTAAGGATAGTTTAGCATTCTTTATGATGAACTGGAGATATTAAGTGAACGACGATTATTTTTTTAAAGTACAGCAAATGAATGAGGACGAGCTCCTTACTGAATTGCAAAAACTTAATACTAAATTGTATTCGTTTACTAGTGAAACCGGATTACGATTACAAATAGAAAACATGATTAACCTTGTAGCAGAAGAACACTTACAAAGGATGTCGGCTCGCAGAGAAGCCGCAGACAAAACACCTGATATAATTGAGATAGGAACTATAGAAGAAGTAGTTGAAACTCCTGATTATAGCAAGACGGAACTAATTACACACTTTTCAAACTTTTATACAGGAGACGACGTCTCCTCTAAGAGTAAATTTAAAAAACCAGTTACAAGTACAAGAAGAACAACACCGCCTGTTATATTACCTAAAGACAGGCCACTGAAAGAAGTTCCAACTACTGGCATTGGTGACATACCAAAATTTGGAGCATAAATGAATATATTATCTGTAAACAAAACAATACCTGTTAGGACAACTTGGATTGATGCTGAATCAAAACAAATTAAGTCTGTTACATATGACCTATCATATTCTTTGCGTACAGAAGCAGATGAGAATACAGAATACTCAGAAGCATACTTACATCAAAATGTTAGTTTCCAAATAGTAAACAACTTTATATATGAACAATTACATCAAACATTAGTATATGATTTTGATGGCAAAGAAATGGCAGAGCGTTCTTTTTCAGAATACAATAATAATTTTATGTTCTTACCAAGTTTAAGTGAGGCAACTTTTGCCAGTGCGTTGCATTGTAAACTTAATACTTTAATACACCCCTCAAGTCACGTAGAGAGTTTGTCTATTAAAGATGAAGTAGAAGGAATGGAGTATAGTGTATTTAATGACGATGGAATTTATACAGCATTGCCTACAATGGAGCATTGGTTAGGAGAATTAAGTTTTTGGAAAACTCCTTGGTGGGACCGCAGGGACTTTAGTACGTTTGATAATATTGCACAAGACCAAGAGGAACTTGATGTTTGGTTTTCAGATGAAAAGCAACAAGAAATTATTGCTAAAATGTCTCACCCTATAGATGAAATAGAAAGAGAAGTTATGGAACAACTTACTATAACTGAAGAAAAAGATAAAGGTACACTTATAGAAGTGGACTTTAAAAAGAAAGCATTCAAACCCAAACTAGTTCCTAAAGATAAGTCTTGACAATCAAGTAAAATTAATGTATAATACTCATATGGAAGACTATCTTGCGAATGAAAATACAGGTATTGAATTGTTATATCGAGGACAGCAATTATATAATACACCGTTTAGCGATGTAACAGATTACAATAAGTTCTGTGACGAACTTGAATTGTTGCCCTTGTCAGACGAAACATACTTTAGTAAGGACTTTAACATTCCACAGCACTATAGAGAAATAGACATAAGAGATTATATATCAAAACTTGGACAACGTGGTCCCGACGAGACAGGGAGAGTAGAAATGGAGTTAGATATGTTTGAAGAGCGTGGACTATTTCCTATATTGCAACTGCTTATATACATAATAGACAAAATGCGTAAGCATAAATTAGTATGGGGAGTCGGCAGAGGCAGTAGTGTTTCCAGTTATTTGCTCTATATTCTTGGTGTACATAAGGTGAACAGTTATAAATATAAGTTAGATATTAAGGAATTCTTAAAATAATGGTACAACGTAAAACAAATAAAGGACAAGTAATAGATTTTGAGGCATTGATGGCTCAGAATAGTCCTGCACTAGGTAATATGAGAGTTGATGCAGACGGCAATCGCTTAGGTCCTAACGGCGAAATTATAGAAAAACGTGAAGACCGTGTAAGAGCCTATTATAAAGATCATCCACAAAGCAGTACAGCACAGGCAAGTTTAAAAGGATTGCAACCAGATCAAGATCCAGTTACACCCGGTCCTATAGATGAACCTAAGACGGCCAAGACTGCAAAAGAAAACAAAAGAACTGCACCACTACAACCAGACACAACACCGGAACCAGAACCTACTCCTCCAGCAGGAGAAGAGTTTGATAACGAAGAACCTTTGGGCTTTAAAGAAGTAGAACTGCCTAATGGTGATATAGAAATGGTTCCATATTACACAGAGGATGAAGATGAGGATAAGAGCGTATAGCAATAATATCTTATGTACCGAAGCAGACTTCGGTGATCAGACTACCCAATC
>Ga0257110_1001508_pt1 | contig 10943 bp, 10 predicted proteins | sample LP_taG_7_FD_190184 | JGI IMG/M metagenome (GOLD analysis project Ga0257110, IMG submission 190184) | Marine microbial communities from Northeast Subartic Pacific Ocean, Canada - LP_J_2015_P26_10m | ecosystem: Environmental > Aquatic > Marine > Oceanic | place: Canada: Northeast Subartic Pacific... | reverse complement strand
AACAGAATGGCCTTCTCTTTCTGAACGTGATGAAACTATTCTTTAAGAAGGTATGGTCGTAACCCTTGAACCAATTGTATGCTTCAATAATGAAAAGGTTTTAGTTCATGAGGATAATTTTCTGATTACATTACATGGTCCAAAACTAATTAGCCCTCACTTTTACCCTATTTTACCCATAATTTAGAGGTCATAAATGCATAAACTCCCGTACGAACTCGGACTACCGGTTGGCTCCAGATCTAAACTTGGCTTAATTGTGCTCCAAGCGGATGAAACTATTGAATTTGAGTTTTGGCGACTTATCTCGGGGCTCGATTTAGCCCTGCATGTAAGCCGTATTTCTAGCAGTTCTAAAGTGTCCCAAGACACTTTAATGGCAATGAAGAAGGAATTGACGAAAGCTGCCAGTTTGTTTCCTAGAAAATCAAAATTTGATATTGTTGGTTATGCATGCACAAGTGCTTCTAGCGTGATCGGCTCTGAAACCGTGTCAAAAATGATTAAGAAGGGCTGTGACACTAGGGTGGTTTGCAATCCAATATCATCATTAATTGAGGCATGTAAATATATGAAAGTAAGTGATATTTTATTTTTGTCTCCGTATATCTTTGATGTATCGAATCGTTTAATTGATGAGATTCAATCCTATGGCATTACTATTAACGTAGTAGGTAGCTTCAATGAGGAAATTGAGCAAAATGTGGCTCGCATAAAACCTCGTTCAATAGTTGAGGCAGTAAGGGAGCTATATTCTGGACAAGCAGCAATATTTATTTCATGTACAAATCTTCAAACACTTGATGTAATCGAGGCAATTGAACAAGAATTTAATTGTGTGTGCTTTTCATCAAACCAGGTCCTGATTTGGAATATGGTGCGATTAGCCAAAATTGATTACAACTTAAGAGGCTATGGGAAGCTTTTCATTTAAATATCGAAACAGTACTCTGATTTCCATGCGTAAAGATTATTCATAAACCAAAGAAATTAAATTTAAATAAAATTGATTAATCACTATTATATATCTGAGTTGAATTTTTGTGTTACCTTAATCTGGATATTTAAGTTTTGTCATGCTCTAGCTTAATTTTTTTTCGGTGTTCTATGATTTCATTTTGGACAAAATCACGAAAAGTCTCTATCCGCTTTGAATGACGAAGTTCCTCAGGGTAGGCTAAATAAACGGGCACCTCAACCGACTGTATATCGACCAGCACCCTCTGAACTCCGTCAAAATCCTGTGTGACGTAATCTGGCAAAACGCCAATACCTAAATCATGAATCACTGCTTGTAAAACTCCAAAGTAGTTATTGACGGTTAGCATTGAGGGTAGGTCATATTTTATTAATTTTTGGACGAGTTCTAAACCTGCACCAACCTGCGCTGATTTTGGGTTTTGACAAATCAGCCTATGCATTTTCATATCATCTAACGTCTTGGGTTCACCATTCTGAGACAAGTAGTGTGGCGAAGCGTATAAGCGCATTTTTACAGTCATTAACCTTTTTCTAATCAGATCTGCCTGGCTAGGTTCCTTCATTCTGATGGCTACATCGGCCTCACGCATAGGTAAATCCAAAACGCGTTCTTCAAGCATGAGATCAATTTTTAGTTGCGGGTAAGCTTCGTAAAGCTTTGGTAATCTGGGAGCCAGCCAAAGTGACCCAAATCCTATTGTAGTAGTTACCCTTAGCTCACCATATAATTCTTCTTCACTATCTTTAATTCTAGCAGAGGTTGCTTCTATTCTTTTTGACATAGATTTTGTTGCATCAAATAATAATTCTCCTTGTTCGGTAAGAATTAAACCTCGTGCGTGCCTATGAAATAAGATTGTATCTAAGCTTTCTTCGAGTGATCTAATCTGCCGACTAACGGCTGACTGAGACAGATGAAGTGTATCACCAGCATGTGTTAAACTACCCGCATATGCTACTGCATGAAAAACTCTTAGTTTGTCCCAGTCCATATCTCTCTCTATAAATTTTCTCCAGCTTTAAACTAAACTACATAAATTTCAAATAATTAAGTGTAGATAGAAATAAATTTTCCCAGAAAAACTTGAACTTTCGTAACGTTACTAGATAATTTGTTTTTATTAATATAAATCGCCTAAAATAATAATGTGATTAAATTTTTATGAATAGAAAATTTAGGCAAGATGTGAGTTATTCGCATTCGGCCAAAAATAGCTTAGGTAAAGTTTTTATAAAAGTTTTAGAGAATGCTACGGGACGATTAGCATTACTTAAACGTGTACAGAGTTTGGGTATAAACTTTTCTACGAAAAAAAATTTCTGGCAGTCAATAATGAATGGTTATGGGGTCAAAATTGTTGTTTTACGTGGCAATTTGCAAAATATTCCCACTGATGGGCCCATAATAGTGGTGGCTAATCATCCATACGGAATATTAGATGGTTTGGTAATGGGGTCCGTTTTGGCCGAAAGTGGCACTAACTTTAAAATTTTAGCAAATGATATTTTTCAAAAAGTACAGTATATCAGAGATGTAATTCTACCTGTCTCATTCCAAAATAATCGAGAGGGGGTATCACTAAATTTAAAAACCAGGAAAAATGCCCTTGATCATTTGAGAGGGGGAGGTGCAATTGGCATTTTCCCAGGAGGAACTGTATCCACTGGCTCTAGACTATTATCTCAACCAGTTGATCCCGAATGGAGATCTTTCACTGCTAAAATGATTTTAAAATCTAATGCTTTGGTTATTCCCATTTTTTTTGATGGGCACACGAGTAGGTTATTTCAATTTGCAAGTCGCTTACACCCTATTCTCAGAGCTGGTTTGCTAGTGCGCGAATTTAAATTACGCACAGATACATCTGTAAAGATAGTAATTGGTCGACCGATCTCGCGTGATAGAATGGAAGTATTTAAAGGTAACTCAAAGGAAATGATGGATTTTCTAAGGCGAGAGACGTATAAATTATCACCAAATAAAAATCAGTCTTTTGAGTACGGATATGATTTTGAATTAAAAAATTGAACCCGGGAAGAGATATAAATGGCTCTAGGAATATTTGATTCTGGTCTTGGCGGTTTGACAGTTCTAGATTCAGTGTCAAGAAAGATGCCAAACCAATCTTTAGTATACTTCGGTGATAATGCTAATACACCCTATGGAGTGAGAGAGCACGCCGATATATATAGGTTAACCACAAGTGGCCTAGAAAAGTTATGGGATGAAGGCTGTGATCTGGTAATACTAGCCTGTAATACAGCATCAGCTGCAGCTTTGAGGTCAATACAAGAAAACTTTTTACCAGAGGGTAAACGCTGCTTGGGTGTTTTTGTTCCATTAATTGAGGCTCTAACAGAGCGTAATTGGGGAGATAATTCAGCTCCCAAAGAGGTGGCCGTGAAAAATGTTGCACTCTTCGCAACTCCAGCAACTGTTTCCAGCAGGGCTTTTCAACGTGAACTAGCCTTTCGTGCAATTGGTGTTGATGTGGAAGCCCAGGCATGTGGGGGGCTAGTTGATGCAATTGAAGAGGGTGATCTAATACTGGCAGAAGCCTTAGTTCGTAGCCACGTCGAAGCCCTAAAAAGAAAAATGCCCAACCCGGAGGCAGCAATTTTAGGATGTACGCACTACCCACTTTTAGAAACGATATTTAAGGCTTCTCTTGGGCCTGATGTGCAGGTCTTTTCTCAAGCTGCTCTGGTTGCAGATAGTTTGCAAGATTATTTGGAAAGGCATCCGCATTTTAGTGCAATTGGAATGTCTTCCAAGTTTATTACCACTGGAGATCCCCAAAAGGCATCTGATCAAGCAACACAGTTTTTAAAACGTAAGATTGACTTCGAACGCGTTTAAATCTTAAGTTTTGTAAAAAAGAGAATATGTATGAAGCATAAAATTGGAATAATTGGAGCATCTGGTTACACAGGTGCCGAACTTATACGGCTTATCGAAAACCATCCAAAGATGGAAGTGGCTGCGCTAGTGGGAAACACTAGAGCTGGCTCCTCTATGTCAGATATATTTTCACATTTATCTCACATTAAACTTCCAACTTTGACGAAGATTAAAGAAACAAACTTCGAAGATATCAGTCTTTGCTTCAGCGCTTTACCTCACAAAGCAAGTCAAGAAGTTATTAGCCAACTTCCAAAAACACTTAAGGTTGTAGATCTTAGTGCAGACTTTCGTTTGAGAAATACCAGCGATTATGAAAAATGGTATAATGAAACTCATACGGCGATAGATCTTCAGAAGATGGCAACCTACGGTCTCACAGAATTTTATCGTGAACAGATAAAGGGTGCGAAGCTTGTTGCTGGAACTGGGTGCAATGCAGCTTTAGGTCAATACATATTACGGCCACTTATTAGTTCTAATGTAATTGATTTTGACAATATCATTCTCGACATGAAATGTGCGGTTTCTGGAGCAGGTCGAGCACTTCGAGAAGATTTGTTACATTCTGAGGCATCTGAGGGAGTTAGGGCCTATGCAGTTGGTGGTACTCATCGGCATTTAGGAGAATTTGATCAGGAGCTTTCACTTCTGGCTGGAAGGCCTGTCAAAATCCAATTCACTCCCCATCTCATTCCTGCTAACAGGGGAGTGCTTGCGACAGCATATGTTGTTGGAAGTTCTGAGGAAATTTATAGTTCACTTTGTAAGCGTTATAGTGATGAGCCTTTCGTACATGTTTTGCCGTTTGGTAAAATGCCCTCCACGCAAGATGTTAGGGGCTCTAATCATTGTTATCTTGGTGTGGCAGGAGATCGGAGACAGGATCAATGTATCGTAATTGGATCGTTGGATAATTTAACCAAGGGTAGCAGTGGTCAAGCCATACAAAACGCTAATTTAATGTTAAATGAAGAAGAAACCTTGGGTCTTAAAATGGCTCCTTTTTTTCCATAGGTTGGATTACCATGAAGAATTTAAAAAAAAAACGTAGGGTCCAGATTGTAAGTATCGCATTTGTTGCTTTGGCAGTAGCTACTATTTTGATTGGTTTTGCCATGAAAGATGGCATAAATTTTTTCAAGAGTCCGACACAGGTTGTCGAAGTAACTCCTAATCCTAATGAAGTGTTCAGAATTGGAGGGCTGGTGGAGGAGGGGACATTGCTTCGTGGTGTTGGTGAGACTATTTCATTCAATGTCACCGATGGAAATGAAAGTGTTTCTGTAAAATTCACAGGATTATTGCCTGATTTGTTCGAAGAAAATCAGGGTACGGTTGCAACCGGTAAATATATTGACGGGATATTTTATGCGTCGGAAATTTTAGCAAAACACGACGAAACCTATATGCCATCGGAAGTAATTGACGCACTTAAAGAGCAAGGGGTTTATCAAGAGCCTGATTAATGATTAAACGATAAAGAGGTTATGTAAAATTATCTATCTTAGCGTGAGGCGAAAAATATGATTACTGAGTTGGGTCATTTCTGTTTAGTATTGGCAATGTTAGTGGCTTTTTTGCAGTGCGTAGTACCCTTTGTCGGCACGCGTACAAACGGATACGGCCTGATGAATTTTAGTACTGCCGCTGCAAATTTACAATTTGTACTTTTGTTGTTTGCATTTGCCGCTTTGACACACGCATTCGTCACTTCAGACTTTTCGGTTCGGTTGGTAGCATTAAACTCCCATTCACTAAAACCGTTGCTTTACAAGATTAGCGGTGTTTGGGGTAATCATGAAGGTTCGATGCTATTATGGGTTTTAATATTAGCCTTATTTGGAGCGAGTGCTACCTGGTTCGGAAGTAATCTACCAATTCGATTAAAAGCCACGGTTCTTTCCGTTCAAGGAGCAGTTGGCCTAGCATTTTTAGTGTTTATTGTATTCACCTCAAATCCATTTCTTCGAATTTTTCCAATCCCATTTGATGGGCAAGATCTTAATCCCTTGCTCCAAGATCCAGGTTTGGCTTTTCACCCTCCATTTTTATATTTAGGTTATGTTGGGTTGAGTATGTCTTTCTCTTTCGCCGTTGCAGCTTTAATTGAAGGGAGAGTTGATGCTGCTTGGGGACGATGGGTAAGACCCTGGACGCTCGCAGCTTGGTTGTTTTTGACAATAGGAATCGCTCTTGGAAGCTGGTGGGCTTATTACGAATTAGGTTGGGGTGGCTTTTGGTTTTGGGACCCAGTAGAGAATGCCTCTTTTATTCCTTGGCTATGTGCAGCGGCACTTCTTCATTCTGCAATAGTTGTAGAAAAAAGAGAAAATCTAAAAAGCTGGACCATCCTACTAGCAATTTTGGCCTTCGGATTTTCACTGACAGGAACGTTCATAGTCAGATCCGGGCTGCTAACCTCAGTTCATGCATTTGCTAACGATCCGGAGCGTGGATTTTTTATCCTTTTAATATTTTGTTTTTTTGTGGGTGGGGCTTTAATACTCTTCGCTCTTCGTGCAAATTCTCTTCAAGCAAAGGGTGTTTTTTCTTTAGTAAGCAGGGAGAGCTCGTTAGTGGCTAATAATATTTTGTTAGTCGTCTCTGCTTTTGTTGTTTTTGTTGGAACGATTTGGCCTTATATTGCAGAAATATTTTTTGATAGAAAATTAAGCGTTGGGCCGCCGTTTTTTAATATTGCCTTTACTCCCTTTATGGTCGCACTTGGATTAATTTTACCGATTGGCGCTATGGTTCCGTGGAAGAGAGGACGATTAAACAAAATATTGAGATCTCTTTTAATACCAGTCTCTTTTGCTCTTTTGCTAGCCTGTTTTGTCTGGGCCGTACAAAGCCAAAAAACTATACTTGGTCCGATGGGTATATTTTTAGGTGTGTGGATAGTTTTAGGTGCCTTGTATGATCTATACACTCGCACTGGTTCAAGTCGGAATTTATTAAGACTGATAAGTTTACCACGTTCGGATTGGGGTAAAACTGTTGCTCATGTCGGATTTGGCACCACACTTTTTGCTATTTCTGCGCTGGTAGCTTGGGAGTCTGAAGATATTAGGACAGCAAATGTTGGAGAAACCTGGTCTTTTTCAGGATATGATTTCACTTTAGTGTCAGTTGAAAATTCATCAGGTCCTAATTATTTCTCTACTCAAGCGTCGATAAAAGTTGCCCAGAATGGGGAACTTATAACGACTTTATTCCCAGAAAAAAGGAATTATCCCATTGCTCAAATGCCGACAACTGAAGCTGCTATAAACTACAAGTTGACGAGAGATGTTTATTTAGTTTTGGGTGACCGCCAGATTGATGGTAAATGGACTGTACGTACTTATATAAAGCCCTTTGCAAATTGGATCTGGGCTGGGTGCTTAATAATGGCTTTGGGTGCATTAATATCGTTATCCGATAGGCGATACCGAGTAGCGGCAGGAGCACAATCCAGTTCAAGAGTTGAGTCGGAAAAAGCCTTGCTATGATTTTGCAAAAAGTAATTTTCATTCTATTGATTTCTATCTCCTCTACGGTTAACGCTGTCGAGCCGCGTGAAATTCTTGAAAACCCATTATTGGAGGAGCGTGCCAGACAAATTTCTAAGGATTTAAGGTGCTTGGTTTGTCAGAATGAAAGTATTGATGAAAGTGATGCGGCTCTTGCCCGAGATTTGAGAGTTCTAGTTCGAGAACGACTCCAGTTGGGTGATAGTAACGATGAAGTGTTACAATTTGTAGTCGATCGTTATGGTGAGTTTGCGTTGCTGCGCCCACGAATTGATGGAGTGAATTATATATTATGGTGGTTTGGCCCATTATTTTTACTTTTTTCTATTACAACAGCTTTAATGTATGTGGGAAAGCTTGGAAATATTTCAAGGAATTCCGGTGATTCAACCGCGCCGCTAAATGATGAAGAACGTAAAAAGTTAAAAGAAATTGTGGGTGATTGAGCTTTTGCATGTCCCTCAACAAATCTAGAGGCTATTAAATAAATTATGAATTACGAAAATCTACTGGTTGAATACGAAGATTCTGTGGCAACTATTATTTTAAATAGGCCAAATGTAATGAATGCTTTGAATTCACAAATGAGGGCAGAGCTCACAGATGCCATAACTCGATATTCAAAAGAGGCTCGAGTGGTTGTTTTGACTGGTTCGGGAGACTCGTTTTGTTCAGGACAAGATTTAGGTGATGGTCATTCTTTACAGTCTTTAGATCTAGAGCGGACATTACGAGATGAATATGAGCCCTTGATACATTCGATTGTTAATTCTCCAGTCCCAACTGTAACGGCTTTAAACGGGGCCGCTGCGGGAGCCGGAGCAAATTTGGCATTAGCAGCTGACATAGTAATTGCAAAATCTAGTGCTTATTTTGTACAAGCTTTTAGTAGGATTGGTCTTATCCCTGATGTTGGTGGGACTTACTTTTTACCACGAGCTATAGGGCTTGCGAAAGCCATCGGTACTTCAATCTTTGCAGATAAAATTATGGCTGCTGAGGCAGAAAAGATTGGCCTAATTTATGAATATGTCGAAGACGATAAATATGATGCTCATCTAAAGTCTCGATTAGAATACCTTGCTAATGGACCAACTGTTGCTTTTGCCGGAATTAAGGCCGCAATGCAGAACTCTTTAACTAATTCTTTAAGTGACCAGTTACAGCTTGAAGCAAAGTTACAAAAAAAATGTGGCAATACCCGTGACTTTAAGGAAGGCGTTTTAGCGTTTCATGAAAAAAGAAATGCTAAATTTGAGGGTCGTTAGATTTTATAGTCCTGTCTATCTATTTTCTATATCGACATAGTCTCTCAAAGTTTCGCCAAGATACAGCTGTCTTGGTCGCCCAATTTTAACCTGTGGATCTGCGATCATTTCTTTCCATTGTGATATCCATCCAACGGTCCTAGACACTGCAAATATTGGAGTAAACATAGAGGTTGGGAAGCCCATTGCTTCTAAAATAATACCAGAATAGAAATCAACATTTGGGAAAAGCTTTTTTTCAATGAAATATTGGTCGTTAAGAGCCATATACTCAAGTTCTTTTGCGACCTGTAAAAGTGGGTTATTCTCGACTCCAAGAAGTTCTAATACTTCATCTGCGGATGTTTTTAATACTCTCGCTCTTGGATCTATATTTTTGTATACTCTATGTCCAAATCCCATCAATCGAAATGGGTCGTTTTTATCCTTTGCTTTGGCAATAAATTCAGGAATACGGTCAACACTTCCAATTTCCTTTAGCATCTCTAAACAAGCTTGATTTGCGCCCCCGTGTGCCGGACCCCACAGGCATGCAATTCCTGCTGCGATACATGCAAATGGGTTAGCACCAGAGCTACTTGCCAATCGAACCGTTGAAGTAGATGCATTCTGTTCATGATCTGCATGTAAAGTAAAAATTCTATCCATAGCGCGACTCAAAATTGGGTTAACTTGGTATTCTTCAGCTGGAACTGCGAAGCACATCCTTAAAAAATTTGATGCATAGTCCAAATTATTAAGCGGATATACGAATGGCTGTCCAATTGTGTACTTATAAGCCATCGCAGCGATTGTTGGCATTTTTGCAATGAGCCTTATGGATGCTACTTCTCTTTGCCAAGGATCAGTTATATCCGTGCTGTCGTGATAAAATGCCGACATTGCACCCACGACGCCCGTCATAACCGCCATAGGATGCGCGTCACGACGAAAGCCTCTGAAAAAGTACATCATCTGCTCATGAAGCATTGTGTGCGTTGTGACCCTTTGCTCGAAATCCTCTAACTCCGCACCAGTTGGCAAATAGCCGTACAACAGTAAAAAACATACTTCCAAATAATGTGACTTATCAGCAAGCTGGTCTATCGGATAACCGCGATGTAGTAGTTCACCTTGATAACCATCAATAAAGGTTATGGTACTATCACAGCTGGCAGTGGACGTAAAACCTGGATCGTATGTAAATACACCCGCTTGATGATATAATGTTGAAACGTCAATTACATCAGCACCAGCTGATGGCGAGTGAATAGGCAGTTCAATCTCATTTGTACCAATAATAAGTTTTGCCGTTTTTGATTTGGCAGCCATACTGTTCTCCAAAATGCTGTAACTAGTCTATGTTTAACTGCGCGCTACCATGAACTTGTTCAATTTAAATTTACTTGTCTTGATTAACTTCAAACTCAATTAGCCGCTCAATTGTTTCTTCTCTACCTAGAACCGTCATCATATCAAACACACTTGGTGTTTTCGAGCTACCCGCCAAAGCTGCTCTTAGGACGGGAGCTACAGTTCTAAACTTCAGCTCTAACTGTTCACTAACTGAGTTCAATAGCTCTTCCAATGCTTCCCGTTCCCACCTAACATTTTGCAACTGCGGCGTCAATATTTTGATAATATTCAAAGGAAATTCTGCGATTTTCTCTACTACATCAGGGTCAAGATCAATTGGGCGTTTTTTTAGAATAAAGTTATTTTTTTCAATTAGTTCTGGAAAGCTCTTCACAGAAGTTTTTGTAAGATTTAGCGATCTCAGAAGGCCATCCAATTGGATTTGTGAGAGCCTTGGCTGATCGACGACACTTAAGTATTCAATCAGCTCATGCAGCAGCGCAGCATTATCTGTATTTGCTATGTGCAATTTCGAAATATTGGATAACTTTTTAAAGTCAAATCTTGAGGGACTTTTTCCAATATTTTTGAAATCAAACCAACTTTTTGCTTGCTCATCAGTGAAGAATTCATCGTTACCATGGCTCCAGCCCAAGCGTGCAAGATAATTTCTCATTGCAGATGCAGGATATCCCATTTTTTTGTAGTCTATGACGCTTGTGGCCGCATTACGTTTGGACAATTTTTTACCATCTTCACCGTGTATAAGTGGAATGTGCGCGTAAATAGGAATTTGCCAATTCAATGCAGAATAAATTAAATTTTGTCTTGCAGCATTGTTTAAATGGTCATCGCCGCGAATAATATGCGTAATACCCATATCGTGATCATCGACCACGACGGCTAACATGTAAACGGGGGTCCCGTTGGATCTAATTA
>Ga0257110_1001507_pt1 | contig 10944 bp, 6 predicted proteins | sample LP_taG_7_FD_190184 | JGI IMG/M metagenome (GOLD analysis project Ga0257110, IMG submission 190184) | Marine microbial communities from Northeast Subartic Pacific Ocean, Canada - LP_J_2015_P26_10m | ecosystem: Environmental > Aquatic > Marine > Oceanic | place: Canada: Northeast Subartic Pacific... | reverse complement strand
CGCATCGGCGTCAAAATGCCCAAAATGTGAATGATTCCAAGTTGTTACGGACATGAAATCAGAATCACCATCGATGGTATAAATATGCGGTCCCTCGTCGAAATGAATGTGGGAATCGCGTTCATGAGCGAATTTCTTTGCGAGATAAGTGGGTGGTTCCATATTGTTTATAAATGAATAATATGGAATAGTTTTAATCAATTTTTTAAGTTTTATAATTCGATTAATTGGTTTCTAATGCTGCTAATCTAGCTTCAATACTATTTAATTGAGCTTTTAAAGTAGCATTTTCTGTTTCTAAAGCAGTTATTCTTTCTTCTGCTGCTGCTAATTTTGTCTTTTCTTCTTGTTGTATTTTGTCTATTTCTTGAGTTGCTGAGAAATTAACTGTAAATAATTTTTGTTTATCTAGGGTGTGAAAATCATCTACTTCTTTACCATAGCAGAAAACATTATTATAGTGCTTATCAAAAGTAAAAGTATTGTCTTCATTACCAACTATTTCTTTTTTAACCTCATCATTACCACTTGGATCATTACTAACATAAAATCTATATTTTACTCCACTAACATCGGTTAAATCACTACTCATATTTAGTCCATCCCAGTTAGCTTCTAAAACACGCATTTCATTTGGAATAATAGATTTTTGAAGAGAAACAGCCATAGGAAGATGTTCTTTTACTTGTTGTGCTATAAATCCTATTGTTTTTTGTGTGCCGGCACTCTTATCTTTATATTCGTAGTAATTACAGTCTATATCTCTTAACATTTGTAATGCTAAATTATCTGGCACTTCTGTAATATTTTCTTTTATTCTTTCATCACTAGATACAGTTAAACCTGCGCTAGTACCCCCAATCCATATATCACTCGCACTGTATATGGAAATGTCTCTCAGCGTGGTAATATTGCCACCAGTGGTACCCATGATGATGTTATTTGGACCTGTACTGGTTGTGGAAGTTTGCGTCCGCCTAAAATAAGAGAAGGCAGAGGTGGGACCCAGGGGAACGTGGGTCCCAACCTCCAACGGGAAATTCGAATATGGTATGCCGATGCCCACGTTGCCGGATGTATAGTAAATAGCTGTTGGTCCCTGGTTGGCCACGGACCATTTAGAGCTAGAGAAAGCACTACCATTTTGATATAATGTTCCAGTAAATTTAATATCTCCAGCTACATCCAATTTGGCTGAGGGCGAATTTGTGCCGATGCCCACGTTGCCGTCATTAAACCAACTTGTTCCATCTCCTCTGATCATGACTCCCAGCGTTGTGCTATTCTTGAGTAATCTCAAGTAACCGTAGCCCGCGGTCTTCAAACTCGCAGCTTCTGTGTTATCTGAGTTACGTATCATTATACCCTTATCATTTCCAGTTGTTTTAATATCTAATGGGTCTGTTGGCGCGTTGTGTCCGATGCCCACGTTATTTTGAACTATTAAACCATTTGCTGGTGCAGAGGTGCCAATATAACCATCCGTGCTCTTTCCTATAGCGAGTCCACCATTGAATTCAAAATTGTCTGCACCTCCGTCCTGACTTCCAAATACAAATTTTACTTGTTTTGCTTGATAAGTAGTTGGTCCTATTGAATAAGTACCCCTAGCAGCAAATCTTAATTCATAACTTGTGCCTGATACTCCAGGTTGATAGATAGAGTCAAATAAAAGTAACTGTTGATTTGAATGATCTAGTCCAAAAAATATATTATCAGATCTTAATCCATAATTGCCAATCGAGCCATCTATCGGTGTATCGAATCTTGAAACTGAGCCCCAATCATAACCTGATGACTCAACACCACTTATGAATTTCATTATATCTTTTATATGTAATTTGGCTTGGGGAGCATTCGTGCCGATGCCCACGTTGCCTCCACTTGGGAGTAATAATAATTCCGCATTAGAAGGACTTCCGGTTCCTGACCAATCTATTTGCAATTGCGTCGAGCTAACTTGTTTGATAGATGTGGAGAAGTCTGTAGAGTTAGTACCGTGCGCCCATTTCATTTCACCACCTCTACACATAATATTTCCCTGAACATCTAATTTCCCGGCAGGCAGCTCTTGTGCAGCGGGTGGATTTGGTCCCTCGTAATACTCGCCGTTTCCCCAACCGAGACATAGGTCACCCATTATAAAGTTATAAGGAGCGATCCCGGCAGCAGTCCCTGTGTCTCCAACTAAGGAAACCTGTACGTTAGAGTTTGGAATACCATTAATAGACGGGGGTGCATCTTTTCTTAAGACCAAAGAACCATGACGGGTATCATTAGCAGCAGCAGATAATTCACATGTTGTGCGGGTTGAATTAGTATAGTATATTTTTAAGCCGTCATCTGGATTCGTACTTGTTAGTTTTTTAATACTAGTAGTAGCTTCCAGAGTAGTAAATTTTCCTGCTGCCGGAGTAGTAGCACCAATGGTTGTTCCGTCAATAGCACCACCGTTAATATCTACTGAACTGAATGTTCCTGCTGCCGGAGCAGCGGCACCAATGGTTGTTCCGTCAATGTTACCTCCATTAATATCAACAGTAGCTAAAGTAGAAGTACCAGTAGCAGTCAAATCTGTAAATTTTCCTGTACTTGCTGAGGAAGCACCAATGGTTGTTCCGTCAATAGTACCAATTGTAATCGTAGGTTGACTTAATGTATAATGTCCATTGCTATCACAGGCTGTTATATCTAGGGTTTCACCAGTTTTAGTTAAACCCTTTCCTGCTTGAATATCTCCTGTTGTACTAAATTGACTAAATATGATTTCACTGGTTCCCACAATGACATCTGCCCCGTTAACTACCCATCCCGTGTGTAGATTTCCAGACCCATCATCTACGAAAAAATAAAAGCCAGTTACGTTGTCGGGAACTGCAAAATCAGTAGCTCGAGTCCATTGCCCCGCAGAGGCAACCCATACGCCATTTTCAGTTTTGGTGTTTTGATTTTTAACTAATATTCTGCTGCCCGGCGTTGTCATTGTGCTATCAACTGTTATATTTCCATTAAACGAAGCGATGTTCCCTGTGGTAGCCAAAGAGACGTGCTCTTGTACTTTAAGACCGGTTGCTGTTTGGTCTACATATTGTTTTGTCGCAGGATTCATATCCTCTGTAGGGGGGCGAACTCGAACATCTCCTGTAAGATTAGTCCAACCATTCGAAGGATCAATGATAATATTTGCCACATTTGTACTGGTTGAGGAGGAGGAGATTTTCTTTCCAGAAATCTCAAGGTTAGGAAGAGTCAAAGCACCGTTTCCACTTATATCTCCAACTACTTCTAATTTGGCTGAGGGCGAATTCGTGCCGATGCCCACTTTGCCTGAATCATAGTAGATACCACCAGTGGTAGTCGTCCATGTCGTATCCGCCCAGCTCAATCCACTACCGGTAGATGATAATACTTGTCCAGATGTTCCTGCCCCTCCACCAGCAGTTAAAGTTCCTGTAATTGTAGGACTTGTTAATGTCTTATTTGTTAGAGTTTGAGTAGCTGTTAATTGAACAATGTCAGTATTAGTAATAGAATCTATTTTTGTTGCTGTTGCCGCATTACCAGTAGTATTCTGATTACCTATTGTATTAACACCTGGTAAATCAATACTAGCACTACCATTGAAGTTTACACCACCAATAGTTCTTGTGTTTTGCAAAATAGTAGCAGTATCCGCATTACCAGTACATGAAGCCGAAGAACCATTTACACTTCCCGCGATGGTATTTGTAACTGTTAATCCTGTAAGAGTTCCTACACTCGTAATATTTGGTTGTGCTGGTGTAGTAACAGTTCCTGCGGTTGTTGCTGTTGCCGCATTACCAGTACATGAAGCCGAAGAACCATTTACACTTCCCGTGATGGTATTTGTAGCTTCCAGACTAGTAAATTTTCCTGTACTTGCTGAGGAAGCACCAATGGTTGTTCCGTCAATAGTACCACTGTTAATATCTACAGAACTGAATGATCCTACGCCATCAAATGCCGTTGCTTTTACAGTTCCAATTACTTCTAATTTTTCGGTGGGCGAAGATGTTCCGATGCCCACTTTTATATTATTATTTCCAATTCTACACATATTGGCTGCTGTTACCGTAACACCCTCTCCTATACAAATTGTGTTTACAAAGTTGTTGCCAGGTGTTCCGCTCGACGCACCGATAGCGATTGAGCCAGCCCCTACGGCCGCTGCTTCCTGTCCAATTGCTATCGTGTTTGTGTCGCTGGAAGACGTTCCATGACCTATTGCTATACAAAAATTACTTGTTGCTGTTGGTTTTTCAAAAGGATTCAAAATGCCCTCGGACCCAATCAGTATAGGATTTGGATAAGGAAATATTAGCCCACCTTTGTTTATAGGGTTACCTGCCGCGCTGGTACCGATATGTATGTCTCCATTACAACTTATATCACCAACAACATCTAATTTGGCTCCGGGCGAAGTTGTACCGATACCCACGTTTCCAGAAATGTCAATTACAAATTTATTATTATTAGCACTGGGCGTAGCGAGTGCGTTCGCTCCGGGGTTTGGGGAGATACCTATAGCAAATTGTATATCACCCCCAGCATAAGCATGATTACCTATCGCAGTGCAAAAACGTCCAGAAGCATCTGATAAATAGCCCATCGCCGTGGTATTCTTCCCTGAAGCGCTTGTGTTGAAACCCATCGCCGTAGAATATTCTTCTGAAGCTTTTGTATCGTAACCCATCGCCGTAGAATTCTTCCCTGAAGCTGTTGCTAAATGACCTATCGCCGTAGATTTGTCCCCTTCAGCCTTGCATTGAAAACCTATCGACGTGGAATTAGAAGAAATATCCAAGTAATTCCCTACCACGTTGTTCCCTATAGTAATTGATGAGTTTGCTGCATCACTGAAATAAATACCATTGTCTATTTTGACATCACCATTCACGTGTAATTTTTCTGATGGAGCATTCGTACCGATTCCCACATTTCCATCAATGTCAATTACAAATTTATTATTATTAGAACTGTATGTTGGTTCACCAGCTACATTGTCAATGCCTGTACCTATAGCAAATCCAATGTCTCCTGGTCCTGCTGCTGTATCTTTTATTCCAGCATAAGCATAATTTCCCAAAGCTATAGCACCCTTGCTAGCATAACTAGACACTGGGTTTGGCATATTAACCACATTATGTCTTCCTATAGCAGCACAAGACCAACCCGTTAAAGTACAAGAATGACCAAGTATAAAACTTGAACCATGGTTTGTATCAATTCCATTTAATGAATTACCATCGCCCATCATTGCTGAAAAAGGTGCGTTTTGAAATACACCAGTTGAAGAAATAGTTCCTAATTTAAATGATGAACGCATAGACTCTGTAGAAGTACCTGATTCAACATCTAAAGTTGCTTTAGCCTGTCCCGCCGCCCCAGTGGTGGAAAAATTTCCGATTCCGACTCTTGCTAAATTAGACACGGGATTAGAATGATATATAGTTGATGTACCCTGTCCACTATTTCCAGCAAGCCATTTACTTTGTACTGTAACGCCACCATTAGAAGGGTCTTGCCACGCCCATCCACTAGCAGTAGCCGTTATAACTTGACCAAGACCACCATGTGTGGTGGTGGAATCATGTATAAATCCTGTTAATTTACTTGCCCCGCTCACGTCTAAAACATATGTTAAATCTATACAATCGCTTTTACCTTTTCCTAATGCTAAATTATCCACACAAAGTCTTTTATAGTGCCCTACACCACTCATATCCAATGTTGCTAACATGGTTGGCTGTCCTCTTTTTAAAATATGGTCGCCGGTAAAATTTAATTGTTTTACATTTATAGTATTGAAATTAGCATTGGACATTATATATTATCTTTCTAATTTAATTCTTGTTTAAACTAACTATAATAATTAAAATATTATTATAATATTTACGACCTACAAGTTTGTAAAGAGTTAGTTTTTTCGTATCTTTAATTTTCTTTAGGAAATGTAAATGGGATATCAAATAGACGTAGCTTTTGACATGCGCATTGTAGGGAGTATGACAAATCTTTACGATATGTTCGTAAAGAAAGCGGAAAAAAATAATTGTGAAATGTATTATATGAATTATGAATTTGATGGTATTGGTCGGAATATCGTAAGAAATCATTCGGTCATGTCTTTCTTTTTTCCTCCAGAAGAAGAGTATATAATAAATTTTGTTCGTTTTGTTAGAGAATTTCGTGATGCCAGAATTGAATCTATTACAACGGGCGATATTAAATGTACTCTTATTTATGCTTCCTCAAAATATCTATCTATGATGGATAGAAGTCATGTTAAAAAGTATAAAAAATCCCGCCACTTATTATCTCCAAATAATAGGTTGATAGTAAATGAAATCTAAAAAATTGAATTGATATTAATGTAAGGAATACAAACATACACACATCATGAATATCACAAATTACAGAAAATATGTTGTTAATTCTCCATATGTCACTAATCATATTTTACCAGAAAACGAGTGGGATGAGGTAAGGAAATATGTTCCAGATTGGCAACGTTTCGCCGATATCCGTTCAAGCAGACATTATTTGCGTGGCGGGGATTCCATACAAAACCATCCAAAAGTAAATTCTGGTGAAGCATACTGGGCAAATTATACTACTTTATGTTTGGGTTATAGATTGAGAAGCAATCCAACAATTTTCAGACCCATTTTTAGAAATAATCATCAACAAAAAATTAATCAATTTCAATGTAATATAAAACGTATTGTGAAAAAACGTGATGAAAAACGGGCTTTTGTAGAGCTCTTCAAAATAAAAAAAATTCCAAGAGTTCTTATTGATAAAATTATTAAACTAGTTTATTAGCTTATTTTCGCCGGTGTCGTTTAGTATTACTTCTTTTATGATGTCGTTTATGTTTATGAGTACGTTTTTTTTTCTTACGGCGTCTTCTACGATGATGTTTTTTCGTATGATGACCACTGGCTACACCTCTTGAATGATGGTGACGATGGCGACGAGAACGGTGACGATGACGACGATGGTGTTTTCTCGTACCAAGCATAACTATACGACGCTCTAAACTTTCGTTACTAGCTGGCCTACTTATTAACTTCATAATATCACCCGGAGTTAGTTCAGTATATTTAGCCTTTCCATCACTCACTTCTACTATCTTAGCCCCTTCTTTATTATTAAACTCACCCATTATACCTTGTTCATCTATTAATTTACCGTTTTTTAATACTTTTTGAATAGCGAATCCTTTTGCAATCATTCTCTTATATTAATTTTATATTATTTATTTATAGATAATGAATACTCCTTCTTTAGAATTACCACAACCTACAATTAAAGAACCTCTTTCATTTCGACCCGTTAAACGAAGTCAAGATGAAAATAAGAAAAGACAATATTTAGATGCGGTTCTAAAACCAAGCTTTTTAAAAGCTTATTTCAAGAAAAAAAAATAGAAAAATAATATATAATGTTTGGTACTGATATTAATAATAAAGGTAAAACAGAAAAAAACCAAAAAGTCAAAGCCGGTCCTTGTATCTTTCCATTTACTTACAAATGGAAAGAACATAATAAATGTGTTACCACTGAAAAAGGCGATATTTGCGCAACATCTTTAAGCACAAAACGACCTAAAAAAAAAACCCTAAAAACCTATGGTTATTGTGCTAAAAAAAAGAAGAACGTTATAAAGAAATCAACAATAAGAAAAATAAAAAAATTAAAAGGCAAAAAAGTTACACTTAAAAAAATTGATAAAAAGAAAAAGAAGAGTAATAAAGCCAAACCAACAATTAGAGTTAAAATGCCAAAGAACATCAGAATCAAGAAAAAAACAACTCCTAAATCCAAAGGACTTAATAAATCCTTACTGGGAATATTAGGAGAATTAGAAGAATTAATGAAACTAAAAGGAGAACCATTTCGAGCACGGGCTTATCATAATGCCGCCGAAGCAATCATGTTGTATCAAAAACCTATTTTAGATATAAATCAACTTCAGGGACAACCTGGTATTGGGAAAACTATTATGGCAAAATTTAAAGAATTTACTACAACTGGTAAACTTAAAACTCTTGAACGCGCAAAAGGAGACCCACTATATTTATTTCCTAAAATTTATGGTATTGGACCAAAAAAAGCAAAGCAACTTGTCGCAGCCGGTGTTACTACTCTTGATGAATTAGAGGCAAGACAAGAAGAATTGTTAAACAAAAATCAAAAATTAGGATTAAAATATTTTGAAGATATTGAAAAACGCATACCAAGAGCAGAAATTAATGAATATAGTGATGTTTTGGCAGATGTTTTTAGCAAACTTAAACATACTGGATCAAGATTTGAAATTGTAGGTTCCTACAGACGTGGTGCAAAGGACTCTGGTGATATAGATATAATTGTCACGAATGATCAAAACGATTCTTCTATATTTAATAAATTTATTAATGCGCTTCAAGAAAGGGGAATTATTGTTGAAATTCTCACAAAAGGTAAAACAAAAAGTATGGTTATGGGCCAATTGCCAGGACAAACCCCTAGACGACTAGACTTTATGTATGCTTCACCTTCTGAATACGCCTTCTCTATCTTATACTTTACTGGAAGCAAAGCTGTTAATGTAGTTATGCGACAACGAGCTCTTGACTTAGGTTATAGTATGAACGAACATGGATTGTATAAAATGAGTGGCAAAAAGAAAGGTCCAAGATTAGATGTTGTATTCCCAACAGAACGTTCTATATTTGAATTTCTTGGACTTGAGTATAAGAAACCTACCGAAAGAATTGATGGTAGGTCAGTAGTTCTTAAATCTACAGATGAACCTACTAAGGAAGTAGGAATTGTAGTTACACCCGCTGAAATGAAAAAAAGTGAGCCAAAAGTTAAAAAAACAAGAGCAAAAAGCCTTAAAAAATCTAAAAAAAACACCAAAAAAAAAGCTTCTGAAAAGTTTGCACCTAGAAAAGCACTCCTAGCATTGGCAAAAGATGGTATTTCAGAAATAAAAGGACTATCGGAAGAGAAATTATCCACGATGATTCATTATGCTAATGACGCATACTATAATAAAAAACCTGTAGTAAATGATAATGTGTATGATATTTTAAAAGAATATATTCAAAGAAATTATCCAAATAATATTGCTATCACTGAGGTTGGAGCACCTGTTGAAAAAAACAAAGTAGCACTTCCTTACTACATGGGTTCTATGGAAAAAATAAAACCTGATACAGGTGCTTTAACAAGATGGAAAAAAAAATATAAAGGTGCATATGTAATTTCAGCAAAATTAGATGGTATGTCTGTAATGTACAGCTCTGAAAATGGTCAGAAGAAATTGTATTCTCGTGGCGGATCTACAAATGGTTTAGATCTTAGTCATATGATACCTTATTTGAAATTACCTGCTGACGAAGATATTACTATTAGAGGTGAGTTAATTATTCCTATTGCTGTTTTCGATAAAAAATATAAAGGAAAAGGATACAAAAGTGCTAGAAATTTCGTTGGTGGAGTTATGAATTCCAAAGGTCGTGAAGTAAGCAAATGGAAAGCTTTGAATTTTGTGGCATATGAAGTTATTAAACCAGAACTAAAACCAAGTGCTCAAATGCGTTGGTTAGAAAATCACGGAGCTATTACAGTTAAAAATGCCACAAGAAAAACTATATCAAATGAATCACTATCAAAAATTTTAGTAGACTGGCGTTCATCTTACAAGTATGAAATAGATGGTATTATCGTTATTAATGATAAAATTTATCCAAGAGAAAATAAGAATCCTGCTCATGCGTTCGCATTTAAAATGGTACTTTCAGACCAAGTTGCAGAAGTAAAGGTTGTTGATGTAAATTATTCAATTAGTAAATACGGTTATTTAAAACCAGTTATTCAAATAGAGCCTGTTCATATTAGAGGAGCTGATATTGAATTTGCTACAGCACATAATATTAAAAATGTAATTGATAATAATATTGGAATTGGAGCTATTGTAAGGTTGAGTCGTAGTGGTGATGTTATTCCTAAGATTGAAGAAGTTATAGTTCCTGCGGAAGAACCTAAGTTACCTGATGTTCCATGGAAATGGAATGAAACCCATGTTGATGCTCTTCTTAAAGATTCAGAAGCAAGTGATGAAGTTAGAAATAAAAACATTGTAGCATTCTTTAAAGATGGACTAAAAGTAACTGGTTTTGGTGAAGGAAATATATTGAAGGTTATTAACAAAGGCTTTGATAGTGTTCCCAAAATATTAAGAATGACAAAAGCTGATTTCCTAACTGTTCCCAATTTTAAAGAAAAAACAGCAAACAAAATCTATCCTAGTCTGCAGGATAAGATAGCAATAATATCTTTGGCTGAACTAATGAATGCCACAAATATATTTGGACGAGGTATGGGTGAAAGCAGATTAACAGCAATTCTCGCAGAATATCCAGACATATTAACTATGGATGCTTCTTCTGAAGAAAAAGAATCTTTGGTGCGTGGTATTGAAGGATTTGCTACCAAAACAGCTAATCTATTTGTTACCAGAATTCCACAATTTATGGAATTTATTAATGAAACCAATTTACAATCTAAACTTACACAATCTGAATCAAAAGTAGATGAATCGCATCCTTTATTTGACAAAAAAATTCTCTTAACCGGGTTTAGGGATAAAACATTAAAGACTGAAATCAAAGCAAGAGGCGGAAAAATATCTAGTAGCGCAAGTAGTAAAGTATTTATTGTGTTAGTTCCTTCATTAGATGCGGACACAAGCAAGGCAAATGAAGCGCGTAAGAAAAATCTAACGTTGATGACTCCTGAAGCATTTACCAAAAAATATTTGTAATATATATATATGCCATCAATCACCAGAAAAGCGAAAACATCATTTACCAGAAATAAAAGCCTAAAAAAAAATAAATCCCCATCTATTTCTATTTTAAAAGAAAG
>Ga0257110_1001505_pt1 | contig 10948 bp, 7 predicted proteins | sample LP_taG_7_FD_190184 | JGI IMG/M metagenome (GOLD analysis project Ga0257110, IMG submission 190184) | Marine microbial communities from Northeast Subartic Pacific Ocean, Canada - LP_J_2015_P26_10m | ecosystem: Environmental > Aquatic > Marine > Oceanic | place: Canada: Northeast Subartic Pacific... | reverse complement strand
AATAATTCACTGTCAATAGTGCCTTCAGGGATGGCTCCACAGTTAACAGCAATGTATTTCCCGTGTTTACGATGTGAAAGTTGGTGAATAATTTTTGGAATACTTTCTTTTCCTACCCCGCTTTCTCCAGTCACTAAAACTGAAATATCTGTAGGGGCTACCTGAACGGCTTTTTCTACTGCGCGGTTTAATCCAGTATCATTTCCAATGATACTAAATCGTTGTTTTACTGATTGAACTGTTTCCATAATTAATTATTTTCTGAAAAACCAATTGCTTCTCCTATTAGAGTAGCACTGGTACAGTCGTTTATTTTAACCATTACAAAATCTCCAATTTTATAGGGTCCTTTTGGAAATACAGCTACGGTATTTTCAGCACTTCTTCCGGACCATTCAGAAGTAGATTTTTTAGATTCTTTCTCGATTAAGATTTCAACAGTTTGATTTATGAATTGTTGAGTTCTATAAAGGCCATGCGATCGCTGTAACTCAACGACTTCTGCTAAACGTCTTTTCTTGGTTTCAAAAGCAACGTCGTCATCAAGTTTTCTTTCAGCCGTGGTTCCTGGGCGTTCCGAATAAGCGTACATAAATCCAAAACTATATTTTATCAATTCCATCAAGCTTAGGGTGTCTTGGTGATCTTGTTCAGTTTCTGATGGAAATCCACAAATCATGTCTTGCGAAATAGTGCATTCTGGAATAATAGTTTTAATATTATTTACTAAGTCAATATATTCTTCACGAGAATGCTGACGATTCATTTCTTTCAGGATGCGATTACTGCCGCTCTGGACAGGAAGGTGAACATGGTTACAAATATTCTGATGGTTAGCCATGGTTTTAATTACATCCAGCGCCATGTCTTGAGGGTTAGAGGTTGAAAATCGAAAACGCATTTTAGGTTGCGACTTTGCACACATGTCCAATAATACGGCGAAGTCTACTGCAGTCGCTTTTTGTAAATCAGACGCTTTGGTAAAGTCTTTTTTCAAACCACCACCATACCATAAGTAGCTGTCTACATTTTGACCTAACAGGGTAACTTCTTTAAAGCCTTTTCCCCAAAGGTCATTTATTTCTTGAATAATACTTTGCGGTTCACGACTGCGTTCGCGACCTCTTGTAAAGGGAACAACGCAAAAGGTACACATGTTATCACAGCCTCTTGTAATTGAAACTAAAGCGGTCACTCCATTAGAGTTAAGTCTTACAGGGGAAATATCGCCATAAGTTTCGTCTTTGGAAAGGATGACATTTACAGCATTACGCCCTGCCTCCACTTCTGAAATTAGATTAGGAAGATCTTTGTAAGCATCGGGGCCTACAACAAGATCTACAATTTTTTCTTCTTCAAGGAATTTACTTTTAAGTCGTTCCGCCATACAGCCTAGGACTCCAACTTTCATTTTTGGATTGATTCGCTTGACTGCGTTGTATTTTTCTAAGCGTTTTCTAACGGTTTGTTCTGCCTTGTCACGAATGGAACAGGTATTAACCAGAACTAAGTCGGCCTCTTCAAGGGTTTTAGTCGTGTTAAATCCTTCTTTGTACAATATAGAGGCTACAATTTCACTGTCACTAAAGTTCATAGCACAGCCGTAGCTTTCTATGAAAAGCTTTTTTTTGTTTTCAGGTTTAGATTCAAGGACTAACTTTTTTCCTTGAATGGATTCATCAATTGTTTTCTCCATAATTTTTTAACGTCTTATTTACGACAATAAGTATGCAAATATACAATAAATTTATTTTTTATGACAAAGTGTCAGTGTTTTGATTATTTATTTTGATTTTACAAATCATTCCGCTTTATTTGAACTAATTAACTAAACAATTTAAATAATGTTTTCATTTCAAAGCTTATTAAGTAAAATACAAGTCGCTTCAACTATAGATTTTGGAGATCTTTTTAACGAGTCTGTTACATTGTTTAAAAAAGTATGGGTTCAAGGGTTGATTCTTCAATTGTTCTCAATTTTAATAATGCTTCCTATTATTATCAATTTTTATGTTCCGTATTTTCAACTTGTTTTAGAGAACAGTTCAAATGGAGTGATGGATTTTGCAGCTTTAGGGCAGGAGTTGATAGATGCTTATGGTAGCTCTTTATTATGGATTTACTTAGTTATGCTTCTCGGCAGTTTGGTCTCTTACGTGTTGTATTTAGGGTTTTATAGAATTGTAAAACAAATCGATCATGGGCAAGCATTTGTTTTCTCAGAGCTATTCCACTTTTTTAAAGCCGCATTAATTGGTAAATCTTTTGGACTTGCGGTAACGCATATGTTCATTAGTATATTAGCAACCTTGCTTTGCTTTTTACCAATCATATATGCAATAGTTCCTCTCATGTTTTTACTGCCTGTTTTTGCCTACAACTCGAACTTATCAACCTCCGAAATTGTTAAAGTTAGCTTTGCTCTTGGGAACAAAAAATGGGGAATTGTTTTTTTAACCTTAATTTTAAATGGAATATTAATATACGTAATTGCTATAGTCACCTGTGGACTTGGAACCTTATTTGTTAGTTGTTTTCTATACCTTCCTCAATATATTATTTATAAGAAAGTTGTTGGTTTTGACGGACCGAAAGAGGTGGTTCAATCTATTGACTAATAAGTTATTAAACACATAACGACCTACATAAAAAACAGCTGCTTAAAATAGCTGTTTTTTGTTTTGCCGAAGAAATAAAAGAAAGAAATAAAAAAAATCATCTACATTTGTACTTCTTAAAAAACATGATATGGCTAAGAATTTAGTGATTGTTGAGTCCCCTGCAAAGGCAAAAACTATAGAAAAATTTCTAGGAAAAGACTTTAAAGTAGAGTCTAGTTTTGGGCATATTGCCGACCTGCCTTCCAAGGAGCTAGGGGTTGATGTTGAAGGAGATTTCAAGCCTAAGTATGAGGTTTCCACAGATAAAAAAGCGGTAGTCAGTAAACTCAAAACATTGGCTAAAAAAGCTGAGGTTGTTTGGCTAGCGAGTGATGAAGATAGAGAAGGAGAGGCCATTGCTTGGCATTTAGCGGAAACGTTAAAGATAGACAAGTCCAAGACCAAGAGAATTGTATTTCATGAAATTACTAAAAGTGCAATTGAAAATGCAGTTAAAAACCCACGATCTATAGATTATAACTTAGTCGACGCACAACAAGCCCGACGTGTTTTAGATAGAATCGTTGGATATGAACTGTCTCCAGTATTATGGCGTAAAGTCAAAGGAGGACTATCTGCCGGACGTGTGCAGTCTGTTTCAGTCCGACTGATTGTTGAGCGTGAGCGTGAAATTAGAGACTTTAATTCTGAGGCTACTTTTCGAGTTGACGCTGAGTTTACAACTTCCAAAGGCCAGGTCTTTAAAGCAAAACTTCCAAAGGCATTCAATAGCGAAGCAGATGCAAAAGCGTTTTTGGACAAAAACAGCAGCGCTTCTTTTTCTGTATCAAGCCTTGAAAAAAAGCCAGCTAAAAAATCACCTGCAGCCCCATTTACAACCTCTACGTTACAGCAAGAGGCTGCAAGAAAATTATATTTTTCAGTAAGTAAAACCATGAATATGGCGCAGCGTCTATATGAAGCGGGTTTAATTACTTACATGAGAACTGATAGTGTAAACCTATCTCAAGAAGCCCGTAATACGGCCGCTCAAGAAATCTCAACATCTTATGGAGATGCTTACAGCAAGCCTCGTAATTTTAAAGGAAAATCTAAAGGAGCTCAAGAAGCTCACGAGGCCATTCGCCCCACAAACTTTTCAACACATTCAGTTAACATTGAAAGAGATCAAGCTCGTTTGTATGACCTTATATGGAAACGCGCAATTGCATCTCAAATGAGCGATGCTCAGTTAGAACGCACCAATGTTAAAATAAACACGTCAACTCATAGCGAAACATTTACAGCAAATGGGGAGGTAATCAAATTCGATGGATTTTTAAAAGTATACCTCGAAGGGTCTGATGAAGAAAACATGGAACAAGAAGGTATGCTTCCTGCAATGGTTCTTAACGAAGCATTAGAAAATAATTATATATCAGCAACCGAACGTTTTTCAAGACCACCATACCGTTTTACTGAAGCTTCACTAGTCAAAAAACTAGAAGAGCTTGGAATTGGTAGACCGTCTACATATGCTCCAACCATTTCTACGATTCAAAATAGAAAATATGTTGAAAAAGGAACAGTTGACGGAGATGAACGAAGTTATTCTTTGTGGACCATGTCCAATGGTGAATTGGTCGGTAAAAAACTTAGTGAGAAATTTGGTTCTGACAAAGGGAAATTAGTTCCTACTGATATAGGAATGATTGTTACTGATTTTTTAGTGAATCATTTTGAAGCTATTTTAGATTATAATTTCACGGCCAAGGTAGAAGCTGATTTTGATTTAATTGCAAGCGGGAAAGAAGATTGGACTAAAATGATGAAGTCATTTTATAAAGATTTCCATCCTCAGGTAGAAGAAGTTAGCCAAAATGCAGACCGTGAATCGGGGGAGCGCATTTTAGGAATTGACCCTAAGTCGGGTCGTCAATTAAGTGTGCGTTTAGGGAAATTTGGACCTATTGTTCAGATTGGCCTAGCCGATGAGGAAGAAAAGCAAGTTTTTGCAAGTGTCCCTCCAAACTTTCAATTGGCGTCAATTACTTTTGATGAAGCCTTGGACCTGTTTCAACTTCCAAAAGATTTAGGCGAATATAAAGGGGAAGATATCATTGTAAATAATGGCCGTTTTGGTCCTTATGTCAAATTTGGAGACAAATATATTTCAATTCCAAAGGGAGCAGACCCAATGCGTGTTGAAATAGAAGATGCCATTGAATATATTAAAGAAAAAGAAGCTGCCGACGCTCCTATATACGAATACGATGGTTTACCAGTACAAAAAGGTAAAGGTCGCTTTGGTCCTTTTATTAAGTGGAATAGCATGTTTATTAACGTGAATAAAAAATATGATTGGGATAATTTATCTTCAGATGATATTGAAACCTTAATCAAAGACAAAATTCAAAAAGAAATAGATAAGCTTATTCATGATTGGGAAGAAGACGGAATTCGTGTTGAAAAAGCGCGATGGGGACGTCATAATATCATCCAAGGAAAGACAAAAATTGAGCTTTCCAAAACTGTAGATGCTGCTAAACTTACTTTGGAAGACGTAAAAGCACTAATTGCTAAAAACGCTCCTAAGAAAAAAACACGTGCTAAAAAAAAGAAGTAAATGATAGACTTTAGTTTTCTTTCTCCAGTACAAGACCGGATAGTTGATCAAATAGAGCAGCTACATGGTCAGGCTATAGGAAAAAAACTAAGAATTCATAGTTCTATAAATAAGCCTGAGTTGGAGGGTGTGAAAATAGCAATTCTAGGCGTTTTAGAATCCCGAAATTCTGTAGACTATGTTGGAGAAGATCTTCAACTCAGCGAAATAAGAAAAGCATTTTATAAATTGTTTCCAGGAAACTGGTTACACGACATGGCTGATCTTGGTGATATTCAGAAAGGAGCTTCTGTTGAAGATACTTATTTTGCGTTAATTCAGATTGTTTCTAGTCTAGTAAATGCCAATATTGTTCCAGTAATTATAGGGGGATCACAAGACCTTACTTATGCTAATTACAGAGCTTATGATAAAATTAGCTCAATGGTAAATATAGTAAACGTTGACAAGAGTTTTGACTTAGGGGATTCTTCTAAACCTATCAATAACGGCAGTTATTTGGGTAAAATCATTCTCGAGCAGCCTTATAATTTATTTAATTACACTGCAATTGGTTTTCAGACGTATTTCAACTCCCAAGAAGAGATTGATTTAATGGAAAAGCTATACTTTGAATCCTATCGATTAGGTGATGTTTCACAATCAATAAGTTTGGTGGAGCCAGTTTTAAGAGATGCAGATATTGTAACCTTAGACTTAAACTCTGTTAAGTCATCTGAAGTAAGTCTCAAGCAAAAACACTCTCCAAATGGTTTTAATGGACGTGAAATTTGTACAATTTCCAGGTATGCAGGTATTAGTAATAAGGTCAGCTCTTTTGGAATTTACGAATATAATCCTTCACAAGACGATGAAGCAACTGCGATGCTAGTTGCTCAAATACTATGGTATTTTATTGAGGGTGTTAACTGTAGGGTTAACGATGATGATTTTAATGACCAAAGTAATTTTCAAAAGTTTACAGTCCTTGTAGAGGATCAGGAATTGGTGTTTTTCAAAAGTAAAAAAACTGGAAGATGGTGGATTGAGATTCCTTTTTTACAGTATTCAAATACTAAATCAAGACAACATCCGTTATTATCATGTATGCATGAAGATTACAAAAGCGCTACCAAAGGAATCATCCCTGAGCGTTGGTATAAAGCTTACAAGAAAAACTAAGTCATTAATGACAATGCTATTTTAGCATTATTCAATAAAAAAAAGTTGCTTTTTAGGAAATATATAGATAAGTTTACAATCTAAAATTTTTAAGGCATTAATTTCCTTGATTAAATTTAATTATGAAAAAAATATTTTTAATAACATTAGTAATCGCTTTTATCACAAGTTGTGGATCAAATGATAAGGGTGAATTAATTGGGGTCAAAGGTAAAAAATGGCACCCAGAAAAGCCTTACGGGATGAGTTTAGTTCCTGGAGGTGCTTTTATAATGGGTAAGTCAGATGATGACATAGCCGACGCTCAAGATGCACCCACAAAAACGGTATCTGTAAGATCATTTTACATGGACGAGACCGAAATCACTAATAGTGAATATAGACAGTTTGTGAACTGGGTTAGAGATTCGATTATTAGACTAGAATTGGCTAAGTTAGAAGAATTAGTACATGACGAGCTTGACCCTGAAAATGACAACATAAACATGTATGCCTACAACGAAAACAACTTTGAATATTTAGCTGATATTGAACAGCAAGGGGAAGAAGATGTTTCTGGATATCAAAAGTATCTTATGGAATATGGTGAAGATGGTGGCCTTACAATCAATAATAATGTTGAATTGACGTTTGATCGTGAAGAGTATGTAGACGAGCATTATGCTTTTGTAGTTGAACAAATGTTTCTTCCTGAAGATGAATGGTATAATGGTCAGCGGACCTGGGATGTGAATAAGTTCAAGTTTGATTTCACTAACTTTGATATTGAAGCTGCAGCGAATGATAAAGGAGCTCCAAGATCTAAGTTCCTAACAAGACCTTACGAAGAAAAAGGTGGTCTTGAAGTTTACCCAGATACAACCGTATGGATACGCGATTTCGAATATTCCTATAACGAACCTATGCACAATGATTATTTCTGGCACGATGCTTATGGAGATTATCCAGTAGTAGGCGTCAGTTGGGAGCAAGCACAAGCATTTTGCCAATGGAGAACTATAAACAAAAACACCTATAAAAAATCTAAAGGAAAGCAGTTTGTAAATTCCTTTCGTTTACCATCTGAGGCAGAATGGGAATATGCCGCTCGAGGTGGACTTCAAGGTGCATCATATCCTTGGGGCGGTCCGTATACTAAAAATGATCGTGGGTGCTTCATGGCAAACTTTAAACCACTAAGAGGAAACTATTCAGCCGATCAAGCGCTGTACACTGTGGAGGCGGATGCCTACGAGCCAAATGATTATAACTTATATAATATGGCCGGAAACGTTGCAGAATGGACTATGTCTTCTTACCACTCAACATCATATGAATATTCTTCTTCTATTAATCCTAACGTAAATAACAAAGATTATGATCGTAAAGTAGTTCGCGGGGGATCTTGGAAAGATGTTGCTTACTATTTGCAAGTTAGCTCAAGAGATCATGAAGTCGATTCTATGCAACGGAGTTATATTGGCTTTCGTACCGTACAAGATTACATGGGTACTGATGCGACTGCAAATGAAGCAACAAATTAATTAAACAGAAATAAAAGTATTTAACCAAATAAAAAACTAATTATGGGATTTCAAGTAAGTAAGAAAACAATGAATATGGCCTACGGCCTTGGAGCAGCGGTAGTAATTATTGGTGCCCTAATGAAAATTATACATAAGGACTTAGATTTAGGCTTATTTAAAATTAGTGGTAATGACCTACTTACTATTGGACTTGTAACAGAGGCCTTAATTTTTGCGCTTTCAGCATTTGATGCTCCTGATGAAGGATATGCTTGGGAAAAAATTTACGATTTCGATAACCCAAACCCTTCTCCAGTTCCTGGCCCTGGCCCAACTTCTAATATTGAAGCTGATATGTCAAAAAAATTAGACGATATGCTAGCTAAAGCTGGACTTGACGTTAAGTTGGTTAAGAGCTTAGGAGAAAACATTAACAATTTGAACTCAGCTGCTAAAGCTATGGTAGGATCTGCAGATGCTTCTACAGAATACAGCGAACACTTAAAAGAGGTCAATACAAAAATGGGATCTATAAATTCTCTTTACCAAGCACAAATAGACAGTGCTACTCGCCAAGCTGAGATCACAAAAGACTCTCAAGAAAATGCAACGAAACTGAAAGAACAAATGGAATCGTTGGCTTCAAATTTATCGTCATTAAATGGCGTTTACGGAGGTATGTTATCTGCAATGAATAAAAAATAATTAGTTTTTTAACAACTAAAATTATTAATTTAAAAAACTAAAAAGACATGGCAGGAGCAAAAGAAAGTCCAAGGCAAAAAATGATTAACCTAATGTATTTAGTGTTTATAGCAATGCTAGCACTAAATATGTCAAAGGAAGTGTTAACTGCATTTGGTCTTATTTCTGAACAAGTAGAAAATAACAACAACGATATTAGCGTTAGAATAGGTGAGTTCAATAAAATCATTAACACTGGATTTTCCACCCAAGATTCTATCATAAAATCTCAGGGTCTAGAAATACAAAATGTTTGGGCTAAAAAGAAAAAAGCAGCTGATTCGGTAAATCTAATTACTTCAGAATTTTTGAAGATTATTGATGGCTTTAGAAACAAAGAAACGGATACTCTAATAGTTAGAGTAAAAGGAAAGGATGACATCATAAGAACTGATTATGAAACAATGGATAAGCCTGACTATTGGAACCGTACACTTTTTGACCAAGATAAAGGGTTGAATGAAGATGGGAATAAATTTTTAAAAGGGATAAAGGATTATGTTTTAAGCTTCAAATCAATAACAGATTCACAAAGAGATAAGAAAACTGGCCTAAACACTACTTACGACGAAATTTCTGAGTCTGTAGTTAAAGCTTTTGCAACAGATTCCGTATACGATGGTGATGCAATTAAGCAATCATGGATGAGATATCACATGTTTGGGTATCCTGAAGTCGCTACAAATACAAAACTTACTATCATGAAAGCTAATGCGCTTAATTATCAAGCGTCATTACTCTCAGCTTTGATTGGAGGGCAATACAAAATGGAGTCTAAATTAACTAATTTTGACGCTTATGTTATTTCTGATAAAAGTTCTTATTACCGAGGCTCTCAATATGAAGGAAGGATTGTTTTAGGTAAGAAATCTAATAGTTTAACGCCTTCAAAAATTACAATTAACGGGAATGATGTGCCATTAACTTCCGTAGTTAACGGTGAAATCTTATTAAACTTTCCAGCTGGAGGTTCCGCTAAGTATCACCAAATTACAGGTGAAATAGTTTTTGATGATAGTGGAGAACAAATAAAAATACCAGTAAACCAAGAATATGAAGTCATTGAAAAGCCCACAAGTGCTTCTATTCAAATTAAAAACAGAAATACTCTCTTTTATGGAACTGACAATTTTATTAATGTCTCTGTTCCAGGCTTAGCAAGTAACAAGGTACGAGTTTCAGGTTCAGGAGTAAGCTCTAGCGGAGGTAAGGGATCTTACAAAATAAGGCCTACGAGTACAAAAGATTTAATAGTCAAGGTTTCAGGGAAACTTCCTAACGGATCCAACTTTAGTGACTCGCAAAAGTTCAAAATTATAAAACTACCAGCCCCCTTAATTAAGTTCAATGGAAAAGAAGGTGGTTCTTTGAGTAAAGGAAGTATCGGAAATGGTAGATTAAGTGGCTTTTATGATCCTGCTTTAGGAATTGAATCAAAAGTTAAAATCAGAGGTTTTGATGTTAAGATAGGTCGGAAGACATTTAAATGTTCGGGAGCTAGATTATCATCATCAGCTCGAAATTTTCTAAAAAATTCTCCAAAGGGCATTGATGTAATTTTCAAAAATGTCGGTTATTCTGCATCCACTAGTCAAGGAACAATAGCAACTGGAGTTTCAATAACTATTAAATAACTTTGTAATGAGATTATTATTTATTATAACAATTTTAAGTTTTTTTGTTGGCTCTTCCCAAGCGGATCTGTTAAACACCAAACATTCTAACCAATTATCTAATGTATCTATTAGCCCAGATAACGAAGAATCAATACCGTTAGATTATCCTTCAGTTAATGACAATGATATTATGTTTTCATTTACTGTTTGGGAGGTAATTGATTTAGCTCAGCGCGTTAATTTTCCATACTTATATCCTATTAACGAAAGTCTTGTAACCCCAGATAGAAAGCCTCTGTTTTGGCATTTAATAAATGGAATCAAGGAATATGCTTTTGAAGGCTATGCTTCTGACAGATTTATAGAACCTATGAGTGAAGAGGAGATAAATAGAAAATTTAAATACAAAAAACTAAAAGAGGGTGATGGTGATTTTGAAAATCCAGTAGGTAAAGATAAGCTAATTGATGGTTGGGGTCTTTATTTAGAACAAAAGGGTTATCAATTTCCTGAAGAGGATTGGGTTAGTTATGATCCTACTAACGCTGAGGCCTATAATGCTTTGTCTGATTCGCTTTTTACGTTGTATAACGAAAAATGGGAGCAAGCAGCTGCAGAAGTTTTACCTGAAACAGATTTTGACATTTATACTACTGACAATGATGATGTAACTAGGTATGTCATTAAAGGTATGTG
>Ga0257110_1001504_pt1 | contig 10952 bp, 15 predicted proteins | sample LP_taG_7_FD_190184 | JGI IMG/M metagenome (GOLD analysis project Ga0257110, IMG submission 190184) | Marine microbial communities from Northeast Subartic Pacific Ocean, Canada - LP_J_2015_P26_10m | ecosystem: Environmental > Aquatic > Marine > Oceanic | place: Canada: Northeast Subartic Pacific... | reverse complement strand
GAGATAGGAGAATGGAGCGTGGTGGTGTTGATGGGAATAATAGATATGACAAACCCATAGGTAAACCAAATACATTTGGTAGGAAAAAACCTGATCCCAAAGCTTCAGAAAGAGCATTCAGTAAGGTCAAAAATGATATCATTAAGAAGTATGGTAAAGGCGCTCTGAAGTGAATCTATCTGAAACATCTACAAATCATGCTAATAATCCTGGACAAAGTAATGGATTTAGTAATGATGCGACATCATCTGGTCCTGTTGCAGGTGTAGATAAAAAATTATTTAAAGGTAGTGAAGATCTTTTATCACAAGACTTTCAAACTGCTGCTGAACCTGGACTTAATAAATGGTCATTAGGTAGTGGCGTCTATCCTGTAATGAAAACTACCTTAAGTAGTAATCTTGGTGATGGACCATCAGTTGATGCTATGGTTGCTGCATCAAAGAGATTTGTTAATACAATGGATGAAGGAAATGTAAGGAGGAGATGGACAATGTTTGCTGAAAAAATTGACTATGCAGACTCAAAACTTATAAAAAGATATGATGATGAGAAGAAACGTCATAAGCAACAAGATGATAGGATGAAATATGGCAAATTTGTTCAAAGAGCAAAGGAAGCAAAAAATAGATTGAAACCTGGAGAAGTTAAAAAATTTGACAAAGAAAAAGGTAAGTGGGTCTCAAATAAAGATTGATGATATATAGAGCAGTTGAACATATGAACATGCTTGCATTTTTACTTCCATTGGCATCAAAAATTATCACTGATGCTATTAATAAAATTCCAGAGAATGAAGAACTTGGTGAGAAGATGGTTGAGATCTGTCTTGTTATTCTTGCTAAGGCAGTTAAACTAACTAAAACTGATATGGATGATCAACTTCTTGAGGTTGTTACCAAAGCAATTAAATCAAGAGATGAAGAGGGTTGATATTTTTATAAATATTAATTAGCAAATAAATTACTGAGAGAGAGAAACATGGCACTCTGGGGCGACCGCGACAACTTAGATTGTGCTGGCACAGTATCACTTGTTTATAATACAGGAGTTATTACTGGTTCAGGGACCTCCTTTGGAGAGACTGATAATCCAGGTGTTGGTGATGTTATAAGATTTGGAGATCCTACTCCATCTAGTGCAACTAGTTATGAAGGCGATGCTGTTATTGTTAGCGTTGCAAGCAAGACATCATGCACAATTGGAAGTACAATGGGACTTTCTGGATCTGCAATTAGTGGAATTGCATATACAGGTACGCAACTTCCTAAGTATACTGTTCTGGACCACACATATAGTGATAATGAAGCATTCAATAAATCAAATGAAACATTTAGGCATTTAGCATTTGATCTTTCACAAGCAGCGGCAAGCGCTGGATCAAGTATAGTTGCATTCAATCTTGATCAACAAGCTGGTGGATTCTTAGGTGGAATCTTGAAAGTAGGAGATGCATTTAAAGATGGGGCAGTTTCAAGAGGAGTTGTTTCAATTGGAACTGCAACTGTAACTGCTAGTGGTGCAGTTGGTGTAGGAACAACAGTTATTCCTGTTGTTAATGGCATCAATGCACTTGGTGGAGCAGTTTCTCTTAATTCAGGTCAATTTGGATCTGGATTCATTCATGATGGGTCTTTTATCAGTGTAGTTTCTGGTAATAGTACCAGTATCACACTTGGTTCAGCAATCAGTGTTGCAATTTCAGCAAATGATAGATTGTTATTTGGTGATACTAGTGTGATGATTGGACTTGGATCAACCATTACTAATTCATTTGGAACACTAGCAGAACAGGAATTCCAAAGATTGGGTGGTGGATTGAATAAAATGGTATTTGGTGTAAGTGAAGCAAGTGCTCAAGTTGGTGAAGATGGCACATATGATGTTGCTCATGCTGGTTGGGTTGGTATTCAAACTTACAGAGATTGTGAAGGAAACTTTAGAGTTAAATCTGAAGTTCTTGTAGCATCCTCTGGTATTAATACTGGCAATGCTCCAATCTATCCCCCTGCATGATTTTTAAATGAGATTTGATGCATTGAATGAGAAGAATTTTCTTCTCTTTGCTATTAAATATTATCAGAACCCCCAAGCAGTTACTCGTGAAGACTTTGATAAAGACTTAAATCATTTTAAGTATATTAAGAGGCTGCTTAAGAGGTATAAAAATAATGGTGAACTGAGATCTCATCTTCTCATTAATCATTTTATTATTCTTTATAATATTTTTGGTGAAGCAGCAACTCCAATGTTGTTTTATAAAATTGAAAAAGAATATTGGGATGTGGTAAAGACATTTATTGTCTTTTTAAATAGACTTCCTGAATATCCTAAAACAGATATTCATGATTTAAATTTAGATGATGAATGTTTAAAAGAACTCAATAGGATAACAGATGGAAAAGCAGAAAATTGATAGAATGATTGATGCATTTCGTAGTGCAATGTATCAAGAATTTGGTGTTAATGAAGAAGGTATGGTAGCAAATCCTCCTGGAGGTTCTGGTGGATTCTCTGGTTCTTCTGCTGCTAAGGGACCTACTGCTGGTTATGATAAACCTATGAAGATTGATGGTAGAAGAAAATATGTTAAAAGATACATCAATGATTTGATGTCTAAAAGAAAAAAAAGAGATGATAAAAAGGCGATGAAGAAAGTGATGAACTTCAATCCCTATTTTGATAATGGAAGAAAATCTAGTTAAATTGGCAGTTTTAGAACAGAAGATTGAGGATTTAAAACCAATTGTCCTTAGGATTGATGCTGCAATTGAAAAATTAAGTGAGGTAAATACTACAGTTAGCAGAATGCTTGCTGTTCATGAAGAACGAATTACTAAACAACAAGAAATTGACACTGTACTCTTTACAAAGATTGACAAACTCCGTGATAAAATGGACGCAGATCATGACAGTGTGCTGCAAAGATTACGTGGATTAGAGAAAAGAGTTTGGATGGCTGTTGGTGGTCTCGCTGTTCTTACCTTCTTGATGAATAATAATGCAATTACAAGTAGAATCTTGACATCAGTTCCAGAACCAACTACAATACAAAGAGGTGCTATTGACGGTTAATGGATTTTATTGATATAAAATATATTAATCTGATATCATCCAGATTCCAGAAATTTAAAAAGGTTAAACCACATCTTTACAATCTTAGATGTCCTATATGTGGTGACTCTCAAAAGAACAAGAATAAGGCACGTGGTTATCTTTATAGGATAAAGAACAACACCAACTACAAGTGCCATAATTGTGGCGTCAATATGTCATTCAATAATTTTCTGAAGCAAATTGATCCTGAGAGTCATAAGCAATATGTATTTGAGAAGTTTAAAGACGGTCATGCTGGAAAGAACTTTCAAACAGAGGAACCTGAGGATATCTTTAAGAAACTTTCAAAGAAACCTGTCTTTAAAAAAACTGTAATTGATTTACCATCTGCTTTTGATGTAGATAAATCTAGAGCATATCTAAATGCAAGGGCAATCTTTGGTGGTAAATTTTATTATGCTAAAAACTTCCAAGAGTTTGCCAATTTAATCAAACCAAATTCTTTTCAAAACACTAAATTTGGTGAGGAAAGAATTGTAATCCCTCTTGTTAGCGATGACAAACTTATTGGAGTTCAGGGTAGAGCGCTCTCTACAAACCCTGTTAAATACTTAACCATTATGTTGGAAGAAGATGCCCCTAAAATTTATGGATTGGACAGGATTGACAAAAACTCAAGAGTCTATATTACAGAAGGACCTTTTGACAGCACGTTCCTTTGCAATGCGGTTGCTATGTGTGGAGCTGATCTTGTTCAGCGTGATTGGGGGATTAGCAATTGCTGCTGGATATTTGATAACGAACCCAGGAACAGTGAGATCCTCAGGCGTATTAGGGACACAATTGATAGAGGGGAAGATGTTGTCATCTGGCCATCTAACGTAAGAGAAAAAGATATTAATGATATGGTTCTTGCTGGACATCATGTCCAGGATCTAGTAGAATCAAACACATATAGTGGTCTTCAAGCAAAACTTAAATTTAACAATTGGAAAAAAATATGAGCAACGGCACTAAAGTTCAAAAGAGAGATGGAAGAATTGAACCTCTTGACCTAGATAAGATGCATCTGATGGTTGAAGAGGCAACCAAGGGTCTTGCAGGGGTCTCTGCAAGTCAAGTTGAGATGACTTCTGGTATTCAATTTTATAATGGAATTACCACTGGTGAAATTCAGGAAATTTTGATCAAGAGTGCATCTGACTTGATTGATCTAGATCATCCTAACTATCAATTTGTTGCAGCTAGACTTCTTCTTTTCTCTGTAAGAAAGCAATTGTATGGAAAGATTAGAGAGATGCCTAAACTGATAGACCATATCACAGAGAAAGCATATGAAGATCTCTATGATAAAGATATCTTTGCCAAGTATACTATTGAAGAGATTGAAAAAGTAGACTCATATATTGATCATGAACGTGATTTTATTTTTACTTACGCTGGACTGAGGCAGGTTGTAGATAAATACCTAGTACAGGATAGAAGCACTGGAAAAGTGCATGAAACACCTCAGTTCATGTATATGATGATTGCTCTGACAATTTTCAGAGACTATTCAAAGACAATCAGAATGTCTTACGTCAAAAGGTACTATGACGCAATTTCCAAACACAGACTCAACATCCCAACACCAATCATGGCAGGAGTGCGAACACCATTGCGTCAATTTGCATCTTGTGTTCTCGTTGATGTTGATGACACCCTCGATAGTATCTTTAGCAGTGATATGGCTATTGGCAGATATGTCGCACAGAGGGCTGGTATCGGCATCAACGCAGGCAGAATACGTGGTATCAACTCTAAAATCAGAGATGGAGAGGTACAACACACAGGTGTGGTCCCCTTCCTCAAAAAGTTTGAAAGCACTGTCAGATGCTGCACTCAAAACGGCATCAGAGGTGGTTCTGCTACAGTTCACTTTCCTATCTGGCACCAAGAAATAAAAGATATTTTAGTTCTAAAAAATAACAAAGGAACAGAAGATAATAGAGTAAGGAAGTTGGACTATAGTATCCAGTTATCTAAATTATTTTATGAACGTTTTATCCAAAATAAGGAAATCACCTTATTTTCCCCACATAATGTTCCTGGTTTGTTTGAGAGTTTTGGCACCGATACTTTTGATAACCTATACTGCAAGTATGAGTCTGATGAATCAATCCCCAAAACCACAGTTGGAGCGCAAGAATTAATTCTAGATCTCCTAAAAGAGAGGGCAGAGACTGGTCGCATTTATATTATGAACCTTGATCATTGCAACTCTCACTCTTCTTTTAAAGATAAAGTAGAGATGAGTAACTTGTGTCAGGAGATTACATTACCAACATATCCTCTTCAGCATATTGATGATAAGAATGCTGAGATTGCTTTGTGTATTCTTTCTGCAGTAAATGTTGGACAGGTTAGAAGTGATAAAGAATTGGAAGACCTGTGTGATTTAGCAGTCAGAGGACTGGAGGAATTGATAGACTATCAAGAGTATCCAGTCATCTCTGCAGAGGTTGCTACAAAGGCACGTAGGTCCCTTGGGGTTGGGTTCATTGGTCTAGCACATTACCTTGCCAAACTTGGATACTCATATGGGTCTCAAGAGGCATGGGATGCTGTGCATGGACTGTCTGAGTCCTTCCAGTATTATCTACTGAAGTCTTCTAATCAACTTGCTAAAGAAAAAGGACACTGTGAGTATTTTGGTAGAACAAAATATTCTGATGGAATCTTGCCAATTGATACATATAAGAAAGATGTAGATGAAGTTTCTAGTCAGGAGTTAGTGCATGATTGGGAGTCTCTTAGGGCATCTATCAACACCTATGGTCTCAGGCACTCAACACTGTCCGCACAAATGCCATCGGAAAGCAGTTCCGTTGTGTCAAATGCAACCAATGGAATTGAACCACCTAGAGACTACTTGTCCATTAAGAAGTCCAAGAAAGGACCTCTTAAGCAGATTGTTCCCCAATTCAATACATTGAAGAACAATTACACATTGCTTTGGGACATGCCTGATAACAAAGGGTATATCAAAATTGTTGCAGTAATGCAGAAATTCTTTGACCAAGCAATTTCTGGTAACTGGAGTTACAATCCAGAACATTATCCAAACAATGAGGTTCCTGTTTCAGAGATGGCAAATGATTTGTTAACTACATATAAGTATGGTTGGAAGACAAGTTACTACCAAAATACAAATGACCTCAAAACAGATGAGGTTGATGAAGACAAGTCTTCAAAAATAAACGATTTACTTCAAGAATTAGAACAAGTAGAGGAGGGGGAGTGTGAATCCTGTGCAGTTTAAAGTTTCCATAAAAAAAGATAATACTAGTGTGAAGGGAATGACTGTTTTCAATAGCAGTGTGCATGATACTAAGAAGCAACCAATGTTCTTTGGTAAACCTCTTGGTATTCAAAGATATGATTCGTATAAGTATCCTATTTTTGAAAAACTTACAACTCAACAATTAGGATATTTTTGGAGACCTGAAGAGGTCTCTCTACAAAAAGATCGTGCAGATTATCAAACACTTCGTCCAGAACAAAAGCATATCTATACAAGCAACCTCAAGTATCAGATTATGCTTGACTCCATACAAGGGCGTGGTCCTGGGATGGCTTTTATACCTTATTGCAGTCTACCTGAACTAGAAGCATGTATGGAAGTGTGGGGATTTATGGAGATGATCCATAGTCGTTCATATACTTATATTATCAAAAACATTTATTCAGACCCATCTGAGGTTTTTGATACTATCATTACAGATGAAAGAATCCTAGAGCGTGCAAGGAGCGTAACAGAAGCGTATGATGACTTCATTCAAGCAGCCCAACAGTATGGTAGTGGTAATATGTGGAGAGAGGATTGGAAAGATTCTCCCTCAGCTCAGTGGGACATCAAAGAAGTTAAAAGAAAGTTGTACAGAGCTGTTGCTAACGTTAACATTCTTGAGGGTATTAGGTTCTATGTTAGTTTTGCTTGCAGTTTTGCATTTGGTGAACTCAAACTTATGGAGGGATCTGCAAAGATTATCTCATTAATTGCAAGAGATGAAAATCAACATCTTGCCATCACTCAAAACATTTTAAACAAATGGAAAAATGGTGATGATCCTATTATGAAGGAGATTGCCAAAGAAGAAGAAGAGAATGTTTATGGTATGTTTGAAAAAGCAGTTGATGAAGAAAGTAGATGGGCTGATTATCTATTCAGAGATGGTAGTATGATTGGACTCAATGATACTCTTTTGAAGAAGTATGTTGAATGGACTGCTAATCGCAGAATGAAAGCACTGGGTCTTAAACCACAGTATGATGTGTCTGCAAATAACAACCCTCTTCCTTGGACTTCTCATTGGATTTCATCTAAAGGATTGCAAGTTGCACCACAGGAGACAGAAGTAGAAAGTTATGTTGTTGGAGGAATTAAACAGGATGTGGAAGAAAATACTTTCACTGGGTTCAAACTCTAAGATTGAAGCAAAGAAGATTGATGACTGGTTCTTCCATGAAGAACCAATAAATAAGGGGAGAAGATTATGACAATGTGGAAAAAATTGAAGTCAACTCTGACTATGAAAATCCCTGGACCTACCTGGACATTGTTTTTGATGGTAGCCTCATTGGGGACAATTACGGTTTTGTTTACTGTATTACCAACAGGATTACCAGAAAAAGATATATTGGAAGGAAGTACTTTTGGTCAAAACGAAAGCCTAGACCTACTGCTAAAGGTGGAAAAAGAAGGAGAGTTACATCTGAAAGTAACTGGCGAAACTACTACGGTAGTAGCCCTGAACTTACTGCAGATGTTAAAGAATATGGACGGGACACGTTTACTAGACAAATCATATCCTTACACTCCACACCAGGTAAGGTAAACTTTGAAGAGACAAGACAACTTTTTTTAAATAATGTATTGACGGAGAGCTTGACAGATGGGACGCCTGCCTTTTATAATAGCAATATTCTTGGTAGGTATTACCGCAAAGACTATTTCCCCTATGATACTTGAACTTTTTAGCATGATGAAGGGTCCTAATCCTTTACCTAAACTACCTGAACCAATTCCTGTAGTGCAATATGAGAGCACGTGGAAGTGTCCAGATTGCACTATAGAAGAAAAGTTTGTTCTTTCTGAAATTCAAAAGAGAACAAAAATTAGAGATCATAATGCTCTTGCCACAATTCTTGGCAATGTTAAACAAGAGAGTAAATTTATCTCCAACATTTGTGAAGGAGGGGAAAGGGTAACTTACATCAATTGTACTGTTGGTGGTTATGGTCTTATTCAATGGACCTCAATAGGAAGGTATAAAGGTCTTGGTAACTTTTGTGCTAAGTATGGATGTGATCCATCTTCACTAGAAGGTCAGACACGCTACATGATTAATGAACCTATTTTCCAAAAAGTTCTTCCTGAATTTGAGGGTGGTGGACAAAGTATTTCTCAATACATGGTTCCTGCTTATTATTGGTTAGGTTGGGGTATTAAGGGAAATCGTGAACTTTATGCACATCAATACTCTAAAAAACTTGTTTGGTCATGAATATCCAAAAACATTCAGGCTTGACAGGGGGACAGACCATCCTCTATAATAAAAGGGTTGAGAGGCAAACACAGGTAAGAGTCCCAATTGGGAACGCCATCTCAACTGCTGCAACCCCCTTGCTAGTTCAGGGTTGGAGGCGATAGGAACTAGCACTCATGACTCAGTAGCTCAGCTGGATAGAGCAACTGCCTTCTAAGCAGTCGGTCATAGGTTCAAATCCTATCTGAGTCGTTAGGAACTTGAGACGTTCCAACCAAAGGTGCCACTAATACTTGGTGGAATAAACCCTCTTTGGATATTCACAGTGGTCCTGTGTCTTACTCCATTACAAACTGTCAGTGTGTTAGGGTTTAGAAAATGCCCCATAGCAAGCATACAGATAAGTGTAGTGTACGCCAATTTAGCTCAGTGGTAGAGCAATGCTTTTGTAAAGCATAGGCCATCAGTTCAAATCTGTTAATTGGCTTGGGATTTGTGGTAACCACCAACCACCCATCACAAATCCCACCTGCGGATATAGTTCAGTGGTAGAACGTCAGCCTTCCAAGCTGAATGTCAGGGGTTCAAATCCCCTTATCCGCTTCCTCCTATTGGAGTTATTATGTACAAAATTGAACATTACCAAAAAGGAGGACTTCCAGTTGAATCTGTTAATCTTTTAAGATTGATTAGTGAATTGGAAGGATCATTTCAACTCTGTAAATATATGGGGTTTGAAGATGATATGAACACCATCAATGATATCAAGAAGAAATACTATAAAATGTATTTCAGATTGAAGAAACAAGAGACAAGTGCTCTTGAATAATCCTCTATAGCTCAGTTGGTAGAGCAGGTGACTGTTAATCACCCTGTCCCTGGTTCGAGTCCAGGTGGAGGAGTTGGGAGTTTAACTCAGTGGTAGAGTGACTGCTTTACACGCAGTAGGTCACAGGTTCAAATCCTGTAATTCCCATGTAGTATATAACCTATGCAAAATGATTACAGTAAGATGTAAAGTATGTAATAAAGAACTTACAAGTACAAGAAGAGTTCTATCATGTGGTTGTCCCAATCAAACAACAATTGTTGATAATAAAATTGGTGCTATTGACTTAGACAAGGTAGTCATGGTAACATGTGAAAAGGAAGTGAAAATTGATAGTCACTTCTCTTCTGAAGAACTTGCTTATCAAGAATCTAGAAGAAGGAGAAAAGTAAAGAGATTGGACTTTGATGTCCGTTAATGGAAGATTGGCAGAGTGGTTGATCGCGTTAGTCTTGAAAACTAATAAGGGTAATACCTTCCAGGGTTCGAATCCCTGATCTTCCTTCATAACAATTTGCAAATTTTATGAAACTATTAGAAGGTAAAGTTAAAACAGTTTTTGATACTGAGGATGCTAAAGAAGTCTTAATTGAATATCATGATAAAGTTACTGCAGGTAATGGAGAAAAAGAAGATTTTCCTGCAGGAAAAGGTTCATTGTGCTGTCAGATTTCTTCCATTTTATTTGATAAACTAAGTGACCTTGGTGTAAAAAATCATTACATTAGGCAGTATGGTCCCAACAAAATGCTATGCAAAAAAGTTGATATCATTCCACTTGAAGTTATTTGTAGGAATAGGGCAGCAGGTTCAATTGTAAGAACAACTACAATTGCAGAAGGACAACCAATGATTCCAGCAATTGTTGAATTTTTCCTAAAGGATGATAGTAAGCATGATCCTCTTCTTACAAGAGATAGAGTTAGATTGATGGGTTATGATCCTTCTCCTCTTATTGAACAAACACACTTGATTAATGATTATCTTTTGAATATCTTTAATCTTTGTGGGCTTGATTTGATTGACTTTAAGATTGAATATGGTATTGATCCTCATGGTGATTTATTGTTAGCAGATGAGATATCACCTGACTGTATGAGACTTTGGGGTAAAACAGATCAGGAAAGGTATGACAAAGATTTGTTTAGGATGGATGAAGGAGATGTCATTCCTGCATATAAAACAATTCTAGATAAATTACAAGCAACGTTTGTTTAATCATTATACATAATGTAGATATGGATTTTTATTCAGTGGAATACTGGCAGGAGAACTGGGAAACTCTTATGGAAAGAGTTGAAAATGGTGAGACAATAGGTGTAGAAAATAAAAGGGGTGAAAGGGCAGTAATGGTGCCTGCTGATGATGAACTTATACGAATATACACAGAACAAAATAACGAAGGATCCTGAGGGACTGTCGCATATTGGTTAATGCTCTCTGCTTATAACGGGGTAAACTGGGTTCAATTCCCAGCAGTCCTATTTGCTTCCTTAGCAATCTGGTGAATGCAGCAAACTCATAATTTGCCTAAGGTG
>Ga0257110_1001503_pt1 | contig 10953 bp, 7 predicted proteins | sample LP_taG_7_FD_190184 | JGI IMG/M metagenome (GOLD analysis project Ga0257110, IMG submission 190184) | Marine microbial communities from Northeast Subartic Pacific Ocean, Canada - LP_J_2015_P26_10m | ecosystem: Environmental > Aquatic > Marine > Oceanic | place: Canada: Northeast Subartic Pacific... | reverse complement strand
ATAATGTTATTTATATTAATGATTTGTATTTGTTACTCCTGACCATGTTAACCCACATCTCTTTGCCCATTGTTTTCTATTCTTCATTTCCACCTTATCCTTTTTATCTGGATCAAAATACGCATAGGTGGGGTCGGTGATGTGGAAGGTTACTGTATTGGCGATAGAACCTGCTGTAATATCAAGGTTAGTATCTGTTGTATCATTTTGAAGTGTAGTGTATTTGCTGCTAGTAGTATCATCAAATTTATAAGTTCCATCATTTTGTAAAACCGTGGTTGTTCTATCATCCCCCTCAGTTAAATATGGATGTTCAAATGTTGCAAAATCATGTGTTCCTGTTGTAGCAGTTCCTTTAAACTCAACACAGGAAACATCAATGGTTTTTTCTGTATCATAACACACACCTTCGCCTTGATCTGTCCAAAAATCTGGACAAGGACTTTCATAAGGCGGCCATCCTAAATCCTTATCTACTGATGTCATAAAATAATTAAATGTAAATAAAGCAACAAGTAATAATACTACTGCTATTGTTATAATAATAATTTCGGTGGTGTCCATTATATTTAATTTATATATTTTTTTTCTTTTTAAATTGTATATGAATGGTAGAGTAGATATCGAACAACCAGATATGAATGTTCTATTCAATATAAAAGATAAAATTCCTCTTGAATCGAATGATTTTAGAGATGCTCTAAACGGAAATATTATTCCCAACAGTTTTACTAAAGCTTATTTTTCAAAAGAAAACATTGCTATTTTACAAAATGGATTACGTGCCGGAGTATTTAATCTCTCCAAAGGTTCTTATGTCATTGGTCCTCAAAGTGAAAGTAGTTTAAAGGTCATTATGAGAAGCATATTCCTTCAAAATTCCGCAAATTTACCCGATAATATTGCCGCTCAAATTAATGAATTAAATTCTATGGTTCTTGATTACTGTATTCCTAAAGTTTATGGAGAAGCACAAGGATATTTAACATATCTTCATGATGTAAGTAATTTAGCGGTTCCCATGCAAAGACCAGAATCATCATCCTACAAAACGAATACCTTACAAACAAACCCCTTTATATAGTTCATTTGTTCAATCATTAGTAAGTAAATTTGTGTCACTTATCGCCTTTTTAATTTTAGAAGTATCATTAAAATTTTCAGTAATCACTCCCATAACCGTTTTTCGCAATTCAGGAACATTCATAATATAATTAATTATTGCTATATTTGTCATTTTATCTACGTCAATACCCTTTTTTTCCTTATATTTAAGTTGAATTTGACGATACAATTGCATGTAAAATAATGTTGACTTAATATCGATATTTGTAGAAAAATATTTATCAAAAAATGGTTTATATTTAGGGTCCTCCATAATTTCTCCTAAATCATTATAAAATTCATTTTCTATCAATAATTCACATGAGGGAGTAACTCCTATTATTTCATTCATAGTGTATATAGTAATAGTTCTGTTTATGTTAATTTTAATATAAAATATAAAACTTAGAACATTCTAATAGAAATAACAATTTAAACTCAGCCCCAAACATTGTATAACAGAAAATTAAATATGAAATAAATTAATTAATTTATACTAATTAATTTATATTATTTGTTATTTTGGTTATTTTGGTTATTTTGGTTATTTTGGTTATTTTGGTTATTTTGGTTATTTTGGTTATCATTATGTGGTCTTTTTCTTCTTTTTTAATTTTTTTTTTGGAGCCTTCTCTAGCATACTCGCAGCTCTTTGTTTTTGATATACCTGATATATTTCTTCCAAATTATCTAATTCACTTATCCACATTTGTTCAATGGACGTTTTTTCCAATACCGTTAATTCTTGTTCCTTACCATCCTTATCCTTAAGAATCCGTTCCACATTTTCTTCACTCACACTATCCATTGGCATCTTTATCAAATACTTATACTCATCATCATTATCCAACAAATCATAGCCTTTCTCCTTAAGCATATCCACTATAGCCACCTTTTTCATCCTCCGCAAATCTATCGAACCCTCCAACATTTCTAAAATATATTTCGCCTTATTTGACAACAAAACCAATTCTCTTTTAATCAACTTTATTAGAAACTCTTTTCTTTGTATGTATAGATTGTAACGAACCCCATAATAGTGTTCAATGATCTCCTCCGCCGTTTTATATAATTTTAAGGATTCTGTTTCATCAAATAAATTCATATTTGTTCTAGTATTTGTAGTATATAATTTCAGGTATTTTTCTAAAGCATTGCATCCATAATCTGCCTCTTGATTTTCAAGCTGTGCTAAACGCCCTCCATGAAGGGTGACAGAAATGTCAACCATTTTATCTGTGCATATTTCCACGAAATCTTTCACATGCCCGGATTTCTTTCCACGCCGGTTATCTACCAATCCTTCCAAGAATTTCTTATAGTCATCCGTCCAAGCTCCCACAGGTAACTCTGTAATTCTTATCGTATTTGCATCTACTTTTTCATATACGCCTTTGATTAAAAACTTATTTTCGTCGATTTTACTTACTTTACCTTTAAACCCATCGTAATATGGCATTAGTTCTTCCGTATTTGCCTTTCCAGTTAATTTATTTTTCAAATACTTTATCAAATTGTGTGGATTATAACACATAATATCTGTACTAAATCCCGTCCCAATTCCTTTACTACCATTCACAAGAACCATCGGTATAATTGGTGCGTAAAATATAGGTTCTACAGGAGTGCCATCGTCGTCTAAATACCTGAGAATTTTATCATCGTGGTCAGGATAAATTCCTCTTGTTATTTTATTTAACTGGGTAAAGATATATCTCTCACTTGCACTGTCCTTTCCTCCCGACAATCGAGTTCCAAATTGACCATTTGGCATTAGAAGATTAATGTTGTTAGAACCCACATAATTTTGCGCCATGTTTACAATGGCTCCATTTAAACTGGCTTCACCATGATGATAACCGGAATGCTCTGATACATAACCGCTGAATTGAGCAACCTTAATCTCTGTTGTTAAATTCTTCTTAAACGCAGAATATAGAATTTTTCTTTGACTTGTCTTTAAACCATCCATAATATTAGGAATAGAACGGTCGCAGTCATACTTTGAGAAATGCTTCATCTCGCGGTCCACAAACTCTTCGTATGAAACCGCTTCTTTATTTGTATCCAAACAAAGACTTCTATCGTAATTGGACAACCATTTTTTTCGGTCATCGCTTCTCTTTTTATTAAATACCATATCAATAGCATCGTCACTTTCTTCCGTATGCATGAAATAAACAATCTTCTTATTCCTAAAATATTCTTTGAACTCCTTACTCGTGCTCGTTCCCAATCCTTTATAATATTTAATCTTCCAACCTTTTCCATCATCATTTGCTTCTTTCCATGTCTCATATTCTGCATCGTTATAAAACATTAATTCCTGTTGACCCTTTCTTGCCTTTAAAATGGGCGTGTTCATAAACCCAAGAACGTTGAGTTTTGAAAGTGATGCCCATTGTGACTGAAATAAATTTATACCAAGACCCTTGATATGAGAACCATCTAAATCCTGGTCTGTCATAAACAGTATCTTTCCATATCGAAGACCCTTCTTAACCGCCTCTTCCGTATCATATATTTTATCCGTCTCTAATCCAAGAATTTGTTTTATCTCTATGATTTCTTTATTATCACCAATTCTTGCAATAGATTCTCCACGAACATTAAACAGTTTACCTTTCATTGGATATACCCCTATATAATCACGATCATCTTTTTCCAATCCTGAAATAATACCAGCCTTCGCTGAATCTCCCTCGCAAAATATAATCGTGCATTTATGAGACTCGTCCGTTCCTGCCTTATTCGCATCGACCAATTTTGGTATTCCACGAATGCTTTTTACCTTTACACCATCACTTTTCTTTACATCCTTATGTTGCTTCACTTCTGTCAACTTGCAGGCTAATTCCATTACACCCATTTTTGCCACTTTTTCCACAAATTTGTCGCTTATTGTGCAAGTCGAACCGAATTTTGAACTTGGAGTGCTCATATAATCCTTTGTTTGACTTTCGAACGCTGGATTTTCAATATCACATCGCAAAAACAACATGATTTGTTCCTTAATTGTATTCGGTTTTACATCTATTTTTTTCCTTGCTTGAATATATTTAACCAGTTTTCTAATGAGTTGATCCCTAATGTATTCTACATGTTTTCCACCCTTCCCTGTAAATATACCATTTACAAAAGACACTTGTTCAAACTCCTCGCTTGGTGAAAGAGATACCGCATATTCCCACCTAGAATCAAATGATTCATAGATTCTTTTTGTGTCATCCTTTGAACCTATATACAAATCCACATATTGCTGAAATGTCTTAATTGGAATGAGATCTCCATTTAGTTTAACCTTTATTTGTTTATCTGTTACCGCCGATATATCATAAACCCGCTTTGTAAATAAATCCAACATATCTTTATTAAGAGTATCCATACCCAATCGCTTGTAATCTGGTTTAAATGTAATTCTCGTAAATGGTTTTTTGCTGCATGTTTTAATGATTGGTTCGGTTTTTTTATCTAAATTATCATGATATTCCTGTGTAAACATCTTTCGGCGAACATGGTCCACTGTCTCGATTTTTCCATAGGTTGACCAGATGAAAATAAGCTTTGAACCAAAACCATTCTTTCCGCCTACTATTTTTTTTTCTGTTTTGTCATAATTCGTTCCTGTTCTTAAATGCGCAAAAATCATTTCAGGAATCCAAATGTTATGTTCTGGATGCATGGCAATATCTATACCATTTCCATCATTATACATAATAATGGTACCATCTTCCAAGATTTGAATTTCAATGGCAGAAAGAGGAATTGTGTTTGGTTTGCATGATTCCATAGCATTTCGCATACGAACAGCGTGGTCCCTACAGTTTACAATTGCTTCATCAAAAAGCTTAAACAGTCCAGGATTCATACATACCGTTTTTTTAGTTATTTTTTTTGAATCGTGGTCAAACACATGAGCTTCATTTTCTAAATTATCCACCGAACCAATATAGGTGTCCGGATTATCCAAAATGTGTTCTTTGTCGGTCTTTTTTTGATATTGCTGGGCTAATCCTTTGTCAGACGGCATTGTTATTACCCTTTCTTTTTTCTTTTTAAGTCCATTCAATTTTTATAAATAAAAAAATGAAATAAATAAATGTAGTTTAATGATTTCTATTGTATTTACTTATAATTTTTTAACGGGTTTTAATACTTTTGGTGTATATCGGTTAAAAGCAAAGTCTGAAAACAATTTTAAATAAGAAGCATACATAATTCCTCCCCAGAATATATTTCTCCCATTTAGCGGACACGATTCATATGATGTAGTTATATATTGATAAGACGCAATACATTGAACAAATACACCGACAACCATCTGGGAAATCTGCGTTGCAGTGATCATGACCGGTGGTAACCAAGCCGGTTTTAATTTCATTGCACTAAGTGCATAATATCCATACATTATAGAATGCACTGAATAGTTCATCGCTACAAAATATAGAGCTTGAGGTGCTTCAGTCGCATAAGAATGCCAACAATACAAAAGAACTGTTACATGATGATACCAATGAAGGAAAATTAAAGGACGCTTTCGCGCAACGATAAAGAATGTATCGAACAACTCTGGAATTTTTGAATAAATAAAGAACCCAATCCATGGATTCTGACCCCATGAATTTGTAGGATTTATACAAATCGTATCTTTAACTTCGTTGCTGTTATAAATCATACCAACTAACATTGGAACAGTTTGTAATGCACCAACAAATGAAAACAAACATAACATTGTGTTCCAATAAATAAGGGGTTGGGTTAAAGAATATGCTTTCTTGTATTTCATATGTTTTGAAAATGCGTGGATAAACGCTAAATATCCTCCACATATAATAAACGGCATTTGCATATGTTCTTTAGCAAATTCTGCACCATACGGTTGCTTAGCGTATGTTGTCATAACTGTGGTCATCGTTATTATAATTATATATATATATCATTTAAAATCAATTTTACTGCAATAAAATAAAATAAAATTGAATTCATAAATGCACATCATTAAAACGGATAATCGCAATAATGAAATTTTCAAAGTCTTACATGTGGGAGGTTGAAAAACTAAAAGATAAATATATTCCGGATGATTATTATCATCTTTGGAACATTCTTTGTAAAAATCCTGACAATACTGTTAAAATGCAGAGTATTATCACTGATTTAAAATTGATTTTGGGTATTTATTCTTACGAAATAAAAAATATATCACATACTGTGTTTAATATTTTAAATGATGAAAATACATATATGTTTAATGATGAAAATAGTTATTATGAATACTTAGCAAAATGTTATCTAAAATATGGATTGGATGGAATTCAAATTAAAAAAACAATTACTTGCGAATGTTGTACTTTAAATTATGCCTATTTTGAACAAAATTATAATGAAGAAGAATTTAATAACAAAATGGAGGAACCTTGTTATGCTGAAAAAATAGATTATCACCGTATAAGCTTCGATTCTGCTCCTGGATATACTACTTTGTTCTGTAGTAAGTGCGGATTATTTAAAAAAACTAATGTAAATACCCCGGACGGGATTCAATTACTTGGGTCGTGTATAACTTTAAAAAATAAACATGTATTAAATACGACAAGAACATTACAATGTCCATATGAAGAATGGTCATGGGATACATACTGAATAAAATATTATGGTCTCGTTTTATAAATTTGATAAAAAAAAAAATTTTTTTTTTAAAAGTTATTTCAGGATATTGAGAAATTTGGATCAAAAAATCGAAAAAATCTCAAAATACTTTTGAAAAAAAGTTTTTTTTTTTACAAAAAATCAGTTTTAGACTGTTATGTAGGAAAATTCTGGAAAACCCGAAAAAAATTATGTAGGGTCGCTTATGCTCTGCTTAAAAAAAGGCACTATTTTCCGAAAAAAAACGGAAAAAATGGAATTTTTGAAAACTTTGAAAACGACTGGACCAATTTTTCACCGTTTTCTGTACATTTTTCATAATAGCACATGGGCACTAAAAAGTGATCTGTTACTGAACATCGTCTTGCGATTTTGGCCAAGTGGACTTCGGAAAAAAAACAGATGATTTTTCATGAGACGTCATTTTGAAAATTTCATATTTTAAGAGCGTCGCCCCGCTGCGATTTTTTTAAAAAAAAAATCGCAGCGGGGTGGTCGTAACAGAAAACACCCAAAACCCGGAAAGTGTCTTATTGACGAGGTGTTAAAAACACCTTGGCCAAAATGAGGCAAAAACAGGCTAAATTTCGTCCTGTACATAATTTGGCGTTTTTAGCTATTTTTTAAAAATGTATGAAAGCATTGTCAATAACACTGCAGAAAAAAAAGTGCCTCAAAAAAAAATCGCAAGAGCATAAACTACTTAAAAAAAAAAATATTAGTTATATATAAAATGAATAATCATGATATTAAAAAGTTGTATTGTAGTAGTTGTGACTATAGAACCAAAAACAGAAATGATTTTAATAAACATTTAACAACAAAAAAACATTTTAAAAATGTTAATGAAAAAAAAGGATATCAGTTTGCATGTGATTATTGTAATAAATTATATAAATATAAGAGTAGTGTATTAAAACACAAAGTTTTATGCAAAAAAAATATGGAAAATCAAAAATTACAAGAAAGTGTTCCGATAGATAAAGTGGAAGAATTAATAAGACATCACCATAAAAATATGAATAGTTTAGTTTCATCATTCGAAGAAACCGTCACAACAAATAATAAAGTGATCAATAATTTAGTTTCAAAGGTAGGAAATACAACAAATAATTATAATACAATGACAATAAATTTATTTTTACAGAATGAATGCCCAAATGCCATGAATCTTACTGATTTTATGGATTCTTTAAAATTAAATATGGACGATTTGGCTTATACAAGAGACAATGGGTATATAAAAGGAATAACAAATATATTTGTTAAGAATTTGAATCAATTAGAACCAAAAGAAAGACCTATTCATTATAGTGACAAGAAAAAACACCAGTTTTATATAAAGGACGAAGACGTATGGATGGAAGACAAAACAAATCAAAAAATGGATGAAAGTATAGATACAGTATCTAAAAAGCAAATTTTAAAAATAAAGGAATGGGAAAAACAAAATCCGGATTGGGCAACTACAGAAGTAGGAGCAAGTTCTTTCATGAATATGGTTAAGCAGGTTACTGGTGGAGACGATAACAAGGATTATGCTTTTGAAACAATTAAGAAAGATTTAGGAAATTCTTTGGATATTGGATTATTAATTGAAAATGGGAAAAAGTAAATATATTATTTCATAAATCAAATATAAATGAAATGATATTATATATACTAGTCTAATGGCAACATCAAATACAACAATATCCAATTCTCAATTAAATGATAATGATATTGATAGTGAAACACTTCTAGAACCTAATGCGGAGCCAGAGCCGGAACCAGAGCCAGAGCCGGAACCAGAGCCAGAGCCAGAGCCGGAGCCAGAGCCGACGAATGAAAACAATAACTTATTTATCCTTCAAGGAGGTGTTTATTATTTTACAGATAGAACCGAATTAATTACAGCAATCGATGCATGGCTTATTGATTCAACAGATGCAGAATCAACTTATGGTCATATATCTACATGGAATACCTCACAAGTAACTAATTTGTCGTGGTTAGTCAACGGTAAAGGTCATATTGGTGGATACCAGTTTAATGAAGCTATTGGAAATTGGAACACATCTAATGTAACCCACTTTACTGGTGGCTTACAGAATGCACGAGGATTTAATCAAGACCTATCTAACTGGGACCTGTCTAATGCGATTCGCGCCCAAAACTTATTTAGAAATTGCTATGTGTTTAATCAAGACATTTCAAGTTGGAATATCTCAAATGTAACCCTTATGGGTAGAATGTTTGATAACGCATTAGCATTTAACCAAGACCTATCTCAATGGAATACATCAAGCGCGACTAATATGGACAGAATGTTTAATGGCGCATTAGCATTTAACCAAGACATATCTTTATGGGATACCTCAAATGTAACTACAATGTCACAAATGTTTAATGGTGCAATAAATTTTAATCAAAATATCTCATATTGGACGGTTTCATCGAATACAGATTTAACTAATATGTTAAATAACTGTGGTATAAGTGATGGAGATTATGGACTAACCGTTCCAACTCCTTCGTATACCCAATTTAATCAAATACCTCCGGAGCCAGAGCCGGAGCCAGAGCCCGAACCCGAGCCCGAGCCACAGCCAGAACCAGAACCAGAACCAGAGCCGGAACCGGAACCGGAACCGCAGCCTGAACCCGAGCCCGAGCCAGAGCCAGAGCCGGAGCCAGAGCCAGAACCGGAACCTGAGCCAGAGCCGGAACCGGAACCGCAGCCAGAGCCACAACCGGAACCGCAGCCAGAGCCGGAACCGGAACCTGAGCCACAACCGGAACCGCAGCCAGAGCCACAACCGGAACCGGAACCGCAGCCAGAGCCACAACCGGAACCGCAGCCAGAGCCGGAACCACAACCGGAACCTGAGTCAGAACCGGAGCCAGAGCCAGAGCCGGAGCCAGAGCCGGAGCCAGAGCCAGAGCCAGAGCCAGCCGTTGTGATTCCTGACCCAGATCACGAATTTGATTTCCGTAATAATACAGGAACAAATGATATTACAGATAGATATGATAATACTATTACTGGAACTTTGACTGGTGCTACATGTGGTATAGATGATGACGGCGACTATGGTTTGGTCATAACTACAAATGGTGGCGCTAATGATAGATTTAATATGACATATTGGAGTTTTGGTCGTGCGGGTGGCGATAATGGAGAAATGACTGTGGAAGTATATGCTAAGCTAACAAGTTTTGGTAGTCATCAACGTTTATTTACCGCCGGTTCAGGCTATCAGGGTGTGTCCTTGATGACAGACGGCGATGATGTCTTGTGGCGTCCAGCTGAAATTACGTCGAATTCAGGTGGAACGAGTAAAAATAATATATTGACAACAAATGAATGGCATCATTATGTTGGAACAATTAATAGAAATAATGCAGATATGGGAGATGCAATAATCTATTTTAATGGTGTCCAAGTTGCCCTTAGTAGTAATATAGCCACTCCAGACGTCATATCAACCGACGGGGGTCATTATGTTGATGTAGTTGGTACCACCGCATATATTCGTGTATGGCACGGCGTAAGTCTTGACGTAAACCAAGTAGCGGAGTTATATAATCATAGAGAAACTGTAAATATGGTATTTAATTATGTACCAGAACTGATTCCAGAGCCACAGCCCGAGCCACAGCCAGAGCCAGAGCCAGAGCCAGAGCCACAGCCAGAGCCAGAGCCAGAGCCAGAGCCACAGCCAGAGCCACAGCCAGAGCCACAGCCGCAGCCAGAGCCGGAGCCGCAGCCAGAGCCGGAGCCGCAGCCAGAGCCGGAGCCAGAGCCAGAACCGGAGCCGGAGCCAGAACCGGAACCGGAACCGGAAGGGGCTGGAAAAGAGGCATCAAATGGATCATTAGCCTCTGCTTATATAAGTGGAGGAAATATTGCAGTACGAGATCCCATAACGAATGATATTATAGCTTCTACTGTTACAGATGAATATGGAAATTACTCATTAGTATATCAAACATATTCTAGTTACGTTATAATAGAAGCATCAGGAGGAATAAATATATCAACAAGCGAACCCTTCAAAGGAACATTTAAAAATATTAAACTTGTAGACTTAGATTTATCTGAACGTGGTGTTATTACAAGCCAAGAGACAAATTTGAATGCACTTACAACTATTGCTACAAGCATAACAGAAAAAAATATAGCATCAAGTGCTGATGGAGATCCATCGACTGCAATTT
>Ga0257110_1001502_pt1 | contig 10961 bp, 5 predicted proteins | sample LP_taG_7_FD_190184 | JGI IMG/M metagenome (GOLD analysis project Ga0257110, IMG submission 190184) | Marine microbial communities from Northeast Subartic Pacific Ocean, Canada - LP_J_2015_P26_10m | ecosystem: Environmental > Aquatic > Marine > Oceanic | place: Canada: Northeast Subartic Pacific... | reverse complement strand
ATAAATGGCTAAACAAAAAGTAGAATCGTATATATTTCAACCAGGCATCCCGTTATCGGGTAACAGATATCCTGGTGCATACGAACTAATTCAGAACAATGTTGAATTTATTTGTGACGAAGTTGTGGCCTGGATTGCGGCGCAAGTTACGGCTAACGCGGCTGACCCAACTAGCTTCTGGTACAACTACACATACAATTCACCCAAGTGTGAAAGAGATACAAGATACAATTTACAAGGTACTGATGGTACCGGCGGTGTCTTATACGATATGAGATATGGCGGTAATGCCCAAGCACGTTTTCTTGCAAGTAAATATTGGATCAATTCAACACCACAGATTGACGGTGACAGACAACCAGAGATTGCGGCAAAGAACTTTGCTACAACTTTAATTAACAATTATATTTTACCACAAGGTGCTTATACAAGTTTACAAACTCCAGTAGTTACTACTCAATATACTAATTCAGCGGTTGTTTATGAAACAGGTGCAGATACAAGAGTAACAAATTTATTTGCTATCATTACTGATGTAATTGCAAACGGACTTGATAACGTTCCTGCATTAGATAGAACACAAATTTCTAGTGTTAAGATGCAGACTCGTGTTCCAAGTAACGACTTACTATTAATTACAGACACAACTAACAACGAAGTTATCTATAACTTTAGTGATCCAACAGTTGGTGGTAGTTGTAGTTTCCAGGTTGATGATGTCAGCTTGTTAACAAAAGGCGTTGAAGAAGATTTTCCAAAGTTCCTTGAAAGAACAGGAACTGTAACAACAGTTTTCCTTGATAAGGATACAGATAATGTTGACTATAGTCCAAAAGCAGTAGCAGTACTAGAAGCAAACAAAGCCTTTATGCAAAAAGAAGCTACGGCTTATATTGCTAACCAAGTAAGTTTAGCAACATCAGGTGATACTTTCTTTGGATTTAGTCATAACACAACGTTAACTGAAAGAGATATAGGATTAGAACTTTCAGCACTTATAAATGATATAAAATATAGTGGGAACGCACAAATTCATAAACAGGCAAGTAAGTATTGGGTACAAACAACTCCATACTTTACTGGAACAAGAGCACCAGAACTTGCAATTAGAAATTGGTTAATATCTTTAATCAACACTAACATTTTAAAAAATACAGCATACGTTTCACAACAGACAGGTGCTGGTGTAGTATCACAGAATGTAGTTTTAAGTTTACCTGAAGAAGGAGTAAACACAAGAGTTACACGGTTGATGGGAATCATAACTGACGTAATCCAAAACGGAACAGACATTTTACCAATTAAAGAGTCAGTACCTTTATACTACGCAACAGACGAATTACAAATATTTATTGACCAAGGTGAGATGAGAACTAAACCGTTTGACTTTGGTGTTGATGCTATTGAACGTATGAGAGTTTCAAACTCCGTATCCATGCTTGATGCTGACTTTGAATATGGACTACAGCCTACGAAGTGGCAAGCGATTGCTATGCAAAGAGGTTATCCAAGTATTTACGAAGTACCAGGTACTGATAAAGTTGTAGCAAGTGTAACAACTGATGCTTCAGAAGGAACTGCTGGTGTTGGACAAAGTTTAATTACTGTAACCACAGTTGGTGCTCATGGTATTGAAGCGGGTACTCCTATCACAATCAAAGCATTAGAGAATAGTGTACAAGGGGCAAGTAGAGCAGAAGGATCATTTATTATATCCACTGTTCCAACAGCGGCAACATTTACGTATTTTGCAAAATCAAAAGTTGGTTCAACTAACGGCGAAGTACTTTCAACGTATTATACACAGTTAAGACAAGCAGGATTTTACACAGGAGCGGCAATTGGTGCTCCAACATTTACTATTGTATCACAAGGTATAGCAGGTTTATTTACAAACCCATTAGGCGCACAAAGCGGATCAGCACTAGTTACTTGGGCAGGAATTACTCCAGAGATTGGTGCTCCGATGCAAAACGTTTCAGGACAAATTGCATCAGCAGGAACATTTAGTGCCGCAGATGCAAGTAGAACAGCAGGTACGTACACAGGAGTTACAGGTAACTCAAACAGTATTGTATCAGAATTAGTTGTTGGTACAATGGACATTGTTGTTGATGGTACTGGTGCTATTACATCAGTTACAAATTTTAAAGGCGGTAGAAATAACGTTGCTGGAGACATAGTTACTATTTCAGATACAGTATTAGGTAGTGGCGGTGGCGCAGACTTTACGTTTAGTATTGCAACAATATACAACGGCGTAGGTGTTGGAAGTGGTGCACAGGTTACAGTTGTATCAGGAGCAGGTGGCGAGATTGCTACTTGGTCAGTTGCAGGAGATTATAACTCAGGTATTAATGCTATTGAAGTAAGTGATGTATCAGGAATTTTAACAGGACAAGCAATTGACAGAGGTGACGGAACAGCAATTCATGTTAGTTCTGTTGTAGGCTCAACAGTTAACTTAGATGGAAATACAACAGTCGCTATAGTTGGTAACAACGTACAATATTCGGCAGTAGCAGGAACAAACTATAACTCCGCAGGTTCAGGAGCAGTTTGGGACGTTGCTAGAGCAAGTGGAAACTATACAGTTACATTAGCCTCAACTGCCGCAGATACAAACTACGAAGTTGGTGATGTTGTTGTTATACTTGGTAACCAACTAGGTGGACAGAGTCCAACTAACGATGCAAACATTACGATTGATAGTGTTAACTCGGGCGGAGATATTGCTACATTTACGGCAACTGGCGCGGCATTTGATGGTAACGGAAGTTACACTAACCAAGCTGGAAATAACATGAACGGTCAAGGTTTAGGTGCTATCTTTGACATGACATACACAAATAATACTTACTCAGTAAGTTTAGCACAGCCTATATACACAAACAACGGTAGTGGTGTTACATCAGGTGGCGTTGGAGTTGGAGCGGCATGGGACGTCGTATTAACAAATAATGTATATAACGTTACAGAAAATTCAAGTGCAAGTGAAACAGGTTATGTAGTAGGTGACGTAATTAGAATTGAAGGAACACAGTTTGGTGGAGATGCTAGTAATAGTTTAGATATTTCCATTACAGGTGTTGACGGATCAGGTGGTATTACAGCTTTTACTACAAGTGGAACAGGTGGAAATGCTCAAGGTAACTTTAATGAGCCGCCAGTAACATATAGTGGTATTGGTAGTGGAGCGTCATTCAACGTTAACTTCCAAGGAACAGCATACACGGCAAGTTTAGTTCAACCAGGTTCAGGTTATAGTGCGGCAGAAACACTAACCGTTCAAGGTACAAGTTTAGGTGGAGCAACACCAGGTAATGATGCTACAATTACAATTGATAGTGTTGACGGTAGTGGTGTACCTACTGCAATTAGTATTACAGGTACAGCAGTTAACTCACAAACATTCTCAAACGTTACAGCAGGAAGTAATATAGTTGGAGCGGCGGCAACATTTAATATTACTGTAAACTATAATAACAGTTTCACAGTTTCACTAGGTAGTTCAGTAGGAACAAACTACGGTGTTGGTAACACTATCGTATTTGATGGTACAACATTTGGCGGAGTAACCAGTACTAATGACTTAACTGTTACAGTTACAGGAGTTAGTGCCGCAGGTGCTATTACATCATTTAGTTCAGCAGGTACGGCTCCGGATGCAACATCAGGATATGCGGCTGGTGATAAATTAAAAATTGAAGGTACAAACTTAGGTGGTACAAGTCCAGCCAATGATGCAATAGTAAATATTGCCGCAGTTAATGGCACAGGAAGAATTAATACAATTAGTGTAACTGGTACGGCACCAGATGCACAAGAGAGTTATAACAATCCAGCTTACACAACAAACTCAGTAAGTGGTGCAAGTGCAACATTTGGCATATCAAGGTTAGATACGGCTTATACGGCAACTGTTCCAGTTGGTGGTACAGGATACCAGGTTGGTGAAGAATTTGTTATACTAGGTAGTGCATTAGGTGGAGTTGACTCTACTAACGATTGTACAATCACTGTTGCTACAGTTGATGGAAGTACAGGAGAAATACTAACAATAACAACTACTGGTACAGCCTTAGATACAAAAACAATTTTAGATTTAAGTCAGTTTGATGGAGAAGCAGTTAACCAAGTTGGTTCAACAGCAACGTTTGATGTAACAGTTACAGCAGGAACTTATAGTGTAGCAGTTAATACTCCAGGTACTGGTTATAGTGTAGATCAAAACATTAAGATCCAAGGTAACCAAGTAGGTGGTGCAAGTCCAACCAACGATATTACAGTTAACATTACGGCAGTTGGTGCAGGTGGAGACATTTCAACTATTAGTGCAACTGGTACAGGCCCTAGCGGAAGTGCAAGTTATACAGATGTTCCAGGTTCGAACTTACAAAACAATGGTTCCAATGGAACATTTAACATTACAAGAAACGGTGGAGCATATTCAACTTCACAAGTTGCTAACGATGGTATTAACTATCGAGTAGGAAACAAAATTTCAGTTCCAGGTACATTACTAGGTGGACAAACTCCAACTAATGATGTTATAATAGCAATTACTGAAGTAGCAACAGATGGTGGTATTGTTGCAGTAACAAGTTCAGGATCAGCAGTAGCAGGTACAACTGTTAAAACGTATTCAACAGTAACTATGTCAGAAAACTTAACAGATAATATTCCAGCAAATACTACAATACAGTTTGCGGCATTGGCAACAGTTGAAGTTACATTTGTTACAGCTCACGGATTAATTCCAGGTGATGCATTTATTGTTACACAGAGTACAGATGATGGTGTAAACAATCACACATTGTTAGAAGGTCCGTTCTTTGCACAACAAGTTCCAACAGTGACATCATTAAGATATCAGTGTAGAGCGGCAGGAGCCATTAGTGCAGTTGGCGACATTAATGCTACATTGTATCCAAGACCAGATTCATTCTTTGTACACAGACCATATGATGGTGGAGTTATGCTAGGAACAGGTGGACCACAACACGGTGCACAGGCAATTAGACAGAGTAAAAAATATATTAGATACCAGTCAGGTAAAGGTATTATGTACACAACTGGTGCCTTGTTTGCACCAAGTTATGACTTATTAACTGTAACAGCAGATGCAACTTCACAAGGTTCATTTATTAACGTAACTACAGATGATGTTGACCACGGACTGCAAGTTGGTGGTAAGGTTAGATTAATTGGTATTGAAACTCCAGGTTACAACGGAGATTATTTAATAGCAAGTATTGTAAGTGAAAGAACATTTAAAGTTATTGCATCTACAGACTTAGGCAGTATAACGCCCGTATTAAGTGCTGTAGCCCAAGTATCGCTACTTACTTGGCACGGGGCAACTGTGCGTTCAGGTGCATTTGATGATCAAAACGGAATCTTCCAAGAGTACGATGGATCAAACTATAATGCTGTACAAAGAACTTCAACACTACAGTTATCAGGAACGATAGGAATAGCTGTTGACTCGAATGCAGTTACAGGTAACGGAACAAGATTTAGAGATCAAATTAAAGCTGGTGATAGAATTGTTATTAAAGGTATGACACACGTTGTATCACAGGTAACAAGTCAAACACAAATGAATGTTACTCCAGACTTTAGAGGTGTAACTAATGCAACTGGAGCCAAGTTATGTTTAGTTGCAGATAAGAAAACTAAACAAGCAGACTTTAACAAAGATAAATTAGACGGCACAGGATCGTCAGGTTATATCATGGACATCTCTAAGATGCAGATGATTGGGATTCAGTACAGTTGGTACGGTGCTGGATTTATTGACTGGATGCTACGTGGTGATGATGGTAACTTTATTTTCTATCACAGAATGCGTAACTCAAACATTAACACTGAAGCATATATGCGTACAGGTAATATGCCGGTGCGTTATGAAGTTACAAACGAAGGTCCTAATGATAAATTAGCGGCTGACATGACAGATGTACAAACTACTATACCATTAGAAGATGCTTCATTCTTTCCACCAACAGGCGGAACAGTTATTATTGATAACGAGATGATTCAGTTTACAGGTATTAACGGTGATACGTTAACAGGTTGTACTAGAAGTGCTCCGTTAACAAACTTTGCCGCAGGTGCTACAAGAACTTATACAGCAGGTATTGCCGCAACGCACACGTCACGTACAGGTGTTATATTGGTTAGTAATACTATTACACCAATCATATCACACTGGGGTTCAGCCTTCCAAACAGACGGTGGCTTTGACAGTGATAGAGGTTACATCTTCTCATATACTTCAACTGCAAACACAATTAGTACAACAAGAAATACGGTGTTTATGGTAAGATTAGCACCAAGTGTGTCTAACGCTATTGTTGGAGACTTAGGTGAAAGAGAACTGCTAAACAGAGCCCAGTTACTACTTGAAGGTATTGAAATTACATCAGATAATACATCAAGTGGGGCTACAGTTACAGGTGGAATTGTTGTTGAAGGTATTCTAAATCCACAAAACTATCCAATTGATCCAGGTGATATTGGTTGGGCCTCATTAACAGGTTCAGCGGCAGGTGGACAACCAAGTTTTGCACAGATTGCCCCGGGTGGTTCTGTTGTATGGTCAACAGGTGCAACACAGATTATTAAAAATGCAACAACGGTTGCAGAGATGACACTTGACGTTATATCACAGAATAATACTAACAGTTGGGTTTATCATAGAATTACAAGTGCTTCGTATGCCGCGGCAAACACAACAGGACTAGCAACTGGTCTTACAGTTATAGCAACTGGTAACCCAGCATCAGGATCGTCAGACTTTCCAAGTGGTACAACACTTACGCAGATCTTATCTAACTATAATCCACCATACTTGAGAATGAGTGTTAGAAACACAGCTCAAGTTAGTGCTAACGAAACTATTACAATGTCAGTTAACCCAACGGGTGCATTGGCTAATACAAACTTCCTATACTTTACAAAAGCAAGTTGGGAGTCAACTGGTGCTGTTGCAGGTACAGAGGTAAGTGATAGTAAGTTTCCAGGTGGTACATACGTTTCTGGTGTACAAGGACCATTAAACTTTGGTGGAACAGAATATTACAGAATTACATTTACACAGAACTCAAATCAAAATATTACAGCTGGTACAAATGTAGGGTTCTTATTTGGACAACCACCTTACGCACAACCAGGCGAAACAGTATTTTCATTTATTGCAAACCCAGGATCACAAACATCTTTGGATCTAAGTACGTTGAAAGAGTTAACAAATACAACACTAGGTGGACGAGGTACGTTCCCGAATGGACCAGACGTGTTAGCTATTAACGTTTATAAAGCGGAAGGTATTGATACTAAAGCGAATATCATTCTTAGATGGGGTGAAGCTCAAGCATAATGTTTGACTTCTTTAATAGTAATACTTTTGTATGGATCTGTATATTGACCATACTACTACTTCCATTTATTTTACGTTAAAAGCAATAGTTGTTCTAATACAATCTTTAAGACTAGGTAATACAGTATGTTTCAAGTAACTAGGAAACAATAGTAATCTACCTTTAACAGGTTGGTATACATATTCTTGCCAAGAATAAGGTGCTGTATCTTTTACAGTATGTCCGTACTCAACAAATACGTTAGGGTTTCTAAAACTTAATCCACCTGCATTTTCGTTTGCCCTTACCCAATAGACTCCGCTAATTTGTCCTACGTTATGATGATGTTCATCATGTACGTCACCTTCTTTATAATCTTGTACCCACCAATTATAACTATAACCGGCGTGTATTCTATTCATCATATTTTTATTTTGAAAGTCTCTAACACATTCATCTATGTGTTCATATAGCAAGGGCGTATCATATTTTAAATGTACAGCTTTGTCTTTTTCAAAATAGTCTGTGGCATGAGGTGCGTTGTTATCAGGCCTTGGTATTTTGTGTAGATTATTAACTACAAATTCTTCTGTTTCATTTGCAATTTTTGTAGGTACATCATGTACTAGTATACCAACTGGAAATATATGTTCATACTTCATTATAGTGGCACGTAATAGTTTAAAGGATTACCGCCAGGTTGAAAAGTATTAGGTATTTGTGATAGCTTCTTAGTGTTTTCATGAAATTGTAATCCTACTTTAGGTTTAGAATTTACTGTTGGCGTTGTAATATGTTGTAATAGTGTATCGTGTGGTTGGATATTAAATGCAATAGTAATGCGTGGATCCTTTTGTTCCCAGTCACTAATTCTATGTTCCATATTAGCTGAATGCGTAATTAATAATTGATTATTTTTATTTTCTACTTTTTGTACAGTTTCTTCTGATCCAACTTCTCTGTATTCTGCATAGCTTGGCTCACAGTTAATACCATATATACCGTGGTAACAATCTAACCCTCCACCATAATCGTGACCATGCCAGTCTAGTACTTGACCAGGGTTTGGCCAGTAGTTTAACCAACCAACTATCCAATATAGTTTTCTAGTATCGTGTTGTACTGTTGATTTAAAATATGTTTGAATCTCTTTGTACAACATCATAACCTCAGGCATTGTACTTGTAAATAAATTATAATGAGGACTACAAGCTGTACATAGACTACTGTGGGGAACGTGTTGCAAACCATGTGGTATAGCAATTTCGTTAGCTATTTGATTTGCTAAGAAACGTGATGCGTGATTTACACTATCTAAGTTAAGATTGAGCTGGGTCTGGTATAGTAACATTTGGCTCCTCTACAGGCTGTAAATTAGCTTGGCTATCTCCAGGAGCAAGTCTATAATTATCTTCAATTGAATCTGGTGTGCTTACTTCAGTAAGTGAACTACCTGCCTCGATTGCTTCTAATTGGTGTGGCAGTAATGGAGGATTTCTCCAGGTATCGCCTGCCTTAACAATAACTTCCATTGGTGTAGCTGTCGCTGTATCAATGTATCTTAGTTTAAAACTACCTTGATTTATAAACCAAGATTCGTCTTTTTCTTTATGGAAATGCATAGACATCTTTGATCCAGCTTTTTCAAAAACCATAATTTTTCCGCAGTATAAATCATTGGTTGCCCAAATTAATTCGTATCCCCAACCTTTATCTACTTTACCACTATGTCTTGCTGGCATCTATATACTCCTGAATTGTTTTAAACTTATAGTCACCTATACTATTAATTAGTTTAGAATTGTCTGCACAGGTATAATACTGATACTTACCTCGCAGGTGTTCTGGAAGTGGAACAAACTCAATTTCAGCATCGTATTTGGTTGCATATCCTTTAGCTATATCATAAAAGCTAGGTGCAGTACCTGTTCCTATATTCCAAATATCAGTAGCATCTACGTCAAACATTTTTTCAATAATTTGGCATACATCTCCTACCCAGATAAAATCTCGTTTGATATCATGACTACCTTCAAATAGTGTAATCTTTTTTAAATTTTTTGCTTGTCCTTGAAACTTACCGAATACACTTTGTTGTTCGCCTTTGTGTTCCTCACCTGGACCATATACGTTGAACAATCTAAGTCCTTGTACATTGATCATAAACTCTGGAACTTCCATTACAAGTTTATCAAACAAGTACTTGCTCCATGCATAAGCATTCATTGGATATATTGGATCGTTTTCTTTAATCTTATTCTTGTTATGGTGTACTTGTACGTCACCATATACACTAGCACTTGAGGCATATATCAATGTTGTACCACATTGATCACATAGCTGTAAAAGTCTTTGACTAAATTCAAGATTCATTGCTAGTACCTTGTTTACATCACGCTCGGTTGTGCTACTTATTGCCCCTAAGTGTATAACTCTGTCAAACTCTTGTGGGTCTGGAACTTTATTTTCAACCCATTCATATCCCTCTACCTGATGTCCTCTATGACTTAGATAAGATCCTAAATTTTTTCCTATGAAACCCTGATGTCCAGTAATTAATATTCTCATGCTTTCATTCTTTCGATAGTTTTAGTTGTTGAATACCCTTCAATTGTTGGAAAAATTTCTACCTTGGCAATGTCATTTCCAACTACTTGTTCTACAGTATAATCGCCTCCTTTAACAATTACATCTGGTTGTATTTCCTTTATTGCTTCGTATGGTGTGTCCTGTTCAAATATAACAACATCGTCTACAACACCCAATTCTAACAATGCTTCTTTACGTGTATTCTGGTCGTTTATGGGTCTTAGATCGCCTTTTAAACGCTTAACAGATGAATCACTATTAATGCCCACCACAAGGCGTTTCCCTAGCGTGTGTGCGTGTCTTAGTAGCTTTAAATGGCCAGTATGCAGTATATCAAACACCCCATTAGTCCATACAATGTTACGTTCCAAATCGTCTTGTTGTATTATAGCAACACCCCTTTTCTCAACAATTCTAGCCGCGGCATAACAAGCCAATTTACAAGCATCAAATATATCCATACCCTTATCAATACCATAGGCAATGACTGCCATCACAGTATCTCCTGCACCGGTTACATCTGCAACTTCTTTTACAGGTTCGCTAAAATGTTTGTACTCATCTAATATGTTTAGTACGTGCATACCGTTAGCACCATCTGTGACAACTAACCAAGTCCAATTAAATCTTTGCATTTGTCTAAGAGCTTCTGCTTTATCCCATTTACCAAACCATGCTTCATATTCTGCCATGTTTGGTTTAACAAGATATGCTCCATAATAAAAGTTTGCATCTTGTTTTGGATCAACTAAAATTTTTACTTGATTACTTAATAAATTTGCTATTGTGTCTCGTCTTACTGTACCCTTTGCATAATCACTTACACATATAATATCATTTTTCTTAACGTGTGATTGTAATCTTTCAATTGCTTGATCGCCAGTGTACTGAACTTCTTTATCCCAACGTACAATATGCTGTCCACCCTTTGCAACCAGTCTTGTCTTTGTTGTTGTAACATCTTGATCACCTGCCATCTGACATTCTAAGTTTTGTTTTAATAAAAGT
>Ga0257110_1001501_pt1 | contig 10969 bp, 7 predicted proteins | sample LP_taG_7_FD_190184 | JGI IMG/M metagenome (GOLD analysis project Ga0257110, IMG submission 190184) | Marine microbial communities from Northeast Subartic Pacific Ocean, Canada - LP_J_2015_P26_10m | ecosystem: Environmental > Aquatic > Marine > Oceanic | place: Canada: Northeast Subartic Pacific... | reverse complement strand
GCGCGCGGCGGTGGCGCCGAGCCGCCGCGTGTTTAGCTCTCTCGCCACCGCCGCGCGCCGCCGCCCCGGCCCTCCCGCCGCCGGCGCCTTGGCCGCACCATGGGCATCCTGTTCAGCCGCGTGTTCCAGGCCCTCTTCGGGTCCAAGGAGGTGCGCATCCTCATCCTCGGCCTCGACAACGCCGGCAAGACGACGATCCTTTACAAGCTCCAGAACGAGACCGACGACGAGGAGATCATGACCATCCCGACCATCGGCTTCAACGTCGAGACGCTCCAGTACAAGAACATCAAGTTCCAGGTCTGGGACCTCGGCGGCCAGACGAGCATCCGGCCGTACTGGCGATGCTACTACCCGAACACGGACGCGATCATCTTCGTCGTCGACTCCGCGGACAAGGAGCGCCTCGCCGTCGCGCGCCAGGAGCTCCAGGCCATGCTCGAGGAGGAGGAGCTCAAGGACGCGATCCTCCTCGTGCTGGCGAACAAGCAGGACCAGCGGGGCGCGCTCGGCGCCAAGGACGTGTCCGAGGCGCTCGGCCTGCCGGACGTGCGCAACCGCCAGTGGTCCATCCAGGAGACCTGCGCGACCAAGGGCAAGGGCCTCTCCGAGGGCTTCGACTGGCTCGTCACGTGCATCAAGGGCGAGTAGGCCGGGGGGTGTCGCGCGTCCTAAACAACCGCGCCCGGGGATGGTCGCCGAGCCGCGTTCGACGCATCCACACGACAGGGCGAGTAGGCCGGGGGGTTTCGCGCGTCCGAACGACCGCACCCGGGGATGGTGGCAGTTCGCTGCGAAAGGCGAGCCACACGTGCACGAAAACACGGAGTTACATGCCGACGTCGTCCTGGAGGTCCGCGCCGCTCCGGTTGGAGCTCGGCGGCCGCTTCTTCGCGGCGTCGTCCGCGAAGGACAGCGTCGTCGGCGTCGACGCGGACGAGTCGGGCGCCGCGGCCTCGTCCGTCGCCGCGCGGCGGCCCCGCGTCGTCGGCGGCGCCGCCTCGGGCGCGGGCCCCGCGAGGTAGTCCGCGACGCGGTCGACGAGCGGGCCGGACGCGTCGCGCGGCGCGCCGGCGTCCCCAAAGGCGCGGAGCAGCGCCGCGAGCGCGGCCGCGTGGCGCCGCAGGTTCCGGAGCAGCGCGCCGTCCTCGACGGTCTTCTGGTCCGACGCGGAGGGGTTCGCCAGCCGGTTCTTGACCCAGGCGAAGGACCCGTCGGCGAGGACGCGGACGAAGACGCGGCCCGACCGGTGGAGGTACTGGCGCTCGCGCGCGGGCGTCGACAGCATCTTCGCCGCCGCCTGGGACGCGCGCCGGGGCACGGGCGCGCCCCGCAGGGGCTGCTTCCGCGCCGTCGCCGAGTGCGCCGCGGCCGCGGCCGCGACGAGCGCCGACGGCGAGTCGCGCACGAAGTCCAGGCGCCGGTGCAGGGCCCGCTCGAGCGCCGCCGCGAGCGCCGGCTCCGGCGCCGGCGGCACGGCGGACGCGTGGGCGATGAAGGGGTGGATGTCGAGGTGGATCGAGTACTCCGGCACCTGCACCAGATTCAGCTTGAGCTGCTTCGCCTTGCGGCAGAGCGTGCTCAGGAACTCCTCGACGACCCAGCCGGAGCACAGGAGCCAGTGGAGCGCGAGGCGGTAGCAGCGCCGGTCGTCGACCGACGAGTCGCACTCGAGCGCGAGCCACTCGTCGCGCCACGTCGCGTGCTCCAGCGCCATCTGCAGCAGGTGGGGCCGCGCGGGCAGCCCGCCGAGCTCGCGGCCCGCGGCGTCGCGCCGCGCCTCGAGCGCCGGCGACCGGCCCGCGGCCCGCTTCGAGTTCAGAAAGGCCTCGAAGCGCCCGAAGCGCTCGAGGTAGGACTCGCGGCCGCCCGCGTCGCCCGGCGGCACGAGCGCGAAGAGCACGCGCCGGAACTTGACGGAGCTGAGCGTCGCCGCGGGCGACAGGAAGCCGGAGATGACCTGGTCGAGAGTGTTCCAGTTCGTCTCCGGCGACGGGTACTTGAGGAAGGTCTGGGTCTTGGACGCGTACGCGCCCTCGTCGCCGCACCACAGCGCGTACTCGTAGTCGAAGCGGTTGCTCTCGTCCGCGTTGTTGCCGTGGCGCGACCGGTAGGAGCGCACGTCGACGCGCTTCTCGAAGCCGTTGTAGGACAGCACCTGGATGCGGTGGCCCATGGACAGCGTGTAGGTCGACGCGGATCCGCCGAGCGGCGGCGTCCGGCCGCGCGGCGGCCCGCCGCCGCGCGGCGGCGCGAAGCCGCCGCGCGACGGCCGCCGGCGGCCGCCCCGGCCCGCGCGGGGGTTCAGCCGCGAGATGCGCTCCGGCGACTCGTCGGCCTGGACGACGAGCTGGTAGTCGCCCGCGATGCGCTGCGCGACCATCTGCGCGACCATCTCCGCGGCGCCCGTCGTCGAGTCCGGCGGCAGGAGCACGGAGTGGTTCGCCTCCTCGTAGGCGCCCGTGCCGAACTCGTCCGGGAGGTAGTCCGTCTCCACGGGCAGCACCGCGGGCGTGATCAGCGACTTCCAGTTGGGCCCGGGGCAGTGGAGCCGCGTCGTCGCGGACCGGAACTCCTCGGAGCCGATGGGGAAGACGTGGCTCCAGCGCCGCCGGTTGTGGGATCGCTGTTTCAGCAGGTCGGACTCGTCCTCCCGCCGGAAGGGGTTCACGAAGCGCCGCGGCTCCTCCTCGCCGTACTCCGCGGCGGCGTTCTCCGGCGCGGGCTCGAGCGACGCGTGGAGCCCGGACCGGGGCCGCGCCGCGGCGGGCGCCCCGGGCGACCGCGGCGGCTCCGGCGACGCGAGCGCGGCCGCGGGCTCCTCGTCGACGGAGTCGCTCCGCTTGTGGCGCCGGTCGCGGAGGAACGAGCCCCGCGGCGGCGACCGGTACGCCTCGGACGCCAAATCCGCGCCCGAGTTCGACCGGTGGCGGAGCCGCGCGCGGCCCCGCGCGTCCGACGACGACCGCGCCGCGGGCTCGGAGTGCTCGGGCTCCGGCGACCCGTCCCGCTTCTCGGGCGGCGGCTCGAAAAGCTCGGGCGGGCCCCCGCCGTACGTCGCCGCGTCGTAGGCGTCGAAGCGGTCCTCGAGGGACGGCTCCCGGACGTCGCGGCCCCCGCGGCGGCTCGGCGCGACGAAGACGCGGGACCCGGCGGACCGCGGGCTCGACGCGCGCGGCGACCCCGCGAGAGTCGTCGACGTCGACGACGACCGGCCGAGGAGCGACGTGTCGTAGGCGTAGGGCAGCTGCTCGTCGTCGTCGTCGAGCGTCGACTCGTCCTGGGACGGCGCCTGGGGCAGGCCGTCGGGGCTCGCCACATCCTGGGACGCCTGCGACGACCCCAAGTCGAACCAGACCGCGGGCTCGGCGGAGCCCGCGCGCGAGCTCAGGCTCCCCACGAGGATCGACGGCCGCCAGGGCGCGCCGCCGCCGGACGACGCCAGCGACGACTGGGGCGTCGTCGAGACGGCGTCGTCGTAGGAGCCCGACCGCTCCAAACTCCCGCGGAGCGCGGACCCGAGGCCGCCGCGCGGCGACGCGGGCGACCGCGGCCGCGCGGGCGGCCGGCGGCCGCGGTCGGCCCGCGGCTCGGCGGGGGGGTGCGCCTCGAGGGCGCCGCCGGCGCCGCCGCCGCCGGACCGCAACAGGAAGGCGAGCGCGTCGGGCACGCGGCGGCGCCGCGCGGCGTCCGCGCGGTCGCCGCGGCGGTCGCCGTCGCCCGGCGGCGACCGCCGCCGCCCCCGCGCGGCGTCGTTTTCCGCGCGCGCGCCGCCGAGGTCCAGCGTCGCCATGCGCCAGCCGTCGCGCGCGCGCCGCGGCGCCGCCGCCGCGATCCACGCGGCCGGCTCCGCCGCGCGGTCGGGGTCGACGAAGCTCAAATTGATCCAGTGGGGCACCTCGTAGGTCGCCCGGCCCCGCGACTTCTTCGACCGGTGCATGAAGATGGGCGCCGTGTGGAGCGGCGGCACGGCCAGCGACAGCATGTCCATGCCGATGCCGTTGTCCATCATCCGCTGCTTCGTGATCTGCGCGAGCCGCGCGTCGACGCTCAGCACGCCGCAGCCCGCGCTCACCAGCACGATGGAGTTGCCCGTGCGCTGGACGTCGCGGTCCATGTAGTGCTTGTCGAGCACGTTGAGCGTCAGGTTGATCGCCTCGAGGACGTTGCCGTCCGCCGCGCGGCACACCCGCAGGTTCCGCGGCACGACGCGCGCCAGCGACCGCGCGAAGGCCACGAGCTCCCGCTTGAGCGCGGCCACGAGGCGCTGCGCGTCGTCGTGCGCCGGCGCCTCGTTCTCCAACACGACCTTGTAGAGGTCGCGCGCGCCGCCGAGCCCGCCGTCGACGCGCGCGAAGAGCACGACGGACAGCGAGTGGTTCACGCCCACGGCGCGCCAGCGCTCCAGCAGGGGCGCCGCGAAGCCGTCGACGAGGCGCTCGACGTGCAGCGCGTCGCCGCCGCCGCCCGTGGGCTCCCACATCTCGAACGACATCTGCACGAGCCAGAAGAGCCGCGTCGACCGCGTGCGGAACACGAGCCGCGTGTTCGCGCTGAGCACGGCCGACGTGATCGTCGACCCGTCGCAGCCCCGGAGCTCGTGCGCGGCCGCGCGCATGCCGCCGATGTCCAGCACCTTGCCGACGTGGAGCGCGCGCCCGACGACGGCCGTCTTGAAGCGCCACATGTCCGCGCGGCTCACGAACTGGTCCTTGAACCAGAACTCGCAGAAGTCCGCCGCCGCCGACGCCTCCGGGTCCTCGCAGAGCTCGACGGACGCGTCGGACCACGGCGCGACGCCGCACGCCTCGGCGACGGACTTGAGCAGCGACAGCTCGAGCCGCTTCGACGCGAACTTCTCGAGGCGGCTCTTCTCGTCGACGCGGACCAGGGTCGCGCGCAGCACGACGCGCGAGTTCGCCGACGCCGTCGACGTCTTGAGGAAGACGACGGACCCGTCGCGGATGCCCGGGAACGTCTCGGGGTGGAGCAGCAACTCGTCGCTCGAGAAGCTGCCGTCGTGCACGTGCACCTTCGCCGCCGCCATGGCGTCGTCGCGCGCCGCGGCGCGGCGCGCCGCGGGCGGTCGGCGGCCTCTTTCGCGCGCGCGCGACGACGGCTGCGGCGGCGGCGGCGGCGCGGAGATGCTCTCGAGAGTGCTCGAGCCGCGACGGCGGCAATTAGGCCTCAAGTTGAAGGCCTCGTTCAGCGCTGAAGCATGCGCGGAGGTCCTTTCGCATGCTCCCGGCCGGTGCTTAGGGCTCCTCCGCCGCGCCGTCCTCCGGGAGCGCGGCGTCGCGGAAGTTGTGGACGAGGGCCTCGTCGAGCGCGGAGAGCCGCGCGCCGTCGGCGACGACGAGGCCGACGACGACGGCGACGTCGTCCTCCTTGCCGCCGTAGTGCTCGAGGCCGTCGAGCCTCGCGGCGTCCGTGAAGGGCGTCGCGGCGGCGTCGTCGTCGAAGACGGCGACGGCCGCGTCCGCGAGCGCGGCCGCGAGCGCGTCGAGGTTCTCGCGGCAGTCGTCGGCCGCGGCGGCGTCGTCGCTCAGGCCCGCGACGCGGTCGCTGAGGCTCCCGAAGCCCCCCTGGCGCGCCGCCGACGCCCAGACGACGCCGACGCGCTCCGCGACGGCGCGCTGCGCGGCGTCGTCGCGCACGTTGTCCCAGAAGCCGTCCGTCGCCGCGACCAGGACGTCGCCGGCCCGCGCCGTCGCCGCGAGGGCATCGGCGCCGCAGGCGCCGAGGGCCGCCTCGCCCGCGAGGTCGTCGGCGGCGGACGCCTGGTACGGGCAGTTGAAGTAGTGGGTCTGGTCCGCCGTGCGCAGCACGACGCGCGGCCAGAGGCCGACGGCGCCCCGCGACCGCCGCGGCGCGGGCCGCAGGAGCGCGCAGGCGCTGTCGCCGAAGTTGCAGACCTCGAGGCGGTCGCCGTCGAGCGTCGCGACGAGGAGCGTCGAGCTGCCGCCGCGCCGGCAGACGTCGTCGCGCGTCGCGGCCGCGCGCGCGGCGGCGACGGCGGCGACGGCGCCGCCGCCGGCGTGCCGCTGCGCGTGGGCGAGCAGGCGCCGCGAGAAGTCGCCCGGGTCCACGCCGGCGCGCTTCGAGCCCCCGACGCCGTCGGCGACGCCGAGCGCGTTGTCGGCGGCGCTGGCGAAGTAGGCGTCCTCGCCGTCCTTCTTCTCGCGGTGCGGCCGACTGCTGCTGCCGACGAGCAGGCGCAGGCGGCGCCGAGCGCCGGCTGCTCGGCGTAGCATCGTCTCAGCCGCTGTTGACAGTGTTGTGGCTTTCAGCGAGCGCCAGTCCGAAGGGATGGCAGCGCAATTGGCCGGAGCCATGGCGCTTGCGAGCGACGCGGCCGTGCTCCTGGAGCGCGGCGACGCCGCGGAGGCCTGCGCGCTGTACCGCAAAGCCGTCAAGCTCACGGCGAAGGCCGTGCGCAGCGACGCGGCGCTGGCCGATGCCGCGGCGCTCATGGCCGACGCCTTGCTCGCGAAGCTCGCGGCGGCCAAGGGCGCCGAGCCGTCGGCGGCGCCGGCGGACCGCGTCGTCGCGTGCGAGGCGCTCGCCGGCGCGGCGCTCGACGCCGCGGCGCGGTCGCTCGCGGCCGACGGCGTGGTGGTCGTGCGGCGGCGCGCGGACTCCGGCGACGTGCGGCGCCTCGGCGCACACGCCAAACGCATCGAGGCGCTCGTCGCCGACCGCGCGCGCCGTGGCGCGTTCTCGTGCCTCGAGGCCGCGAGCCGCTGCCGGGGCCGCGTCGACGTCAAGCTCGACGCCTGCGGCCACGGCGCCTTCGACGCCGCGGCCGCGGACCTGGCCCGCTTCGCGCGGCGCGACGACCGCTGGCTCTGGCCCTTGGCGCGGCGCGTGCTCGGCGACGACGTCGTCTTGGCGTACGTCGGGCTCGTCGTGTCGTTCCCGGGCTCCGACGACCAGCCGTGGCACGCGGACGGCGTGAAGCTCTTCCCGGGCCACGGCGGCGAGCTCCCGGCGCACGCGCTCAACTGCTTCGTGCCCCTCGTCGACGTGACGCGCGCCGCGGGGCCGACGGAGTTCGCGCCCGGGTCGCACCGGCCGAAGGCCGAGCGCGCGCTCGACGCCGACCTCCGCCGCGGCGGCGCGCCGCGCGACGTCTTCGCCCCGGAGCTGGCGCCGGGCGACCTCCTCGTCTACGACCAGCGCACGGTCCACCGCGGCGTCGCCAACGTGTCGCAACACTCGCGGCCCATCCTCTACCTCCTCTTCTGCCGGCCCTGGTTCCGGGAACACATCAACTTCGGCGTGACGTCGCTCTTCGACGACGACGACGAGCCGCCCCGGCCCAAGAAGCATAAGCACCGGCCGTAATCACACCCTACGAGTCGGCGAGGCTCCGCGCGAGGGCGGCCTTGAGCGCCGCGTCGTCGTCGTCGTCCGCCGGCGGCGGCCCGCCCATCGCCGCCGCGAGCGCGCGCGACAGGTCCGACGCGGACACCGCGGGCGCCGGCGCGGCCGCGGACAAAGCGAGGACCCGCTGGAGCTCCTCGTCCTCGTCGTCCTCCTCGTCGTCCTCCTCGTCGTCCTCGTCGCCCTCGAGGTCCTCGTCGCCCGGCTCGCCGTCGTCGGGCGCGTCCGACGACCGCCGCAACAGGTGCGTGTCGCTGAAGATGTTCAGGCGGCACGCCAGCCGCTCGGACGCCTCGAGGACGAAGCCCTGGCTCATCCAGTAGACGCAGGAGTCCTCGAGCGCGAGCACGTAGGTGTTCGCCTCGTTGCAGGACGCGGCGGCGGTGACGAAGTTCACGGCCGCGGACGCGAGGCCCCTGCCGCGCGCGGCCGGCCGCGTCGTCACGTAGTCGACGATGAGGCGCGACCGGCGCGCCGGCGCCGCGCCCGCGGGCGCCGGGTCGAGGACCGCGCGGAGCACGCAGGCGACGCCCTCGGCGCCGTCGCGCGACGGGTCGACGAGCGCCGCGTAGTAGAGCTGGAACCCCGGCCGCCGCGCGCTCCACTTCTTCCAGTCCTCCTCGGGCTCGATGTCGCCGAACTCGTCGCTCTCGTTGAGCGCCGTGGAGACGAGGCTCATGAGCGCCAGCGACGAGCCGTGGCGCAGGATCATCCCGTGCTTCTCGAGCCACTCGCTGCTCTCCTCGCCGGCCTCGGGCAGGCCGCACCAGGAGTCCGTGCGCGCGCGCTTCGCGGCGAGCGCGGCCATGGGTGGAGCGTCAGCACGAAGCGCCGAACCAGCACGACTTCGTGCGAAGCGCCGAACCAGCTCGAGGCCCAGTTTTTAGGCGAGTTCAAGCACAGGGTCAACTCGGTACGCAGCCCGCATAGGGGACTTTGCACGATGGACGCCGACGACGATCTCGCCTGCGACCTCGAGTTCTTCGCCTGCGCGCAGCGCGTCGCCGCGTGGGACGTGGTCGAGCCCGACGCGCCGCCGCCCCCGGCCCGGGACCGGCTCGCGGCGCTCGAGCGGCGCGTGCGGCGGCTCTCGCGCCGCGTCGAGGCGAGGCGGCCCCGGCCGGCCGCGCCGCGCGCGAGCTCGCGGCGGGGCAGCCTCGCGGCCTGGGAGCGGCGCGCGCTCCTCGAGGCCGTCGAGCAGCAGCTCGCGGCGCGCGCCTTCGGGAGCTTCTACTGCTGGACGCAGTTCACGCTCGTGCACCTACAGCTCGACCTCCGCGCCGTCGCGCGCGCGCTCGCGGCCTTTTGCGGGCTCGGCCTCCAGGCCTTCGTGCTCGCCATGGCGCTCGACGCCAAGTACGCCGCGTGGCGCGAGCGGGCCGACGGGCCCTACGACGACGGCGGCCGCGTCGACTGGCGCGACCGGAGCCGCCACGGCGTCGGCGGCGTGCCGTCGCTCGTGCTCTTCCCGCTCTGCTTCGGCTCCCTCGTGCTCGCGCTGTCGCTCCGGTCCGAGCTCCACGAGCTCGTCGTCGGCGCGCTGCTCGTCGTGCCCGCGGCGCGCGAGCTGACGTACCGTGCGGGCTGGCGCGCGCGCGTCGCGTGGTTCGCGGCGCGGTCGCTGGCCTACGGCGTCCACGTCGCGCGCCTGGGCCTCGTCTTCCTCTACCTGCGCGTGTCCGCGGCGCTGCTGGGCACGGCCGACGGGCCCGTGGACATCATCGTCGACTGCCTGACGCTCGTCTTCGTCCTCGAGCTCGACAATCTGATGCGGCTCGACGCGTCGCGCACGCTCTTCGGCCGCGCGCGCGCGTCGGCGAACGACCGCGCGCGCCACCTCGGCGCCAAGCTCCGGGCCATCGCCGCGGCCACGCTCGACGCGGGCACGTCCGGGCGGCGCGCGGAGGCGCGGTGCGAGCACGCGTGCGTCGTCGCGCTCGCGGGCCTCGTGCTCCTCGCGGCGTGCCGCATGCAGCGCGTCACCGCACGCGGCGACGTCACCGTGCCGGGGGACCCGGACCGGGACGCCATGGCGGCGGCGCTCCACTGGGTCTCCAAGGCCATGATCCTCGTCGTCGCCGCGCTCGTCGCGCAGGCCCGGCGCTTCGCGCTCCACGTCTCCGCACCGCACGCGGCCGCGCTCCTCCTCTTCGACGTCGCCGTCGTCCTCGCCCTCAGCGACGCCGCCGCCGACGCCTTCTTCGCGCCCGACGCGCCCCGGGAGAGTTTCTTTTAGGGCCCGTTTCAAGGCTGCGCATCCACGACGCGCTGCGACCTCGGGGGGGTACCTCTTAGCATCCGACGACCCCGCGCCTATGTTGAACTGCTCCTTGAACACAAAAGCTACCCTCGTAGTGATCTCGTGTCTCGGTCGGATTCAACACAATGTCATGGCGGGATGGCGGTCATCGCTGGCGCTGCTGCTCGTCGTCGCGGTTTCGGCCGGCGATGACATCCCGCACGCGCTTCTGATTGTGCATGGACACGAATTCGCCACCGAGCGGGTGCCCATCTTCCTTCGCACTGCGCTCGCAGCTCGTGGGACTTCTCCGCTTCATCTGCACGTGCTCGTGGACGCTGGCGGGCACGATGGCTTCCGTGAGGTATGGCAGGCGCACGCGGTGGCGCCTGGTCTCGTGCTGGACGGCGACGAGCTGGATATTCTTGTCGAGAGCGCACTCCCGCCGCTCGCCTCCCAATTCCTCGGCAGTCTCCACCCACTCTGCCACGAGCGAGGCTACGGCTACCTCTTTCTGAAGGTGCTCGCTGGCGAGCTGCTTCCGACCGTGGACCGCATCATGGTGCTCGATCCGGACTCGATCGTCCTCGGCAGCCTCGCGGAGCTCTGGCGCGAGTTCGACGCCTTCGTGCCCGAGCAGCTCCTCTCGATGGCCGTCGACCAGAGCGATCGATACTATTACCGGCTGCAAAACCCGCGCGACGAGCTCTTCTCGCCAGGCTGGGAGGGCGTGCCGCACGGCGTGGGCGTCAATGGCGGCGTCCTGCTCTTCCACGCGGCGCGCGCGCGCGCGCTCGGGTTTGCGGCCAACCTCGCCGCCCTCACGCACAAGGGCGTCTCCGAGCGCGCCGCGGGCATGCTGCACGGCTTCTGCGACCTCGCGGAGCAAGACACGCTCAACCTCGCCATCGCGCGGCAGCCGCAGCTTTGGAGGCCGCTGCACTGCTCGTGGAATTACATGGCCACGTCGATTGGCGGCCACGTGATGCGGCCGGACGAAGAGCTGCCGCTCACGTTTTACGACGTCTGCCCAGAGGGCGTGCGCGGGTCGGGCGGCGCCACCGGCGAGGACTTGCTCCGCTGCCCGTGCGGCCGGAAGGTCCACCTCCTCCACTTTGTCGGCGGCGTCCGGCGCTCGCCGATGCTGCGGCAGATCAACGAGAGCGTTCTCGGCGCGACTGGCGCCGAGCTCAAGGAGCTCGCGCGCCGGCGCGCCGCGCGGCCGAATGTGCATCAGGATTACTCAGTCTTAGGTGAGGCAGGTGAGGGCGTGCGAGACGAGCTCTAGTCCTCTCCTAGTGCACTCTAGGCAGGCAGCGCGGTAGTACTAGTCAGAGCGTACGG
>Ga0257110_1001499_pt1 | contig 10976 bp, 11 predicted proteins | sample LP_taG_7_FD_190184 | JGI IMG/M metagenome (GOLD analysis project Ga0257110, IMG submission 190184) | Marine microbial communities from Northeast Subartic Pacific Ocean, Canada - LP_J_2015_P26_10m | ecosystem: Environmental > Aquatic > Marine > Oceanic | place: Canada: Northeast Subartic Pacific... | reverse complement strand
GCACACACATATACAATGAAGTTAATAATATATGCTGTAGTACCTATTCTACTGATTTCAATTCTTAGTAAAAAAAATATTTTACCTCCTAATATAGCTAAATTGTTAAGTACTTTAGTAATGGTAGTAGTTGGATTATTAATGATAATACATCTTGTGGATATTAGAAGAAGAGATAATATGGTTTATACCGAATATGATTTTGGAACTGCCCCTAAAAGTAGTTTTAGCACTAGTTCTTCATATTCAAGCCAAGGAGAAGTATGTGAAGAAGATCTATTAGATAATGATAATGCGACTGATAATGCTACTGATATTCTTAATACTTTGAAGAATGATCCTAACTCAGACACACAAGAGCAGATCACGCAGCTTAAAGAAGATGGAATCTGCAACGACGCGTGTGTTAGATGCTATGCTAGTCCCACTGAAGGGGTCCATGGTTATGATAATGAATGGTGTGATGGTTATTTTGGAAACTCTAATTGTGGAAAATGCGATGATATAGAGTCTTTTCAAGGAAATATTGTGCGGGAAAGTTTTGAAAATTCTAACATTCCATCAAATGTAGCATATGTAGCTTCGCCGACACCTTCTTGTCCTTGGGGGAAATCTAGTTCAGTAGTAAAACCTTTTGGGCCAAATGAAAACTATGCTACTGTTTAAAATATTTTATTATATTAACTAGAATGGGCAAATGCATTAATGGAAAATGTTGCGGTCCAGGTACAATATATGATGATTCGGTACCAGGCTGTATTGTAAATCAAGATAATGATTTAGAAGATATGAAAGCATCTTCTTTAATTAGCAGAAAATTAAATGAAATTAGAACATACTGTCAAAACCAATGTAAGGATATTAATAATATGTCTGAACGTAAAATATGTAAAAAAGATTGTAAAAAAGAGCAATATAAAGTAAGAGATATTAATGGTTATGAACTAGATGGTATTGAAGTACTAGATAAATCAAATGAAGATATGCAAGAATCAAGAGAATTTAGCGAAAAATCGTCTGAATTATTAGATATTTGGAGAGATTCTAAAGAAATTTCGCGGACTGCTCCAGAGGAGGAGATATTGGCCAAACAAAATTTTTTAATTCATAAATTAGGAGATGAGGGATATAACCAAAGATTATTAAAAAGATTTACAAAAGAAGGTGATCGTTTGAGACGTAAATTAGGAGAAGAACATAGAGAGTTAATTAAAGAGTTAAAAACTTGGCTAGCTACATACGAATCTCAAACCAAATATATTAAACGAATGAATCAGCTTTATAAATTGAAGGTAGATGAAAATAAAAAATATAAAAAATTTCTAAAAAATGAAGTTTCCTCCACTTTAACAAATGACAGAAGAGTGACATATGAAGAACATCAGTTTAAGAGTCTTCATACATTTAGAACAATTATGAAATATATATATTTTGGATTATTAGTAGTAATTATAATATTTGGAAAATTTTTCCAAAATGCTCTATATAAACAACCAAAAATATGGATAGGAATCATACTATATATTATTTTTCCTTTTATATTACCATTTATTCCTATAGGGATATTTTATATTATTGATCAAATTAACTATTTATTAGAAAATAAAGCGCCCAGAAATATTTATACAGATTTGTAAGTATAATAATTATATATTACTTACATATCATCCATTACATCATCGTCTTCATCTTCATCATATATTATACAAACATTATGCCAACCCTGTCTATATTTTCCATATCTTCTATCCATAAACTCGTATAATTCTCGACCTTTAGGTACACCACGACCGTAATTACCTTGATACCATTGTTTAAATGTTTCCAATATTTCTGTTTTCTTAATTTTTTCACCTGACTTTTTCTGAATTTTATCTTTAGCAAATTCGGCCAAATAATCCTGGCCTTCTCTATATTGATCACTACTAGCCATTACTACTTTACAATCTTTGACATTTCCTTGATTTTTATACGCCATTTCTACTAATAAAGACATAAGTACAGGTGCCCACGTATTAAATTTCTGATTAATATTTTTATCAATTTTATACTGATATGGATATTCAGACTTTGGAAATTTTGGTTCATCTTCATAAGGATTTTCTAAAAATTTTGACATAAAATCGCAGACTCTAATTCTTCGCCAAGTACCATCATCATTGCTTTTAACATCAAATAATGTATTTGTACATACAACAAGTTTAAACTGAGGAATAAAAGTTACTGTATCTTTAAATAGTGCCCTTCCTTGAATTGGATCACCGCCAGTAATTTCTTTCATTATACCTTCATTAATCCTATCACCTTTTGAAGGTTCTTGCATAACTGCATATCTAGTTCCCATCAATTGTACGATTTCAGATGAAGTACTACCAATATTGTTTCTTTTTTGAGTAATTAAAGTAATTGGTACAGTTCCTTTATAATCTCCCAAAGCCCTGGACATTAGTTCTACTAGAACCGATTTACCATTTCTTCCTGAACCAGTATAAATATTAAATGTTTGATTTTCATTAGTACCAATTAATATTGAAGCAAGATGTTCCCACATATATTTTCGCAATTCCTCATTGGGAAATAATTCATCTATAAATTGATAAATTTCATCAATATATTTTTGATTTTTTTTACGATTTAAAGGATGATATTCAATATTTGTACATTTAGAAATATAGTCGTCAGGTTGGCCTTTTCTATGAGTTCGGGCTTTAAAATCTATGATATAATTACTGAAACAGAGTAAATATTGATTTTGATCTAATTTTGAAATAAAATCCTTATCAAAGAAGAGTTCCTTTGCTTCTTTCATAATGTTATTCTTCCATTGAGTTTTCTTTAATGTAAAAGCTACATCTGCTAATTTAGCAGAACGTTTTCTTACTTGTTCATAATTAGCATCAGTACAATCACATTGTTGTAGTTGAGATGTAGCAATTACAGTTTTATCTACATATATTTGATGCATATCTTTAGAAATTAGTAATCGTAAAGTACTACCAGAATCTATCTCATGCCAACGAAGATTTCGATATTCATACCAAATATTATTTTTTATACTTGCACAAACAAATCGGTCCTTAAAGATATGATATAATACTGTGGCCAAATCAAACTCTGTAGATGTTTTAATACTTTCTTCAACAAAATGATCTATAGTTTCATCGTGAATTTTTTGAAATTTATCACGTGCATCATTTTTTGACCAATACATTATTGATCTATAGGATAATCCATCAGGATTATCAAAATCAAACTCTTTCCACATATCATACAATTCTGATACATTAGACCAATCAAATTTTCCATTGCTACCTTTAAGCGTATCTCTACAATTATCCTGGGAGCTAAATTTTAACCATGTAGGAAATAATCTATAACTAGTACTAGCAAGTGCCCATCCAACTCTAATCCATTTATTATAACTACCTGGACCCCAATAACTTTTAGGAAGACTCATCGTATACTCGTGTGTCTCTTTTAAACGATAATCAATTGCCGATATATCTTCAAATACATTAGCAATTAATGTATCTAATTCTTCTTGACTAGATATTTTATCATATCCTAATGGAAATCTAGTATTTTTTTTAACTAGATGAATTTTAGATTTTCTATTTTCTTTTTTTCCAAGAGTAGCTTTTAACTTATCAACTATATCTTCTATACCATCACAATACTCAAATTTAGGATATTTTGTATATCTAGCTGATAATTTCATTATATTTTTATGTGTATCAAATCTAGATAGGTCTTGTATTTCTATTGACCATTTTGTATCTTTATTATATTCTAATAAATAATGGTATTTAATCATATAAGCTTGATTATTTGGTTTACGTGAACCATAAACTTGCCAATTAACATGACCCCTAACAATTCCTTCATCTAGGACATCTTCCCAACTATTTTTAATAGGAAGATCTTCCCATAAGACAGGCAATCCACTTTTATTATTAGATATATCTAAGACCTTTTGTCGTAATAATACTTGAGCTGCCTTAGGCATTGTTATCCCCAAAATTATATGAATTCCATCCTTGGTTTTTAGATCTTCTTTTTTAACGCTACCTTTTTCCATTACAAATACTTCAATTTCAGTCTTGTTAGGTATTTTAACTATTTTTGATATTTCTTCAGCATATAACATTATAGCATCCACTATGTGTTCATCAGTATGCATGCGTTCTTTTATTTCTGGTTCATAATGTAAGTCTATATCTAACATTATGGGACCATTTTCTATTAACTGTTTTTCGGTAAGATATTCTTTATTACCACATACAAAAACATGTTGATAATATTTTTCCATAAATCCTTCGTAGTCTTCTTCAAGAATATTATATGTTCCTCCACATATCTTAGATAATTTATCTCCTATACGAGTATGTGTGTGTACTTTACCTTTACCTGCTGATTTACTTTGTAAATAATCACCAAATTTTTCATTTTTGGTTCTCATGATTTGAATATATTACCCAAAGATATTTTTATGTCAATTTTTTGATATTTGATAATTTTATTATCTAATATTAACATCTAAGTTAGAGTTCAAACATAATATATTAAAATATGAACATAAAAATATCTAAATATAAATAGTATTATGGCTGCTTTGGAAAATATAATAATCAAAAAGGAAACAATTAAACGGTTAGTTAAAGATGTAAAAGAATTAATAAAAAATCCTCTATCAGATAGTGGAATATATTATATTCATTCTGAAGAAGATATACTTTGTGGGCAAGCTTTGATTATTGGTCCCCCTGATACGCCTTACTCATCAGGATATTATTTTTTTAAATTTAAGTTTCCTTTAGATTATCCCCATAAACCACCCGTTGTTACATATTGTACAAATGATGGATTAACACGTTTTAATCCCAATCTTTATAAATGTGGAAAGGTATGTATCTCATTATTAAATACCTGGAAAGGGCCACAATGGACAGGGTGTCAAACTATATCTAGTATATTACTTTCTCTATGCAGTGCAGTATTAACTGAATCTCCACTACTAAATGAGCCAGGAATAACTAAGGAACATTCTGATTTTGATAAATATAATAAAATTATAACTTATAAAAATTATGATGTAGCAATAGCGGGTATGTTATCTAGACCTTCAATCAAAAAACAATTTCCAGAGCTCTATAAAATAATGGTTAATAATTTTATAGAAAACTATACAAAAATTATTGAACAAATTAAATTAGAAAAGAAGAAAATTCCAGATTCTACTGCAATTATTACTTGTGTATATAGAATGAATGTTACTATAAATTATTCTAATGTTGTAAATAATATCAATAAAATTTATAAAAATCTAAAAAAATTGAAATAAGAATTCCTCTCTATTAATATTATAAATCATGCACTTCTGTAATAAATGTAATAATATGTATTATTTAAAAGTTGGAGGGGAACAACAAACTGAAGAAGCTAATAAGTTAGTTTATTATTGTAGAAATTGTGGTAATGAAGATAATACTTTATCAGCTGATAATATTTGTGTTTCCTCTACTGCTATTAAAAGAGATCAACAAAAATATTCGACTATTATTAATGAATTTACAAAAAGAGATCCCACTCTTCCTAGAACAAAAACTATTAGATGTCCTAATCAAAATTGTCCTAGTAATAAAGATGACAAAGAGCGAGAAGTTTTATATATTCGATATGATGACATAAATATGAAATATATCTATATGTGTGCTCTTTGTGATACCAAATGGAAAACTAATGAACAAAAATAGAAAATTGAAATGATTTAAAGTTTCTCTTTTAAATATAAAAGTATGGAAGAGAATTTAGGAGAAAATTGGCCCACATTTTCACAAGAAATAGATAATTCTAAAATTGAAGAAATAAAGGAAGTAGTTAAAGAAGATTCTTTAAAAAATAAAGAATCCATAATTCAAAACTTAGAAGATATTTCAAGTGATGACGATGTCGATGATGCTGACGCTGACGCTGACGCTGACGATGATGCTGACGCTGATGATGATGCTGACGCTGATGATGATGCTGACGATGATGCCGACGATGATGCTGACGATGATGCTGACGATGATGCTGACGATGATGCTGACGCTGACGCTGACGACGATGATGACGAACTTAATATAAAAGATGAGGATTCCAAAGAACCTATTCCAAAATCGGAAATTAAAAAGAGTAATGAGAATAAAGATGACGATGACGATGACGATGACGATGATGACGATGATGACGATGATGACGATGATGAAGACTATTTACAAAAACTTGAGAATGAAGTAAATACAAATTATCTAGCAGATTTTCATCCTGAATCAATTTCTCGTAATTATGAAGAGGTAAGACGACTAGCAGCTGTAGTACGTAATAAAGCTGGAAATATTATTGATGAATTTCATAAAACTAATCCCTTCTTAACAAAATATGAAATGACCAGAGTATTAGGACAAAGAACAAAACAAATTAATTCTGGTTCTCAATCTTTTGTAGAAGTTCCCCCACATATTTTAGATGGATACGTTATTGCTGAAAAAGAATTATTAGAAAAAAAACTACCATTTATTATTCAACGACCTTTACCTGGTGGGGGGCAGGAATATTGGCACCTTAAAGACCTAGAAATATTAGGACACTGATAATATATTAATTATTTATATATTATAATGGTTAAAAAGGAAATTATGTTAAGTTCAAGAAAAATAATTATTATATTTTTTTTATTATTTATAATCTCTATCATAGTTTATAATAGTTTTAATAAAATAGATTCTACTAAGATAGAACAACTAACCGATCTATGGATTTATAATGTAACCCAAAAGAATGATTCTAATTCTATCGCCCAAATGTTTTGTGATAATGGAAATTTAGTAGGAACAGTATCTCAAATTAAACGTCAAGGAATTGACATAAAAAAATATTTTGATTATTTCGCTAAATTGCCAGAAATTAAAGTCGTTGACAAAAAATATGATATTACAGAAGTTGTACCCAATGTATATATTAATACTGCTTTAATAACATGGTCTTGGAAAGGATTAGATAATCCTATTGTAGCACGAATGACATTCTTATTTAAAAATAAATGTATTTTTCAATTACATTCAAGTGCTTTACCAGACCTTAATCAAGATTTGAAAAATATAAGTGGTTTAGCATAATTTAACACTTCCAACGACTACCACAATCTATACACGTAACAAACGTTGTCATAGGTTCATCCGCAGATCTTGTTTGTAGTTGATAATAGCTACAACGAGTAGATTTACATTTTCTACAAGTAAAATTATCGGTATTTGCATCCAATTTTGGTGTATATCTATGTTGATCACGAATTTTCTTTTTATTAATTAATTCCTCCCATTGTTCGGGAATCATTTCTTGGTGCGTCATAAATGCTATTTTATGAATTTTAATTTTTTTATTTTTAACTTTATTAAGTAAAACTGGATTTTTTTTTAAATTTATCATTACTGAACGTAATCTATCGATATAAATTTGAGCAAAATATACGTTATCCCATTTCTTAACTAGATTATTTTCATTTGCTTGTACAATACTATAATTATATATGCCTTTTTCTAAATTTTCCGCTTGTTTAGAGTTATTTAAAATTTTGAACAATTCTTGACGAATATTACTTCGAAATTCATTTGGATTTGTAATACACCTCATCTTCTTATTATAATAAAATTGTATTTATATTATTCAATTTTATTATTAATCATCATCACTATAACAATATGGTTCGATTTGTAAATCATCACCTGATTCATTTTCTTCTACATCATTTGAATCATATTCATTATCATCCTCTGACATATCTTCATTATTATCTTCTACAATAGATTCTTCTTCATCTTCTTCATCCTCTTCTGTCTCATCATTATCTTCTTCATCAACCACAAAACTATCTTTTAAATATCCAGTTTTAGTTTTCATATTTTTGGGTATAGAAGCTAATTCATCATCACTTTCTTCCTCTTCGGCCTCAATATCTTCAAAACCTCCAAATAATTTTTCATATATTCTCTCCCAACTTTCTTGAGGCAAATCAATTAGAACATCTGTATCTATATTGACTCTAACTAAACAACAAGTACCAAAAAATAAAGAATTGTCAGCCGGAGGAGGAAAATCATACTTATTTTCTGTATTAGCCTTTCCTTGTGTACGCCCCCAAAGTTCAATACGATATTTTTCTCCAGATAAAGTTACAGTCCAGTTAGCCTGACAATAAAAATCCTTATTATTTCTTATACCACATTTTTTGTATAAATTATTACGAATATTTTCTTTCATTTTAACATTTTTAATTTTTCCACCCTTATCTACTAATACAATATTAACCATGTAAATTAACACTAAATAATCGGTTTAAATAGTTTGTTAATAATATTAATATGAAGATATATATTGAAAATACTCCTATTAATATATATTTAAATAATATTGAAAATTATAAAACTCACAATAAAACATACAGTTATATTTTTTCTGATGAAGGTATTTTTAAATATACAAATGATGATATTTATCATATGAATATTATAGATGACAACATTACAAAATTCAAACATAATAATATTTCATTTATATCTGATTCTAGTAGAATTATAATTAAAAATAAATCCTATCAAATTCCCATCAAACATAAAGTAGAAAATATATCTGCTGATTTTTATGAACTAAGACCTAAATCTCTAGTTAAATTAGTAATTGAATATGAAAAAGATAAGATTAAACATATATATTTTTTAACTAATGCAGATTTCAAAAATATTAAAGAAGATATAGATACGTTCTTATCCTTATTAAAGATATATTGAAAATATATAATATGCTTTATTGGACATTTAAATGGATCATTATCTCTCTAGTATTAATTTTTTTAATCCATTATTTATATTCATTTTTTAAAAATATGCTTACAATTCCTAAAATTAAGGATTTAGTTAATAAACCAATTATCCAATATAATGAAATTACTTTCCCCGAAAAAAAGAAGAATAAAGAAAACAAAGAAGAAAAGCAAAATATGGAAAATGAGTTGCAAAATTTTCTTAAGGATCTTAAAAAGCCAGAAGCTCCAGCATCTACTATATTATCTGCTAATGAGATTAGTAATGATAACGCATTTTCTTCCTATTAAATATACATAAAGACAATTACATAATAATAATATAATATATGTTAACTTCATTCCAAAAGAAGAAACTGATTAAAAATTTTCCAGAAATAGAACTTTCTTATGAAAAGGTATTACATAAGAAAGTTTATGCAAATTTACATATGATAATACCTAAGGGACCTAAGGCATTTTTATGGATAACATCAATTGAAGATAAAAATTGTGCAGTTTTATTCGTTTTAGATAACAGAAATAAAATTAAAAATATTACTGTTCATCCAATGTGTTTTGATAAAATATTAGCTTTTGGTACATTTATTTATGGAACATATTTCACCATAAATTCAAATAAACATTTTACTTGTGAAGATATATTTTTTTATAAAGGCATCGATACTAGAGAATATTCTATGAGAGAAAAAATCAAAACATTTAAGAATATGTTTAATAACAATATCCTACAAAAATCATTTAATAATAATTTTTTAATTCCAGGACTTCCTATTTTAACTTCTAATTATCAAGAAGCTATATCTAGCTGTATTAATATACCCTATAAAGTGTATGGAATTAAATTTTTTAATTTAAATAATAACAGATTTTTGGGAACATATTTATATAAAGAAAAAGTAGTATCCGAAGCTATATTTAGGGTACAAGCTGATATTCAAAATGATATCTACAAACTTTTTTGTTATGAATTACAACCTACCCAAAAACCTTACTCAATTGCTGCCATTACAAGTTATAAACAAAGTGTTATATTAAATAAGTTATTTAGAACAATTAAAGAAAATTATAATTTAGATTTTCTAGAAGAAAGTGACGAAGAAGAAGAATTTGAAAATATTTCAGAAGATAAATTTGTTGACTTAAAAAAGCAAATAATTATGAAATGCGTTTATAGAAAACAGTTCAATAAATGGGAACCAATTGAAGTTATTAAAAATAAAGTTAAATTAGTTACGCGAAAAGAAGCATATCTTTTAGAGAAAAAAGTCTAATTATATATATAATGACTCGGTGTAAAAATACTACTCGTGGGGGTTCGGGAAAATATGGTAATTTTGCTATGAATCCCACACTATATCCTAGCAGCGCATCATCTGTTAAAGGACGTGGTTGTCCTGGTACCTACAATAATATAACAGCTGCTGGAGGAAAATATTCATCTAAACCTTATATTCCTGCATCTAACATGAAGGGAGGAAAACCAGTTTATTGTTTAAGCTCTGATCCTATATACAAAAATTCTTCTGGAAATCAAATTACTCCTTATGGTCCTCAAGGTGGAATATATGCTAATGTTCAATCGTGCCCTAAAGGTGGTGGGAGAGGTAGAAATGTTGCTGATACAGTAAATGAGAGACATGGATTTAGTGCGGTATTAAAACAAAGAGCTAGTGACGCCATGAAAGCTGGACGTGTCGGTCCTGGTTGGCCTGGTGGAGGAAGGGATACTAAAGCTAGAAAAACTAAGAAAAACAAATCGCGCAAGCCAACTGGCAGCAGAAAGCGCAGGCGCCCAAGAAAAAGTCGTCATTCTCGTTCTAGCAGTATTTATTCTGATAATTCTGATCGTTCTCTTGACCTGTCTCTCCCCGACAGTCGTGATGGTGGGGGAAAACGAAAAACAAAGAAAACAAAAGGATTTAAACGTGGTACCGCGTCTAAAACACATAAAGGTAAAAATTTTGAAACTAGAAAAACCTCAAAATATTATAGACGTAGATTTCGTGGATTAGGAGCAAGAGATTTATTAGCTCCAGATTTTACTTTTGTAGGTGGTTCTGGTGCTGGTAGAGGTGTTAAAGGATATTCTTCATTTAATACTAGCCCAAAAAATGTA
>Ga0257110_1001496_pt1 | contig 10982 bp, 8 predicted proteins | sample LP_taG_7_FD_190184 | JGI IMG/M metagenome (GOLD analysis project Ga0257110, IMG submission 190184) | Marine microbial communities from Northeast Subartic Pacific Ocean, Canada - LP_J_2015_P26_10m | ecosystem: Environmental > Aquatic > Marine > Oceanic | place: Canada: Northeast Subartic Pacific... | reverse complement strand
GCTGACGACGCTCTTGCTCAGCAATAGGCTGGTTTCCAGGGTGCTTTTGAAACTCTTCTCTGCTCACGGCACCATCCTGATTAAGATCCAACTTTGAAAATTCCATTCTTGGTTGCCATTTTTCACCCGGAGCTCGTTTCCGACCTCCACTTGAGACCTGATCTTTCCGATCCAAAAAACCATCTGAGTTTCGGTCCATTCGATCAAACATCTTCTTCAACCTCTTCGGATCAGCCTGCGAAGAGGGCGGAGTTGCCATGAACTCGTCATGACTGACCCGACCATTCTTGTCCTTATCGGCTTTCGTTAAATATCGTTTAGGCCAGACACTTGAACCGCCCTTAAACTCCTGAGTGGTAATAAAACCATCATTATTTTTATCTAGTCGGTCAAAAATCTTGACCTGCGCCTCTGCAGGAAGCTCGGAAGCACGTTTTCCTTTAGAAAATTCCTCACGAGAAATCTTGGCATTGGAATCCAAATCAAGTTGCTTGAAGAAATCAGCAGAACGGGCCTGATCTGGTCGCCTTTTTTTCTGCTTGGACCCACCTTCGCCTTTCTCATGCGCAATTGCGGCGGAGCATACGGAAATGAACAGGATGATGGAGGTTTGGATCTTCACAGGATATCTTCAGATAGGATAAACCACCGAAGCTATTTAAAGTTGCACAAAATTTGGCGGTTTTACGTCGACCTAATTTATTAAGAATCTAGAGTCTACCCAATGGCAATTCTCTCGTCCCTACGTGCGTCCCGCCCTACCCTTTCCTTTGAATTTTTTCCTCCAAAAAATGACCACAGGTCAGAAGACTTGCTGAAGACCGTCAACGAGTTAGGAAAATTGAATCCAGCTTTTGTCAGCGTGACATACGGAGCAGGTGGAACCACCCGAGAAAGGACACGCGAAGTCGTAAAGCGGATTATCCAAGAAACAAATGTTCCGACGATCCCTCACCTTACCTGTATTGGGCACACCAAGAGTGAAATGTCAGAAATTCTTTCCCAATATAGCTCAGATCAAGTTGGGACGATCCTTGCACTTCGGGGTGATCCACCTCGCGATCAGCCGAATTATGACCGGGGGATAGATGATTTTAAATTTGCCGGAGATTTGGTCGCATTCATCAAAGAGCATTCCAATGCATTTGAAATCGGAGTGGCTGGCTTTCCAGAGGGCCATCCGCAAACACAAAACCGACTCACCGAAATGGATAACTTTAAATCCAAGGTGGATCAAGGTGCTGACTATATTTGCACCCAACTCTTTTTTGATAATCACGATTTCTTTGACTACCGTGAGAGATGTGGTTTGGCAGGTATTGATCTTCCAATCGTGGCAGGAATTATGCCCATCACGACCATTTCGAGTATGAAGCGAATGGCTGACTTAGCGGCCGGCAGTCGTTTCCCCGCCAGGCTGCTAAAACGGCTTTCTGATGCAGAAGATGATGTAGCAGCCATCCGGCAGGCCGGGATAGACTATGCGATTGAGCAATGTCAGGAACTCATTGAACAAAATGTTTCGGGATTGCACCTTTACACACTGAACAAAAGCAGCGCGACTCGTGAAATTGCAAATGCCCTGACTTTCTAGTCCTTTTTGGCTGACCCACTCACCCGCAACCGATCTTGTTTCAGCAAAAGTTCATTGGCCTCATCGCTAATGTTCGTAAAGGTAGCGTTGCGAGGTTTGATTGGAATCCATCGCCAACCCTGTTCATCCTTAGGATAGATTTCAAGCAAGGCTTTGCTGCGATCAAAGCTGGAAGCGGGAACCGCAAATGTAAGATCTCCATTAATCCGATAAATTTGCATTTCTTCCATCATCATAAGAGCCTCCAATTCTCTAGGGCTCAATTGAGCCATAGTTGCCTTGAGCCCTTCGTCGTCTATCGATCGCTCAATATCAACACCGAAACCGACCTCATTATCACTCAAGTCAATCCTCATTCGTTCATTTTGAAGAACTTGAGCTGCCGAAGAATCAGTGGCATCAGCCGAAAAATTATTTGTTAACTTAACCCCAAGACTATCCGCAGCCTCTGACTGAGACGGTAGACGAGTCTTAAATCCACCAAGTAACCGGGCCTTATCGCCCGCATTTAAAGCAATTCCAGTCAATTCCATCCCACCGCCTCCAGTGGAAAAAGAGAATCCGCCCTGATTGAAATCAATCCGCAAATAGCTACGTTCACCATCTAAAAACGATAAGGCCCGGAGAAGTGACCAACGTTCCCGGAACGTAACTCTATCATTTTCATTCAACTTAACCTCACCTGATAACTCGACTTGTCGGTTACTTGAACCCCCAATCGCCAAATCACCAGATATCCGGCCCTCAATATACTCGCGTGTGTTTACACCCTTAATTTTAAGAAGACTTTTGATCGGGAGTGAGGTGAAGACACCCATTAAATCAAAGGTCGGCATATTCACAGGCCCAGTAATTGTTCCTTTCAGGTCCGCGCTTCCACCATCTGCCTCCAACCTCAAGGAATCCACCTTGATACCACTCACGTCAATCCTCAACATAGCCGACTTGATCACCAAGGGACCAAACCAATTTTGTTGAAAAGACCCGCCGGACAACTTCACTGTCCAAATTCCGTCCTTTAGATTGGCTCGGAAATTTGTGTTTCGAACCCTGCCAAAAGTCAACTTGGAGTAACCCCAACTGAAAGAGCAATCATCAATTTTGATTTGGGAGATCCCCTCGCCTTCGAGACTCTCCACTATCGAAGAAAATCCAAGCCTCATCTCTTCTTCGCTACCACCTGCCTTAAGCTCTAGGTCCGCTTTTTTAACATTGATAGTTGAAGGGCTCCACGAATCAGCCACTCCAGCAAAAAAAGAGAACATCCCGCTAAGCTTTTCAAGCTTAGCTTCATAGAAAAAACTTTCGCTTCCCCCCTCTAACTCCAAAAAATGGAACTTACCTTGTCCAAAATTTCGTGAAAACCCACCAGCATTAAACTCATCAGCTCCAAGAGCATCCGCAACTTGTCCCGCTACCTTCACTTCATATTGAGGACTATCAAAATACCACTTTAGGGCGAAAAACCCACAGATACTCAAAAACACCAAGAAAAGAACTAATTTAGATACAATAGTAGTCAAATGCCTTCCTAAGGTAACCGTGCCAACCGATCGGGCATACCTAAACTGAAACAAAACACCTTGGCGACCAATCCAATCAGAGACCTTGCTTTGATATTCATTGAGGCGTTGCTGATCGACAGGATTTTCCACTGGCGAAAGTTACATCCAAATATTGTAATTTACCACTTCAAATAATCACACCCTAACGTGGTATTTCCCTCGCAGAATTCATCTTTAAACGGTATTCACCATCTCCGTGGAATCGACAGATTACAAGGTCAGTCTGGAAATCTTTGAGGGCCCTCTTGATCTCCTTCTTTATCTCATCAAAAAAGATGAGGTAGACATCTACGATATCTCGCTCGAGCGCGTTACCACACAATACCTCGATTATATCGAAACCTTCAAGCTCCTCAATATAGACCTCGCTTCTGAGTTCATCTCAATGGCGGCGAATCTAATGTATATTAAGAGTCGGACTCTGCTCCCAAAAAGAGAGCAACCTCCAGAGGAAGATGCCGAAGAGGACGATCCCCGCTGGGAATTAATTCGTCAGTTGATCGAATACAAAAAATTCAAAGACGCCGCAGGCTTTCTCCATCGACGCGAAATCGAACAAGAACAGATCTTTGCACATACTCCACTCAAGGACCCCAGGCCAGATGACGACGAACCAATCCCCCTTGCTGAAGCTTCGATTTTCGATCTAATCCGCGCTTTCCAAAACGTCCTCAAACGCTTTGACGAGGCTAGGGCGTTTGGTGATATCGTAGACGATCGTTACACCGTGAGCGACAAAATCGAATTTCTAATCAATGAAATCGAGCCGGGCGAATCTCTTTCCCTACAAAGCCTCTTTGAAAAAGCGACCTCAAAGGTCGAAGTCATTGTGACCTTTCTCGCCCTCCTTGAACTGATGAAAATGAATCAGTTTTGCGCAAGGCAGTCCGGACTTCTTGGACAGATCCACATTGAGCGAACCACCCCTGAATGATATCTCAATCCGTAAAATGACCGGTGGCCAGAAAATCGCTTTTTTCGGAGGGACTTTTGATCCAATTCATCAAGGCCATTTGGACATCGCTCAAAAGGCAGTCGCCCAACTTGGCCTTCAACGTGTCATCTTCATTCCATGTAAACGCTCACCTCATAAGCCAATTGCTCCTCGGGCGAAAGATATAGATCGCTTCGAAATGCTTAAGTTGGCGACTACAAATTACCCGTGGGCGGAAGTGAGTGACTACGAACTCCAGAGCCCTCCCCCTTCCTTCACTTGGAATACAATTAAATATCTTAAGGGTGAATTGAAGAAACCCTTCTCTCTTTTTCTCATCATTGGCTTTGATCAATGGGAAAATCTCTCAGCTTGGAAAAACATCGAAATAATAGCGCGCGATGTCCAATTTATTGTTGTTGGGAGATCCCAACAGCCGAAACCTCGTAAAGATTTCAGGGCGCACTTTATTGAAGGAAACCATCCCGCATCTGCTAGCGAAATCCGAAAAAGACTACGCAAAGGCCGAAAAAATGAATGGTTACCAGACAAGGTCGCAGAATATATCCTCAAAAAACATCTCTATTCCCCTGTTAGCTGACTTGCCCTATCCATTTTCATTTCCTATTAATACTTCCAACAACTAATTTCATGAGAATATTTATCACTTCCCTCATCGCCACTGCCCTACTGGTCTCTGCCCAAGATGAGCCTGCTTCTGATGCTAAGCCGCCAAAAAAGGACGAGAAGCCACAGTTTGTGATCGATCTCGAAGCTTTGTCCAAAGAAGACATGGGTGCCTACTCTAGTGCTTTCCGGCGGGCCAACTCGCTTTTTCAGCAAAAACGAATTTTCGAATCCCTTGAAGCGCTCGAGGAAGTAGATGCCATTTACGCGAAAAACCCCGCGTCAATGACTCTCCGAGGAGCGTGCTATGTCGAATTTCGTGCCTTCGATAAAGCCCGCATGGTGTTTGCCAAATCCCTGAAGATTAGCCCAGGAAACTTTAATGTCCGTTTTAACGTCGCCGAAATTGAATTCGTGACAAAGAACTATGCAAAGGCCCTGGGAGTGTTAGAGCCACTCCTACTCGAAGCGAAGAAAAACAAAGCGACAGAATCAATGACTCCCTTGATTAATTTTAAGATGGCTCTTTGCAAAATCAAAACAGGGGACCTAGCTGGAGCTAAGGCCATCGTAGCCGAGACCGATTTCCTCGACGACTCACCCCTCTTTTACTTTGGCAAGGCAGCCCTTGCTTATGAAAAGGATGACGGAGTAGGGGCAGAGAAATGGTTAGCGCGAGCTGCTCGCATTTTCCGCTCCTCTAACGGGGGCCTTCTCGCTCCTTGGCAAGATACCCTGATCGAGTTTGGCTACATCAAAAGCTTTTACGGTGGCGATCTCGAGGTCGAGAGTGGGATCTCGACTGGCAGCGAAGGCGAGTAATTTCAACCCTCCTCCGGAGCTGGAATCTGCTCGAGTTTGATTCCATAAACTTTCGCTATCGCGGGAGCATCAGACTCCTTATAAATCTCTCGGAAGTAAATCTCCTTGATGCCATAGGCGCAGAGAGTCTGCATGCAGGAGGTGCAAGGCATGGTTGTCGTCGCAACGAGCTTCGCTTCTCCACGCTTAAAAAGACTGCATAGATTCACCTCAGCATGCAGCATGAACTTTTGACGACCTTCTCGATCATCCCAGAAACCTGGTGGAGCATCGAAACCAGGAGCTAGACCATTATAAGCAGTAGCAATTACACGGTTATCAGCATCCAGAGCAGCCGCCCCAACTTTACGGAAAGGATCCTCCGACCGCAAACTCGCGACCTCTGCCAAAGCCATGGCATACTCGGGAATAGACAATCTGGAATCGCTCATACGCTCTAAGTACCAAAACGTCTATCCGATGTCGAGTAACAGTCCCAAATTCAACCTTCAAAAAATGACACGACGTTCTGTCATTGGCCTCGCAGGAACTGGGCTTACGAGCGCAATCTGGGCGTCAGGGATCGAGCCAAATTTACTATCCATCACCCACAAAAACCTCACCCTCTCCCGGTGGCCAAAATCACTAGATGGATTTCGAATCGCCCAGATCACAGATGTCCACTATCGGCCCGGCGATGACGAAGAATTAGTCGCTAAACTTCGAAAGGCTTTAGAAACAGAGAGGCCTGACTGCATAACCATAACTGGAGATTTTGTCATTAATGATCCTTCTTCCCTTACTGAATTTGCAAGGGCGTTCAAGGGGATCTCTGCTCCTCACGGCGTCTTTGCTAGCCCTGGAAATCACGATCGCTGGCACTGCACTGTCAGTAACCTTAAAAAGGAAATCGAAGGAATCGGCATTTCCTATCTTCAAAACAACGGGACCAATATTAACATCAAGGGAGAAAGAATTTTTATTAATGGGCTCGACTCAGTTTGGGGCGGTCTCCCTGCACCGAGCCGGGCGTGGAACGGTCACAAGAAAGACGCCCCGGTTATCTCAATGGTTCATGAACCAGACTTCTTCGATGAACTCCGTTCTACCAAGCCACTTGACCTTCAATTATCCGGCCACACCCACGGCGGTCAATGCCGGATCCCTTTCGTTAACTATACTCCCGCTAAGGTTAAATTTGGCCAGAATTACATTTACGGCCACTTTAAAAACGCCGGTGCCCAGCTTTTCGTGGGTCGTGGAATTGGAACCGTTGGACTTAGGCTCCGGTTTGCTTGTCGGCCCGAGCTAGTTATTTTGACTCTTCGCTCAACCTAACCAACATCGCAGAGAGATCTGCCGCCTTTACCACCGGAAGCTGACAGGTCTGACCTACGCAGTAGAACGCTGTCGCTAAGCCTTGGGTTGACTTCAAGCTTGCCGTAAATTCACTCACCGGGCCCTGGTTACCCAAAGTAATCCTATTGGGATCAAAAATTTGTGTCGCCGCCGCAAGCAGTTCCTCGCGTCCTTTCTCCCCAGCAATCACCAATCGCCCAGGCTTCTCAAGCGAGAATCGCAAACTCATTAACATCTCGCCCATCCCTGCCGGGGATTCCTGCACCAGCCCTAAGTAGGACCGAATTGTGGCTTCCGAAATCTTAGCTAAGTCATCACGGCCAGTGACTTGAGCCAGTATCCCAAATTCTCTTGCCGCAATTGAACTCCCGACTGGAATGGCACCATCAAATTGCCCCTTCAAGCGCAAAACCAAATCATCCCTCTTTTCGCCCTGATAAAAACCTCCGTTCTTTTTATCGTAGAAGAGCTCCACTGCACTTTCAGCTAGCCCAATTGCCAACTCTAAATCCTTCTTCTGTAAGCTAGCCTCGTAGAGTTTTCTCGTCCCAGCCAAAAACAAAAGATAGCTCTGAGCCTGTGCAGAATCATCCCGATCCCCTTCCCGCCAGCGATGCGCCAAGCGCTTTGACTTTTCATCCCAAAACCTACCCTTGATAAAATTATGCGCCTTTTGGGCAGCCTCCAGATATTTTGGCTCGCTCAAAACTCTTCCCGTCCGAGCCATCGCACCAATCATGAGGCCATTCCAAGATGCCAAAATTTTGTCATCGGTCGCTGGGGGCACTCTTTTTCCGCGGACCACAGCAAGCTTCTTAAAAATTCCAGCAACTGATTTTTTGTCGCTTTCGCTTAGATCGTTCCGGGGCTTTTTGAATGAGAGGATATTCTGATTGGGCAAAGGTTTGGGATCACTCTGGTCAATAAAGTTTCCTTTCTCGCTCACCCCTAGAATCTCGCGAGCCAACTGCATCTCCTCGGCGGTCAAAAGAGCCGTTAGCTCCTTTTCCGTCCAACAAAAGCATTTCCCTTCCTTTCCTTCGCTCTGCGCATCTTGAGCGCAGTAAAAACCACCCTCGGGATGTGTCAGCTCGCGCAACACGTAATCGGCAACACCCTTCACGACCTCGCGAAATTCGTCCTCACCAGTCATTTGCCACGCATCCAAATAAAGCTCCATAAGCTGGGCCTGATCATAAAGCATCTTTTCAAAGTGAGGCACTAACCATTGCCGATCCACCGCATAACGGTGAAACCCACCCATCACCTGATCATGGATCCCTCCATCCATCATACGACGGCAAGTCTTTATTACAGCTTCAACCGCTTTCGGGTCACCCGATTGAAGAAGAAACCTAAATACACTCACTTGAGGAAACTTCATTCCTGTTCCAAGACCGCCCCAATCAGGATCAATCTTTGCTAAGATCTTTGGAATTGATCGATCAACAATAAGACCGCTCGACTTCACCTCACCTCCGCTCTGAGATTGCAGCTTTTCAAAATATGCCTTCATTTGGCCATGCATCTCGACCGATTGCTTTAAAACCTGCTCCCGATTTTTTTCCCAAACACCATGAATCTGATTTAGAACTGTTGGAAATCCTGGCCGGCCATCCCTATCTTCCGGCGGAAAATAGGTTCCACCCGTCAAAGGTTTGAGATCAGGGGTCAAAAACATATTTAAGGGCCACCCTCCAGATTGCTCAGTCATCGCTTGGTATGCAGTCATATAGACCTGATCCACATCTGGGCGCTCCTCTCGATCTAGCTTAATTGAGACGAAATTTTCGTTCAGAAACGCCGCGACATCCTTATTTTCGAAGGACTCGCGCTCCATCACATGACACCAGTGGCAAGTCGAATATCCGACACTGAGGAGAATCAACTTCTTCTCTTCCCGAGCCTTCTTGAAGGCCTCCTCACCCCACGGATACCAATCAACCGGATTGTAGGCATGCTGAAGTAAATACGGAGATTTTTCCTTGGCCAAACGATTCGGTATACCGGTTTTTTCCACACCTACTGCTGCTGCGACCAAAAAGGCTAGAAACAAGCATATCCAACGCATTCCTGAACTCATATTTGGGATAATACCTTCTCCCTAAAAAAACGAAACCCGAATCTGTGGGGGCTAGATTCTTTGATCCCGGTCTTTCAGGCGGAAATCAAGATTTTCATCCTCAAAAACTTGTGCGGAATTCCATCCATCAGGCTTGCCCCAAGGCAGGATTCCGCCTTAACTCTCAGGCTCCTCAGGGTAGACCTCTTTTTCGCTCCCTGCAACCTCTCAGCCATGTTTGAAAATATCCGAAAATACACCGGCCTTATGGTCGTCGTTCTAGTTCTTCTCTTCGTGGGGCTTGTCTTCCTCGACGGAGGAGTCTCCAAAGCATTTAACGGCAAACCCGTGATGGAAGTTGGAGATCATACGGTTTCGAAAAAAGAATTTAATCGCCAGCGCGCCTTGATGCAGCTTCCAAATGCCCTACCCACTGCGATTGAAATTCCAGAAAGTTCCCGATTGCTTGCAAAACACTACCTCGGGGAAACATTCATGGAGAGTCAAATACCAAAGACCCCCTCACTCATCGTCCGGATCATGGCGAACTATCTTCAGCCTTCTCTTGAAGAACCGGAGCGCTTCATCGCTAACCGAATCAATATTCAAAAGGGTGGCATCGATTTCGGAGTCACTCCCAGCAATGATGAAGTAGAAAACTTCGTCGAAACCGTGCTCTTTACGGACGCGGATGGGAACTTTGACCTAGAAGCCTATGATGATTTCACTAAATCTCGTCTCAGTAATATTGGGGGCATTCCTGGATTCAATAATTACATTCGTGACCTCCTTACTGCACAGAACCTTTCCAAGGTCCTTGGTGGTGGCATTTCGACCGAAAAAGATACCGAGCGTGAACTCTTCGATGTTCAAAAGCAGGAAATCTCCGGCTCAAAAATTACCCTCGAATCTGGAGTCTACGAAGGACGGGTTAAGCCGACTGAAGAAAAAATAAGGGGGTTTTACGACGAAAACATTCAAAACTACAATTCAGATGAACTTCGTAAAATTACCTACGTTTCAATCGAGCCAGATTGGGATGAAGCGCTAGAAAGATCAAAAGAGGCAAAGGTAAAAGCCGAGGCAGAAGAAGCGGAGCGCCTAAAGAAAGCTGAAGAGGCTAAGAAAAAAGCTGAAGAAGCTGCCCGCAAGGCAAATGAAGGCGCCAAAACGGCTGAAGATTCAAAATCTGCCAAGGAAGCGGCAGAGACTAAGGCCGAAACAAATAATCCAGTGGAAACACCCACCAATGAAAAGAACGATGGCGCCGAAAAAAGCACTGAGACCGAGACTTCTAGTCCTCCGGCCGCCGATGGATCACAGGGTGATCCAGGTGACTCAGGTGAACCTGCTCCAACGCCAGACCCCTCTGATTCGACTGATCCTGCCCTTGAATCAAAGGGCACTCAAAAAGACCCTGCCCCCGGAGAAATCGGCAAGGACCTTAACGAACCCCTGAAGGACGGACTCTCCGACGAAAAAGACGCTTCTCTTCCAACTCCGGCCCCTCTCGAGCCTGTCACCGAGGAATCAGCAGCAAAACCTAAGACGGCCAAAGAGCAACTCAACGGCGCCGAAAAACAGGAAGCAGTCGAAGCGCTAAGCAATAGCATCAACGAATTCTATCAAAAGCTGGCCGACAACGAGGGCGAAGACTTCGAAGCTATCGCCAAAGATTCAGGCTACGAAATCAAGAAATCTGAATTCTTCTCGAAGATTGATCCTCCGAAGGAGCTTTCAGCTGTAATCGACAGCCTTCAAATTGGAAAAATTTCCGATGCCGCTTTTGAGCTTCCGGAAAACGGGGACTCAGATGAAAAACTCAGCGAACCCTACCGCACTTCGGATGGTTGGTTCCTGATTCGCCTCGACGAAGTGGAAGACTCCCTGCCCCTCACCTACGAAGAAGCAAAGGTCCAAGTCACCGTGGATCTAAAGAAAAAAATGGCTCGCGAGCAAATGATCAAGGAAGCAAACGAACTCTTTGACAAGCTCACTAAGGAAATAAAAGCGGGCAAGTCCTTTACTGACGCAGCAAAA
>Ga0257110_1001495_pt1 | contig 10985 bp, 12 predicted proteins | sample LP_taG_7_FD_190184 | JGI IMG/M metagenome (GOLD analysis project Ga0257110, IMG submission 190184) | Marine microbial communities from Northeast Subartic Pacific Ocean, Canada - LP_J_2015_P26_10m | ecosystem: Environmental > Aquatic > Marine > Oceanic | place: Canada: Northeast Subartic Pacific... | reverse complement strand
AAGGACTATCAGTTATCATTATCTCAAGTAGCTAAAAAAAGATATGTTCAAGATTTATTATCTCAACAGCAAAAAGAAATATCAGAAACCTTAGAAAAAGGGGGAGTATTTATGATATGTGGATCAATTGCCATGCAACATTCCGTTTTAGATGTTTTAGAGGAAATAGCAACCACTCAATTACAAGTACCCTTGAGTGAATTTGAAAATAATGGACAGCTCCTTATGGACTGTTATTAAAAACTTACAAATGTGTGAACAAATAATAACTTTAGCAAAAAATTATAATGGCCAGCTTTCCTATTGCGAGGATTGCAGAGTATATCATTTTACCTTCAATAATATTTATATTGAATTCACTAAAAAAGAATTAAAGTTATTTAAAAAATACGTCAGTAATATTGAAGTAGAATATTGGGAAACGAAAAATAAAACTATGATTATTAAGCGTAAGATTCCAATAGGAACTATGCAAGAAAATTTATCAATGATATTTAATAAGCAGGAATTAAAATCACTAAAAGATTTAATATTCCAGAATACTATAAGATCTAATGAAAAAATTTCAGTGTTAGATATCGATTATACCCTATTATTAAATTAAATTAAAATGAAAAATATAGACCTATTGTATAAAAATGAACTTGGGATTGCTTTTAAATGGAAAGAAAATGAGTTAACTAGTCTTGAAGAAGTAAACTTTGTTTTTAAAAGCACAGGCATGCATTTAACCGAAAAAGAGATAATAATATTTAATAAGCAAATCCGACTAGCTATAGCAAATATTTCAAATTTTAAAGACTGTATTAGAAATACTCATTGTAAACCTATTTTATTGGAGTCGCCAGTTACTCAAGTGAGTTTTATTTTGAGTTCTAAAGAATTAAAATTAATGCAAGAGTTATTATGTAGTGCTAATTTTTATTTAAGCTTAAAAAATATTTTAAGGGGGTTTTCAATTAAAAATAGTTTCTAATAAATCGTGAAATCCTTACGGTTTAATATCTTTTAGCTTTAGTTGCAGGCTAACAGTTCCATTCCATTCGTTTTCGTCGATAGTATAAGCAATTTTAAATAGTTTCTTATTTTTAATGAGTTCTAGATGCTCTGCCAATCCAAAACCAATCCCCACAATGTTCCCTTTTCCATGTTGGGTTGCCGTAAATCGTAAGTGTGTTTTATCTTCTCCTACTTGTTTTCCATACCCCGTATCTTGTATATCTTCCGACATAAAAACAGGGGTCATATTTCCGGGGCCAAAAGGTGCAAACTGACTTAAAATTCTATAAAATTTTGGAGTGATATCCAAAAGACTAATTTGTGCATCGATACTAATTTCTGGTACGAGCATTTTTGGGTCGATAGATTCTTTAACTATTTTTTCAAACTGGACTTTGAAGCCTTTATAGTTTTCTGGTTTCAGGGTTAAGCCAGCAGCATATTTATGACCTCCGAATTGTTCTATATGTTCTGAGCATTTTTCCAACGCATTGTATACATCAAAACCTTTTACACTTCTAGCTGAAGCTGCTAGCATTTCACCACTTTTTGTAAAAACCAAGGTCGGACGGTAATAGGTTTCTATTAGTCTAGAAGCAACAATACCTATCACTCCTTTATGCCAATTCTCATTGTAAACAATTGAGGTAAATCTATCTTGTTCCTTATTTTTCTCTATTTGAGTAAGTGCTTCAATGGTAATTCGCTTGTCGGCATCTCGCCGATCGGTATTGTATGTATCGATATCAATGGCATATTCAGCTGCTAAATTAATATCGGTTTCGCATAATAATGTAACTGCATGATTTCCATGTTTCATTCTTCCAGCTGCATTAATTCGAGGAGCGATAATAAATACAACATCCGTTATCGTTAATTTTTCTTTTTTTACTTGCTTTAAAATAGCCTCAAATCCTGGACGGGGATTTTCATTGATAACTTTTAACCCATGATAAGCAAGAATTCTATTCTCTCCTACTATGGGGACAATATCAGCACCAATGGCAGTTGCTACTAAATCTAAATACAAAACTAAATCATCAATAGTTGCCCCTTTTTTGGATGCCAATGCTTGTATGAGTTTAAAGCCTACTCCACAGCCACATAATTCTTTAAAAGGATAATCACAGTCTTCTTGTTTAGGATCCAAAACTGCCTTTGCTTTCGGAATTTCAGCTCCCGGTCTATGATGATCACAAATAATAAAATCCACTTCTTTTTTAAAAGCGTAAGCTACCTTATCGATGGCCTTAATACCGCAATCTAAAGCAATGATTAAACTAAAATTATTGTCTTCAGCAAAATCAATTCCTTTATAAGATATACCATAACCTTCCTCGTATCTGTCAGGAATGTATGTGGCAACATTTGGATAAAATGACAATAAATAAGAAGACATCAAGGCAACACTTGTAGTGCCATCTACATCGTAATCTCCGTACACTAAAATATTTTCTTGGTTTTCAACCGCTTCTTCAATTCTTGAAACTGCTTTTTCCATATCCTTCATTAAAAAAGGATCATGCAAGTCGCTTAAATCGGGTCTAAAAAAGTTTTTAGCTTCCTCAAAAGTCTCAATTCCCCGTTGTGCTAATAAAAAGGAAGTCGTGGAATCGACTGCTAACTCCTTAGATAAACGAGCAACTTTACTTGGATCTGGTTTTGGTTTAATTGTCCAACGCATAAAAAATGTTCAATCTTAAAAAGGGAAGTTATAGGTAAAAGTAACTAGAAAAATAGAATTCTCAATATCATTTTAAAAATTAACACCTATATTTATATACCCCTTTTAATTAAAGCTTGTTGGTTAACTTGTACCACCAACTACAATCACAATTTCTCCTTTAGGTGGATTTGTAGTATAATAATTTAATACTTCTTGTAAGGTTCCTCGTATCGTTTCTTCATGAATTTTAGTGATTTCTCTTGACACGGACATAGGTCTTTCCGCGCCAAAATATTCAACGAAATGACTAAGTGTTTTGATTAGTTTATGAGGAGATTCGTAAAAAATCATGGTTCTAGTTTCTTCAGCTAATAATTTTAGCCTCGTTTGCCTCCCTTTTTTTACTGGTAAGAAACCTTCAAACACAAATTTATCGTTTGGTAAACCACTATTTACCAATGCAGGGACAAATGCTGCAGCTCCTGGCAGACAGTCTACCTCAATTTGAGCTTCGACACAAGCTCTAGTTAACAAAAATCCTGGATCACTTATAGCTGGAGTACCAGCATCACTAATTAAAGCTACTGTTTCACCATTCGAAATTCTTCTTACTATATGATCTACTGTTTTATGCTCATTATGCATATGATGAGATTGCATGGGTGTGGCAATCGCATAATGCTTTAACAATTTTCCACTTGTTCGAGTGTCTTCTGCAAGAATGAAGTCTACTTCATTTAAAACTTCAATTGCTCTAAAAGTAATATCCTTTAAGTTTCCTATAGGTGTTGGAACTAAATAAAGTTTCCCCATTTTTAGTTAAAACGTTTTTCGATAATTGATAAAAAACGATCTACATATTCTTCTTTGCCGGCCCAATTATTGTAATCTGGCTTAATGTTGTTTTCAACAAAAGAAACTGACTCTTGAAATGTAGTCATAGAATTTATCTGAGATAAAACTCTCGTATAATCGTCTGTACTACCATCAAATAATTGTTTTATAAAGGCTATTCGATCATTTAATCCAATAGGAAGGCCTGAATTGACTTTGTCATTGATCGACTTTCGTTTTTCCTCAGCTGTTATCTTTTGTTTTCTTTCAAAAACAGGGTTTTCTCTATAAGATGCGGCAAATTCCTCTAGATCACTGTTAGAAGTTTCTTTTGATGGTATAATTTCTTTTAATAATTCTTCTATAGCCTCCTCGTTTTCGTTGGGCATATTGGCAACTATATCTTTAATTTTTTCGGTTAAGGGTTCTACTAATTCTTCTTTATGAGGGCTTTGCGGAACCGGATCTGGCTCTTTAAACCAGTTTTGTTCTCTATATGTTTTGGAGTCTGTTGCAGGTCTTTCTGGTTTTTCAAATTCGGTTTCAACACTAGATTCTAAGAATTCTAAAATTGTTAGCTTTTCATAAAGCTGCATTAATGAGTTTTTTAATTTGGTAATGTCGATCTCATTTTCTGAGTTAACAATCCCCTGAGCTATTGCATTTATTTGGGAAAGGACTTTCTTCTTCATAACTTATTAAAATAAAGCAAATTTTCTATTTTGTTTTTATAAATTTACACAACCTTTATGTAAACGTCAAAGAATTTAGTTTTAGTTTAAAAAAAATTTATGTTTCTCGAAAATACGGTAAATCAAAAAGAAAAATTTGGATGGATTGAAGTAATCGCTGGTTCAATGTTTTCAGGTAAAACAGAGGAATTAATAAGACGTTTAAAACGAGCAAAGTTTGCCAAGCAAAAGGTTGAAATTTTTAAACCCGCTATCGATACCCGTTATGATGACAAAAGAGTAATGTCTCATGATAGTAATGAAATTCAATCTACGCCCGTTCCAGCAGCCGCTAACATTCCTATTTTAGCTGATAATTGTGATGTCGTTGGTATTGATGAAGCTCAATTTTTTGATGATGAAATCGTGAAAGTATGCAATGATCTAGCAAATAGAGGAGTTCGAGTAATTGTTGCGGGATTAGATATGGACTTTAAAGGAAATCCTTTTGGTCCTATGCCAGCTCTTATGGCAACCGCTGAATATGTTACAAAAGTTCATGCGGTTTGCACGCGTACTGGAAATCTTGCAAATTATAGTTACCGGAAGGCTAAGAGTGATGAATTGGTCTTGTTGGGGGAAGTGGATGAGTATGAACCCCTAAGCAGATCTGCTTACTATAAATTAATGTTGCGAGAAAAGGTCAAAAACATTAATGTTAAAGAACCTGAAGATATTTCTAAAAAAAAGGAAGCCTAAGGGATGTCAAAAACTACTGAAACAATTTTAGAAATAAATCTTACCGCCCTAGGGAATAACTATCGTTATTTAAAATCTAAATTAAATGATGACACAAAGTTTTTAGGGGTTGTCAAAGCATTTGCTTACGGAAGTGATGCTATTGTTGTAGCCAAAGAATTAGAGGTTTTAGGTATTGATTATTTTGCTGTTGCTTATGTTAGCGAAGGTGTCAATCTAAGAAATGCAGGAATTAAAACCCCTATATTAGTGTTGCATCCTCAGCTTGAAAATTTTGAAACACTCATCGATCGATGCTTAGAGCCAAGTTTATATAGCGGAAGAGCCCTAAATCATTTCATAAAAATTGCTACAGAAAAGAAACAATCTAACTATCCTGTTCATTTAAAATTTAATACTGGTTTAAATCGATTAGGATTTCATGAACGTGAGGTAGATAAAATTTTTTCAGTATTAAATACAACAACATCTATAAAGGTTGCTTCGATATTCTCTCACTTAGCGGTTAGTGAAGATTTAAAGGAAAAAGATTTTTCAGAAACTCAAATTAATTTATTTACATCTATTTCTAGTAATCTATCTACAAAAATTAACCAGCAACCTAAATTACATATGTGTAACACCTCTGGATTGTTAAATTTTCCTGAGGCACAATTTGATATGGTCAGATGTGGTATTGGCTTGTATGGTTTTAGTAATATTACAAAAGAGCAGAAAAATTTTACTCCAGTCGCCACCTTAAAAACCGTTATATCGCAAATTCATCATATTAGCGGTGGTGAAAGTGTTGGATACAATAGATCTTTTAAAAGTACAAGCCCTATAATTACTGCCACTTTACCCATTGGTCATGCTGATGGCATTAGTAGGTCTTATGGAAATGGAAAAGGATGGGTCTGGGTTCATGGCAAAAAAGCTCCTATAATTGGGAATGTTTGTATGGATATGTTAATGATAGAGATTACAACTATCGATTGCAAAGAAGGAGACGAAGTAATTGTGTTTGGAGGGGAAAATAGTATAGAAAACCTTACGGATAACATCAACTCCATTTCATACGAATTATTAACAGCTATCTCACAAAGAGTAAAACGAGTTATAACTAAAAAATAATCGTTGAATAAAATCTTTTTTTCACTATTAAAAAAGTTTAGAAGTCAATGCCTTATTTTTGCAATTGTATAATCTGAAGGACAAAACTTTCAAATAAACACTTATATGAAACTAGCAGTTATTGGTGCTACCGGAATGGTAGGAACCATTGTGATAAAATTATTAGAAGAGCGAAAATTTCCAATTTCAGAACTATTGGTAGTTGCTTCAAAAAATTCTATCGGAAACCTGGTTCGTTATCAGAATCGTAATTTCAAAATAATTGGATTGGAAGAGGCAATTTTAAAAAAGCCTGAAATTGCTATATTCTCTGCTGGAAGTGCCGTCTCTTTAGAATGGGCTCCTAAATTTGCCGGGCTAGGAACTGTGGTAATTGATAATTCTTCTGCTTGGAGAATGGATATAACAAAAAAATTAATAGTCCCAGAAATTAATGCTTCTGTTTTAACCAAAGAGGACAAAATTATTGCCAATCCAAACTGCTCTACGATACAATTAGTAATGGCATTAGCTCCGTTACATATTAAATATAAAATGAAACGTGTCATTGTTTCTACCTATCAATCTGTTTCTGGAACAGGTGTTAAAGCCGTTAAGCAATTAGAGAACGAAATTAAAGGTCTAAAAACCGAAATGGCATATCCCTACCAAATTCATAAAAATGCATTACCTCACTGTGATGATTTTGAAGAGAATGGCTATACTAAAGAAGAAATGAAATTAGCTCGTGAGCCTCAAAAAATACTAAATGACGAATCGTTTTCAGTTTCTGCAACTGCGGTCCGAATCCCTACATCTAGTGGACATAGTGAATCTGTAAATGTTGAGTTTGAAAAAAGCTTTAAACTTAGTGAGATTAGAAAGATCCTACACGAAACTCCAGGAATTACCGTTCAGGATAATCCAGTTACCAATACCTATCCCATGCCTATCTATGCGCACGATAAAGACGAAGTGTTTGTGGGACGTATAAGAAAAGACGATAGCCAAGCCAATTCGTTAAATATGTGGATTGTTAGTGATAATTTAAGAAAAGGTGCTGCAACCAATGCCATCCAAATTGCTGAATTTATTTTAAACAATTTCTTAAAATCACAATCAAAGAGTAAATAAAATAGCGGATTAAGTACCTCTGCAATTGGAGCGTTTTTATACTGCTTGTATCAATTAGCAAATTTTTATGATTTTATATACAAGCCCATTAAAATTGAATTGATCATTTTTCCCTTTTCCTAAAAGACAACGACCTATTGGTGCTGCTGGAGCTATTCCAAGATAGATAATATCATCAACTTGTAATTTGCCTACCGATATACTTATAAAAAAATTCGCTTGGTTAGTTTCGATTATGCTTCCTAGACGAATTATTTCTGAAATGTCACTAATAGTTACTTTATCAAGTTGTCGCATTACTTTTTCGATCTCCCTTAACTGCTTACCAGCTGCTTCTCGTTCAATTTGCAACATGGCACGTTCGGTATGATGTTTGTCACCACTGGTACCTTTTGATTCATCTCTTAGCGCCTGCTCAATGTCGGTAATAGTCTTATTTATATTTTCATACCTGATCTTAATAAGGTCTTTGCACTGCTGTTGTAATTCAAATTTTAATTCTTGAGGAGTCATTAAATTCTCTGTTTGCTGGTGTTGTTATTAAATAAAAACTCCGAACATTAAGTTCGGAGTTTCGTATTATTCTTCCTCTTCTATTTCGCTCATTTCAAAGCTATCCATAAAGGCGGTTGTAAAATTACCTTCTATGAAATCGGGATGGTCCATCAATTGTCTGTGAAAAGGAATGGTCGTTTTAATTCCCTCTATAACAAACTCATCCAATGCCCTGCGCATTTTACTAATAGCTTCTTCACGTGTTTGTGCCGTAGTGATTAATTTAGCTATCATCGAATCGTAATTTGGAGGAATTGTGTATCCTGCATAAACATGCGTATCTAATCGAACACCATGGCCTCCTGGAGAATGTAGTTCTATAATTTTTCCAGGGTGAGGTCTAAAATCATTAAAGGGGTCTTCTGCATTGATACGACATTCAATAGAATGAAGTTTAGGAAAGTAATTAACCCCCATAATAGGAATGCCCGCTGCAACTTTTATTTGTTCTCTTATTAAATCGAAATCAATAATGACTTGTTCTGTAATTGGATGTTCAACTTGAATCCGAGTATTCATTTCCATGAAATAAAAATTTCGGTGCTTGTCGACTAAAAACTCAACCGTTCCAGCTCCCTCATATTTTATATATTCAGCAGCTCTAACGGCAGCTAGTCCCATTTCTTCACGGAGTTTATCCGTCATAAACGGACTTGGAGTTTCTTCGGTTAACTTCTGATGACGTCTTTGTATAGAGCAATCTCTTTCGCTTAAATGACAAGCGTTTCCTTTACTATCACCAATGATTTGTATTTCGATATGGCGAGGCTCTTCAATAAGTTTTTCCATGTACATATCATCATTCCCAAAAGCAGCTTTACTTTCTGCTCTAGCAGATTTCCAAGCATTTTCAAGATCCTCTTCATTCCAAACAGCTCTCATTCCTTTACCTCCACCACCGGCACTTGCTTTAAGCATCACAGGATATCCTGTGTCTTTAGCTGCTTTTATACATGTTTTAAAGTCCGGAATAATACCTTCACTACCTGGAACGCAAGGTACCCCAGCCTCAATCATAGTCGTTTTAGCCATTGCTTTATCGCCCATCCGGTTAATCATGTCTTCAGAAGCACCAATAAACTTAATATTGTGCTCTTCACATAATTTAGAAAACTTAGCATTTTCAGAGAGAAAGCCATATCCTGGATGAATCGCATCGGCGTTTGTAATTTCTGCTGCTGCTATTATATTGGGTATTTTTAAATAACTTTCGTTACTTGGTGGAGGACCAATACAAACAGCTTCATCAGCAAATCTAACATGAAGACTTTCGGCATCCGCAGTGGAATAAACTGCTACAGATTTTATCCCCATTTCTCTGCAAGTACGAATTACTCGTAATGCTATTTCTCCTCTATTGGCAATTAATATTTTTTTAAACATAATTTCAATAAATTTCAATACGTCAAAAACTTATCCTTAAAATAATGAATTTGAATTTTTTAGATTTAATTAGTTAAGATGGGTCTACCAAAAATAATGGTTGATCAAACTCTACCGGTGTTGCGTCGTCGACTAAAAACTTAATAATTTTTCCAGAAACCTCACTTTCAATTTCGTTAAAAAGCTTCATTGCCTCGATAATACACAAAACATCCCCTTCTTTAATCGTATCTCCAACCTCTACAAAAGCAGGTTGATCTGGTGATGATTTCCTGTAAAAAGTACCAATTATTGGTGACTTTACCGTTATATAATTTGTGTCCTCTGCTGTCTCTAAAGATACTTCAGCAGGTGCAGAAGCAACTTGAGGTGCAGCCACTGGTGCAGAAGCAACTTGAGGTGCTAAAGCTGGCATTTGTTGAATGTAAGTAGTATCAGCTTTTGTTTTTTCATCAACTGTTTTAATTGTAATCTTTACATCATTCATTTCAAGCTTTACTTCTGTAGCTCCAGATTTTGCTACAAACTTGATTAAATTTTGAATCTCTTTTAAATTCATGGTTTCGGTTTTAATTGTTCTATTTGTTAGGAGTCATATGCCCAAGTAAGGTACATGGCTCCCCAGGTAAATCCACCTCCAAAAGCGGCGAATACTAATTTATCTCCTTTTTTTAGTTTCTTCTCATAATCCCAAAGACATAAAGGTAAAGTCGCTGAAGTCGTATTCCCATATTTATGAATATTTTTCATTACCTTCTCTTCTGCTAACTTCATTCTATTTGAAGTTGCATCTATAATTCTATTATTTGCTTGATGAGGTACCAGCCATTGAATATCGTCTCCAGTTAGCTCATTTCTTTCTAATATTTTTTCAGAAACATCCGCCATTCTTGTAACAGCAAATTTAAATACTGTTTTTCCGTCTTGAAAAACAACATGTTGGTTATTTTCAACAGTTTCTGCAGAAGCTGGAAGCAAAGATCCTCCAGCGTCAATTTTTAAGGATTCTCTTCCTGAGCCATCTGTTCTTAAAAGTTCATCTTGTAAGCCCAAACCTTCATAATTAGGTTCAAAAAGTGCCGCTCCTGCTCCATCGCCAAAAATGATACACGTTGTGCGATCTTTATAATCGATTATGGAAGACATTTTATCGGCTCCTATCAAAAGTACTTTTTTGTAACGTCCCGATTCAATATATTTTGCTGCTACTGACATTCCGAATAAAAAACTGGAACAAGCAGCCATCAAATCGTATGAAAAAGCATTTTCTGCTCCAATTTTAGTTGCTACATAAGATCCCGTCACTGCAACTGGCATATCAGGTGTTGCGGTTGCCATGACAATCATGTCTATTTCCTTTGGGTCGGTGTTATTTTTTTTGAGGAGGTTTTTTGCGGCCTGAATGGCAAGGAAGGATGTTCCCTTATCCTTATCTTTTAATATTCTACGTTCTTTTATACCTGTTCGAGCAGTTATCCACTCGTCATTGGTATCTACCATAGTTTCCAAAATTTCGTTGGATAAAACGTAATCTGGGACATAGCCTCCTACAGCTGTAATCGCTGCTGTGATTTTACTCATATTTTTGAATTAATTTATCAAAAAGAGGCAAAATTCCTCTAAATCGGTCGAAAATTACTAAAAATTAGTCAAAAACAAGAAAAAAACGCTTAGTTTTTATCTTATTAAAAAAATTAAAAAAAGTATTACAATAAAAAACGCTCACATGCATGTGAGCGTTTATTTAATACTGTATTTAGATACTAAGCTACCTCTTCTACAGAGTCAATAACAATTTGACCACGGTAATATAGCTTTCCTTCATGCCAGTGAGCCCTGTGGTATAAGTGAGACTCTCCAGTTGTTGGATCTGTAGCTATTTGAGGCGTTGT
>Ga0257110_1001493_pt1 | contig 10991 bp, 11 predicted proteins | sample LP_taG_7_FD_190184 | JGI IMG/M metagenome (GOLD analysis project Ga0257110, IMG submission 190184) | Marine microbial communities from Northeast Subartic Pacific Ocean, Canada - LP_J_2015_P26_10m | ecosystem: Environmental > Aquatic > Marine > Oceanic | place: Canada: Northeast Subartic Pacific... | reverse complement strand
ATAGGGGAATATTATGAAATTTGTAACTGCCATTATCAAGCCATTTAAGCTTGATGAGGTCCGAGAAGCCCTTTCGGAAATAGGTGTACAAGGTATCACTGTAACGGAAGTTAAGGGTTTTGGACGCCAAAAGGGGCACACGGAACTTTATCGGGGAGCGGAGTATGTAATTGATTTTCTTCCAAAAGTAAAATTAGAAGTTGCCGTTTCAGATAAATTACTCAAAAAAGTTGTTGGGGCTATAGAAAAATCCGCTGCTACCGGAAAGATAGGTGATGGTAAAATTTTCGTAATGAGTCTCGATGAAGTTAAACGAATCCGCACTGGTGAAACTGGTGAGGAAGCTCTTTAGGAGACTGACATGACAAAATTATTTTCAAAACTTTCTTTTACGGGTCTTATGGGCCTACTAATGATAGGTTTCTCTCAAATTGCTATGGCTGAAGAGGTTGCTACTATTAATTCAGGAGATACAGCTTGGATGATCGTTGCTACTATTCTAGTTTTAGTAATGGCAATTCCTGGTTTAGCACTTTTTTATGGTGGTCTAGTTCGATCAAAAAATATGCTTTCCGTTTTAATGCAAGTATTTGTTACCGTTTCATTAATGTCTGTTTTATGGGTTGTGTATGGATACAGTTTAGCATTTGGAGATGGAGGTGCTTATAATGATTATATTGGTGGAGGGATTGCTTTCTTAAGCGGTATTAATGGAGATACAGTCTCTGGAACTATTCCAGAATATATTTTTGTAACCTTCCAGCTTACTTTCTTTGCACTTACTCCAGCACTTATTGTAGGTGCTTTTGCAGAACGAATTAAATTTTCTTCTTTATTAGTTTTCTTAGCAGCGTGGGCTACTTTAGTATACGCACCTATATGTCATATGGTTTGGGGCGGAGGAATTATCTATCAAATGGGCGCTGTTGATTTTGCTGGGGGTACAGTAGTTCATATAAATGCAGGTATTGCAGCATTAGTCGGATCCATAATCCTTGGTAAAAGAATTGGTTATGGGAAAGATAATATGGCTCCTCACAATCTTCCATTCACTATGATTGGAGCTTCATTACTATGGGCCGGTTGGTTTGGTTTCAATGTCGGTAGTGAGCTTGCTGCTGATGGAACTGCCGGTTTAGTAATGATAAATACGCAAGTTGCAACAGCCGCAGCTGTTCTTGGATGGGCTGCATGTGAATGGATTGGTAAAGGTAAACCCTCAATGTTGGGTGGTGCATCAGGAGCTATTGCTGGATTAGTAGCAATTACCCCCGCTTGTGCAGTAGTAGGCCCTATGGGAGCTATAGTTTTAGGTTTTGTAGCTTCATGCATAGCTTACTGGGCAGTAACAAGTCTAAAAGTATCACTTGGTTACGATGATTCATTAGATGTATTCGGTATTCATGGAGTTGCCGGTATTGTTGGTGCACTTGGATTAGCTATCTTAATGTCTCCTGGTTTTGGTGGTTCTGGTTATGACGATGGTGTAACTATGATAAGTCAATTTATAGTGCAAGCTAAATCTATCGGTATAACAGTATTATGGTGTGGTGTAATTAGCTTCATACTATTCAAAATTATTGATGCTACGATGGGTCTAAGAGTCAGTGAGGAAGATGAGAGAGCTGGTCTTGATTCAACTTCACATGGAGAAACAGCTTATCGCTCGTAATATTACTTCCTCCTGTTGTAATGAGTGATGGAAAGGGTACATGAAAATGTACCCTTTTTTTTTATTCATGATTTTACGTAGTACTTTTTCAAACGTTTTAAAATTCCTATTAGCTAAAATAGGTATATATTATATTAGCTTTAAGTATTTAAAGATTTTTCAACATTTAAGGAGATCACATTATGTGGACAACACCTCAAGCAACTGAAATGCGTTTTGGTTTTGAAGTAACAATGTATGTAATGAATAAGTAGTTTTTCTATACTAAAAAAAAGAGGGCTTTGCTCTCTTTTTTTATTTGTTTTGAGGAAATTGAAAACCTTTTGGGAGTATTACCCACACTTTACCTTTTTGCTTCATTGAGCCTGCCTTTTTACCAGCAACATTTCCTTGTCCCCAATAAAAATCAATTCTAACTCCTCCTCCTATGGCACCACCTGTATCTTGAGCAATCATTAATTGCTGCAAAGATTTTTTTGAATTTGGATGAGTTGTAGATAATATTAAAGGCGCGCCTAAAGGAACAAATTTACGATCAACAGCAACGGATCTCTCTGCAGCAATAGGTACGCCTAATGCACCAATAGGGCCAGGAAGCCCACGAGGAAGTTCTCGAAAGAAAACAACACTAGGATTGGCATTCATAAACCGTTGTAGCTTCTTTTTATTCTTTTTAGCCCATGCTTTGATACTTTGCATGGAGACTTTGTGACGTGATAGCTCACCTTTATGAATAAGTTCTCTACCCATTGATCGGTAAGGATGACCATTTTGATCGGCATATCCTACTTGAGTTCTAGTCCCGTCTTCAAAAGCAATAACTCCTGAGCCCTGTATCTCTAAAAAAAAGGCTTCTACAGCATCTCTTACCCAAAAAAGCTCATTACCTTGAAGGGGATACTTATCCTCTGTTATTTCTTCTCGCGTATGGTAAGGAATTAGTTTATTTCCTTCTACGCGACCACGCAATCGTTTGTATTTTAAATCAGGGTAGACCTCACTAAGATCAACTGTGATTAGGTCTGAGGGAGGGCCATAAAGAGGAATTTGATATTTCCTTGTTTTTTTTCTGCTACCTTGAAGCAATGGTTGGTAATATCCTGTTACCAATCCTTCTTCACCGCCATCTTTTTGGAAAGCTTGATAAAGATGAAAGTTTTGATAAAAAAAGTTGGTAATCTCTTTATCTGTTGGGTTAAATATTTCTTTGGATTTACTGCATACATTTTTCCATGCATTTTTATTTTTTAGAGCATCGCAACTTCTCAGCCATGCGGGCCAGGCCAAAGTTAAATGATCTTTATCCAAAATATCACTAACATCTTCCCAATCAGATTTTTTTAATAAACCATATTGAGAAATTTCTTTTTCTTTTACTTCTGGGAAGGCTTCACATTTAATTGACTCCTCTTTGGTGACTTTAATTTCCTCACATTCACAATCAACTTCTTTATATTTTGTTGCATCACAACTGGTAATCAAGATAAATATTATTAAAAAATAATATTGCTTTTTCAATGAATAGACCTTGGCATATTAAGCATAGATTTATCAATAGGAGCATCAAATAATGTTTTATCTGCTCTTAACATTTGATAGCTACCAAACATAAATCCGTCCGGAGTGCTAATTTCTGTGACACTTGTGTAAGAAAATATCTCCCCAGGATGAATAAAGGGTTGTTTACCAATGACTCCAATACCCTCAACTTCATATTTTTCTCCAAAAGAATTTTCAAAAAACCAGTGCCTATTGAGAAGCTGCAAAGCTTCTTTGCTTTCATTTTTTATATAAACTGTATAGGAAAAAACAAAACTATTTTCCTCAATTAAAGATCGATCAGCTAGAAATTGGCTTTCAATTTTAATATCCACAACAGGTATATTTTTTTCTTGCATTTTTTTAATCAATCATTCCTTTTGTTGGTGAGCTGGGTGAAGCTTGGTATAGTTTTTTTGGCATTCTTCCTGCTAAAAAAGCATCTCTTCCAGCTTCAATGGATTTTTTCATAGCTTTTGCCATCAACAATGGATTATTTGCAGCTGCTATTGCAGTATTCATCAGTATTCCATCACAACCTAATTCCATTGCAATAGTTGCATCGGAAGCTGTTCCTACGCCAGCATCAACTATTACAGGAACTGATAATCTATCAATAATAATTTCTAGGTTCCATGGGTTTAATATGCCCATTCCCGACCCAATCAATGATGCTAAAGGCATAATTGCACAGCAACCAATATCCTCTAATTGCTTAGCGACAATTGGATCATCTGATGTATAAACCATTACATCAAAGCCATCCTTAATAAGGATTTTTGCAGCATTAATAGTCTCTACAATATTTGGGTATAAGGTTTCTGAATCACCTAGTACTTCAAGTTTTACTAACTTATGACCGTCTAATAACTCTCTTGCTAGTCTTAAAGTTCTAACAGCATCCTCTGCAGTATAACAACCAGCAGTATTTGGTAGGTAGGTATAGTCTTTGGCTGGCAGATAATCAAGTAATGATGGTTTATCTTTGTCTTGTCCAATATTAATTCGACGAATTGCAACCGTAACAATTTCAGCGCCACTAGCATCAATAGCAGATTTGGTTTGTTTAAAATCTTTATATTTGCCAGTTCCTATTAATAATCTTGATTTAAAACGTTGCCCTGCAATATCAAATATTTTTGGATCTTTTTTGGAATCATCCACCACCTACAGCTCCTATAATTTCCAATTTATCTCCGTCGTTTAATTTGTATTCAATAAATTTACTTTTAGGAATAATTTCACCATTTCTTTCAATAGCAAATCGTTTACCCTTTAAGCCAAGTTCTTTTACCAGACTATCAAAACTAAAAGAGTCTTGGTTAAAATATTTAATTTTTCCATTTATGGTAATTTTCATTCTATACATATCCACGATTGAGTAAATAAATATAACGTATTTGTTGTGTAACCAAAAAAAGTGCACTGTAATATTAAATTAATATTACAGTTAAGTACATGGAGATAAAATCTTCTAATATTAATTTTCCTAAAGTTAAATAAAAAATTTTATTACCTCATTATGGTATTAAGAAATATAGATTTTTTCGACTCAAACGAATTTTTTTTGGAACAGGTATAAATTTAATACAGTGTTCTTGCAAACATTCGCAGACTGATTCCATAGCATATAGTTGCTAATTCTGCATCGTATCTATCGCCTTCATCTCTCATAAATGCATGTTGGGCGTTAAACTCATGCCAACTAAATACTATATTGGTTTCTGATAATTGTTGATGGATTTTATCCCTTGCTTTAGCAGGTACATGGTTATCTTGTTTCCCCCATATCATTAATAGCTCCCCATGAATATCTTTTAATCGTTCCATGCTATGTTGCCCTGTCTTGTTTGGAATTGTGCCAGTGTGAAGGTCAGTCGCATAGAAACATGCAGTAGATTTTATATCTGTTTGTAAAGCTGCTCTAAAAGCTAAGTGTCCTCCAATACAAAAGCCCATAGCACCGAAGTTACCATTACACCAAGCTTGTTGTTTTGACCACTCAAGCATAGCTTCATTGTCAGTATCATAACTTTCAACATCTTTTGCAGCCTTGTCGGCATTACCTTTTTCTCTTCCATAATCATCGTATTTAAGGACTGTGCCTATAGGATTTAATTCATGAAAGACTTCAGGGACAAGAACTGCATAGCCGTGACTAGCAATAATTTTTGCTGCTCTTTCGATTGGGCCAGTTTGTTGAAAAATTTCTGAGTAAAATAAGATTACTGGTACTTTTGTATCATTTTTAGGTCTATGTATATAAGTTCTCATAACCCCAGTTGGTGTATTAATATCGACATTTTCTGATTGAATTAACATAGTTTTTCTTATCCTAAATTCCATATTCTACAAGAATATTTAATTCTTAATAAATTTAATTTTTACATTGTTTAAAGATATTTTTTTTATTTGTCGTTAATGTCGTATTTTCTTTACTGATATTAAGAATACTTAAGCCATTCAGAAATTTATTATTATCAAGGGAATCTTTTTTTAATCTAAACTCACGATCTTTAAGAATTATCCAAACAGCTTCACCTTCGTCAATATATCTCAAGTTAAATGTTTTATTTTCACTACATTCAAAAAGTATAGAATCTTTAATTTCCAAATTATTGGAGTCATCACTCCAGGATAATATGTTTGATATTTTCTCTTTTTCAAAATTGATAACGGAACACGAGGACAGCAAAAAAAATGTAAGTATGGATGTAGGTTTTCTAATTAAGAGCAATATTTTCATCAAGTGATAATACTATCGATTTATATTTGTTTGCATCTTTTTGGTTATTTTTTAATTTAGCTATCTCATACAAAGAAATAAAACTTTCTACGTAGTTGGATTTTTTCCCAACAATTTTTTTAAACTCTTCTTCACTTTTATCTATTTGTCCTAATTTCAATAAAGCAAAAGCATAATTATTGTGTGCTTCAATAGATTGGGGTTCTGATTTATGCCATGTTAAAGATATTTTTGCTAGTTTTTCCCAATTCTCTTGTTTTAATGAACCTACTACTTGCATAAAAAATGGTTGCTTGTTTTCTGGGGCATCCCAGAATGGTAACTTGGGTTGAGTAGTTACTGATATTTCTTTTCCTTCATTTAGTAATTTTTTAATAATTTCAACGGGCATACTATAATAAAATGCAGAATTGCCAGGTGTTTTAAAAGTGGTAATCCCAATTAAATCTCCCATTTCATCAAATAAACCTCCACCGCTAGACCCCATAACAAACCAGGCTGAAGACTGAATAATTTGATTCCCTTTTAGATTATGAATACCTTTTACTCTGCCAAATGTTGTGTGAGCTTTGATGGTATTACCTCCATAACTTTTACCAAAAACTTCTTGCTCATAGTCAAGTTTACTGTTGCTTCCTAGTTTCACAGATTTTAATTCCAAATATTTAAACTTAAGAATGCATAAATCGTTCTCCCAATCGGCTAAAAGAGCAAATGGCGCATAGCTATTACCATACTTTGTAACATGAACCCCTTGGGCATTTGCAACGACATGACAATTAGTAACGATGTGATCTTTTGCAACTACTACCCCAGAACCGACTCCATGACCTCCGTTTTTTGTAGCAACGTTCACTTTAACTACAGAAGAATTAAGTTTTATTAATAGTTCTCTTGAAGGTTCTGCTGAAACAGAATTTAAAATTAGTATAAAACACAATAGGAATATATTTTTCATAGTAATATCAAATTTGTCTAATAAAGAATTATAGAGCTAAATTTATTACTAAGGTTCACTTTAAGCTATCCGCATTTACTTTCGCCGCAAGCTAGGCAGGTGAGGCAACCATCCATCATAATAGATGCTTTAATTTGACACTTGTTACAAAGCTGGGCATCTTTTGGGTAACCACTATCGTCTAAATTATTTTCGTTTTTTTTTAGGAATTCATCTCTTTTTTTTTGAATCATTTTTTTTTGATGTTCATCTAACTCTTTTGGCTTTAACATTCCTATGTTTTGTAAATGAGTTTCCACCACTTGTCCTAGTTCGGCTACTAAACTGGGGACATACTTACCACCTTTTTTATAATAACCACCATTTGGGTCAAACACACTTACTAATTCTTCAATTAAAAACGTTACATCTCCGCCTTTACGAAATACCGCCGACATTACCCTGGTTAAACCAACTATCCATTGAAAGTGATCCATATTTTTCGAATTAACAAATATTTCAAAAGGCCTTCTATGTTCTTCAGGACTACCTTCGTTCATAATTACGTCATTAATTGTGATATAAAAAGCATGCTCAGTTACTGGAGTCTTAACTTTGTAAGTTGAACCAGTGATTCTATCCGGACGTTCTAAGGGATCCCCTAGTTGAACTATATTATCTTTTTCATTCTTAACTGGCTGGTCGTTTTCAGAATCTACTACGCTGTAACCTACAATTTTTTTATTAATTTTCTTTGCCATTTTTTTCCCTTAGAATTTTCCGTAGTAACCTTCTTTTAATGCATCATAAAGATTGGCTGCTGAGTGAGTTTCTCCATCATATTCAATTTCTTCATTTCCTTTAACTTCAATGGTTTCACCATCATCAAGCTCAAATTTGTATACGGTATTTTCTAAATCTTTTTCCGTAACTAAAACACCCTGGAAGGCTTCAGGATTGAATCTGAAAGTAGTACATCCCTTCAATCCTTTTTCGTAGGCATATAAATAGATATTCTTAAAATCCTCATAATCATAATCAGTAGGAACATTTATTGTTTTTGAGATTGAACTGTCTATCCATTTTTGAGCAGCAGCTTGAATGTCAACATGAGCCTTTGCTTGAATCGTAGAAGAGTCTATAAAGTAATCCGGCAAAACTTCATCTTCTTTATCAGAAAAAGGCATAGCTTTTTCATTAATTAAATGTCGATATGCTAATAATTCAAAAGAGAAGACGTCGACTTTCTCTTTAGATTTTTTTCCTTCTCGTATAACATTTCTGCTGTAATGATGAGCAAAGGAGGGCTCAATTCCATTACTTGCGTTATTAGCTAAAGAGAGTGAAATGGTTCCTGTTGGGGCAATGGAACTGTGATGCGTAAATCGCACGCCTTCTTCCGCAATTTGGTTCTGAAGGTCTTCGGGAAATTGTTGCATATAACGACTATATCGACCTAGTAATACTTTACCTTTTACTGAATCTCCAATTTTTATTCCATCATCAGCCATTTCAGGTCTCATTGCCATTAGGTCTGGTGTTATTTCGAATGATTCTTCCATTATTGGTGCAGCACCTTTTTCTTTTGCAAGATCCACCCCAGCTTTCCAACCTTCTTCTGCTAAGACTCTACTTATATCCTCAGTAAATTGGATTGATTTATCATCTCCGTAAACCATCTGCATCATTGCAAGAGTTGAACCTAAGCCTAAATAACCCATGCCATGCCTTCTTTTTCTTGAAATTTCGTCTCTTTGCTTACCTAAGGGGAGGCCATTGATTTCAACTACATTATCTAGCATTCGCGTGAAAATACTTACTACTTCTTTATATTCATCCCAATCAAAATAAGCTTTTTTTGAAAAAGGTTCTTTTACAAATTTAGTAAGATTGATAGAACCTAACAAACATGCTCCATAAGGTGGTAGCGGCTGTTCTCCGCATGGATTTGTGGCTCTAATATTTTCACAAAACCAATTGTTATTCATCTCATTTACACGATCAACTAAAATAAATCCTGGTTCCGCATAATCGTAAGTTGAGGACATAATGATATCCCAAAGCCTTTTTGCTTTTAATATTTTGTATACTTTGCATGCAACTTTTCCAGCGTTACTCCCTTTTTTTTCAGTTAAATATTTTCCTTGTATAGGCCATTCTCTCCAAACTATTTGCTCATTATTTTTCAGGTCTAATTGATCTTCTTTTACTTCTTTAGCTGTAACAGGGAAAGCTAGCTTCCAATCACCATCAACCTTAACAGCTTCCATAAATTCTTTAGTAATGAGACATGACAAATTAAATTGTCGCAGCCTTCCATCTTCTCTTTTTGCTTTAATGAAGTCAGTTACATCAGGATGGGCAATATCAAATGTGGCCATTTGAGCACCTCTTCTTCCCCCCGCACTTGATACTGTAAAGCACATACGATCGTATATATCCATGAAGGATAAGGGCCCGCTGGTGTATGCTCCTGCTCCAGCAACAAAGGCACCTTTTGGTCTTAATGTCGAATATTCATAACCAATTCCACAACCTGCTTTTAGGGTTAAGCCTGCTTCATGAACTTTATCGAGAATATCAGTCATGCTATCTTGAATAACTCCGGATACAGTACAATTTATTGTGCTAGTTGCAGGCTTATGTTCTAAAGCGCCTGCATTGGAAGTTATTCGTCCCGCAGGAATTGCTCCATGTTGAAGAGCCCATAAAAATCTTTCGTGCCAAAATTCTATTTTTTCTGAAACTTCAACGTCCGCTAAAGCTCTTGCTACTCTGTTGTAAGTTTCTTGAATATTATTGTCAATAAACTCATTTTTTTTTGACTTTAATCTGTATTTTTTATCCCAAATATCCATTGAAACTGATTGAAATGGTATTTTATTTTTTTCTAATTCTAATTTATTGGAGTCAGATGGAACGGCTTCAAGCATTAAAAATCCCCTATTTTATTAGCTTTAATCACGTCGAGAAGAGAAAAAAAGCGATTTAAAAAAAACCACAACATATTGTGATGATTATAAAAATTCTATCATCTGGTTGTGGTTGGTCAAGTAATTTTTAGGCAATTTTGTAAATAATTTGCATTAATATTAGTTAAATATAAAAATTCTTTTACAAAACAATAGCTTTGCGCTAATAAAATAATTTAAATTAAATACATAGTATGCCAAAATCACCATTAATGAATATTTTTACATATCGAATTCTCTCTTTGCTTTTATTACCGGTGGTTTTATTTCGATTAATATTAAGATCTTTTAAAGAGCCAAAATATTTGAATTCTTTAATGAATAGATTAGGCTTTTATTCTGGAAGCTTAAGGTCGTTGGCGGGCAATAAAAAAATTATATGGATTCATTGTGTCTCAGTAGGGGAAACCAAGGCTGCCTTGCCTTTACTAAAAATTTTATTAAAACAGTACCCTAACCATCATTTTTTGATAAGTCATTCCACCCCTACAGGTAAAGAAACAGAGCTTATTGATTCAAAAAGAATTCATAGATGCTTCATACCATTTGATATTAAAGTTAGCGTTAACCTATTTTTGAATTTCTTTAAACCATCCATAGGTTTAATTTTTGAAACAGAGATATGGCCAATAATGCTATGCCAATGCAAAAACAACGGTATCCCTGTGTTTTTAATGAATGCAAGACTTTCTCAAAAATCTATGAATAAATATCTTAAATTTAAGAATTTTAGCTCTTATGTATTAGGAAAATTTTCAATGATATGTGTTCAATCAAAAATAGACTTACAAAACTTTAGAAAACTGACTACTAATGATATTAGTATTACTGGTAACACAAAATTTGACTACTCAAATTTTCCAAAAATACCTTCTCGTAAACTAATTTGTAAAAAAAATTTTAAAATTACTGATCAAATAGTTATTGTTGCAGGAAGTACACGTAGAGGTGAGGAGCAATTAGTTTTAGATTGCTTTAAAAAATTACAAATGAAAAATTTAATATTAATTATAGTACCCAGACACCCCCAAAGATTTTTAGAGGTAGAGAATTTAATTAAATCAAATAATCTTTCATTTATTAGGAAAAGTAATCTTGCCCAATGTAATGAAACCCCGCAAGTTA
>Ga0257110_1001492_pt1 | contig 10994 bp, 5 predicted proteins | sample LP_taG_7_FD_190184 | JGI IMG/M metagenome (GOLD analysis project Ga0257110, IMG submission 190184) | Marine microbial communities from Northeast Subartic Pacific Ocean, Canada - LP_J_2015_P26_10m | ecosystem: Environmental > Aquatic > Marine > Oceanic | place: Canada: Northeast Subartic Pacific... | reverse complement strand
TTCATTTATTATTAATATTAATTCCTCCCTCCGCTCTTTACACTCTCCGGCGAATCTGGAGCAGCGCTCGGCTGACTCTTCGATAAAGATTTCAAGGACGGAAGTGGAAGCAATCTAAACGACGACCCGACTTCACGTAACCGTAACTTATTCCATTCGACCCATTTTCTTTGCTTTAAATCCGGCTCGATGTTCTCAAACGTTGCCGTCACGGCTTCTAAATCTGGATAACTCACTCTCAAACAGGTCAACAGTCTCTCCGGTAACTCTTTTTCGTTTTCGCCTTGGACAACCACCCCGATATCTAAAATCAAATACTTAAAGAACGCGTGACACGTCCTCAACGAATTCGTTGCCAACGGTTTGAACGCGTGTCCATCAATATCAATTTCAAAGCACCCTCCTCTTTTAGTAAAATTCCCAGTTCTATCCGTCATGAAAGGTTTCCCGTTCCCTTTTGAAAGCGCCATGCGCACCGGCCACGGCAACTCGTGCTGCCCTCCTTTCACCATGACCACCACTTTCGTTTTCTGTCTCGCCACGCACTGATGCGGTGGTCCATCGAACCCATCCTTTCCATCTGTACCTTCGATGTATTTCAACAATAAGCTCAACTCTGGCGGTAAATCCTTCCAATCTTTCGTATTCTCAAATGCCTCTCTCGCCCAATCCGATATCTTGCACACCATCGCCACTTGATGACCTTGCCCATCCGGAGGTATTTTCGCCAATTTACTAAACACACCACCTTCGGGAGGATAATCTGGAATCATCACGTTCACAATCAATACCGAAGGCACCCTCTCTCTGATCAATTCTCCAACCTTTTTACCTAATATCTTCTCGTGTACGTCCATCACTTTCTTCTCCGAGCGAAACACCAACAACTGTTGCACCTCGTACGCCGAAGATTGACTGGTAAACTTCTTTCGGTCTCTTTTATAATGTTTCCCTCGAAGTAAAAACGTGTGCGAATTCCCAAGATTTCCAGACCACGTCGATGGCTTTCCTACTAACGGTTCGTTCACCGGCGTGTCGTATCGCGGTATCGAAGCGCCTTTCATGGAAGTATCGCCTTGCAAGTTGCCTAAAATCGGATGCAAGTGGTGCGCGTACGGTTGAAAGGATTCGTTTCTATCCTTCACCGCGTAATCTGGTGCCGATATGCCATCATCCGCGTCGTGGAACGCGTCGGTGCCGCTGGCATCTAACGACCTTCGTGTTTGCTCTTGTTTTTTGCCGAAGGATGTTTTCTTCTTCACGAGAGATAAAGATCCTCCCCGTTTCTTGTTTCCCTTGTTGTTATCGGAAGAATTTGCGTTTCCCCTGGCGGCTTTATCGTCGTCGGTTTTGTTGTCTTTACTTCCACCACCGAAGCAGCCGCACCCCATTTTTGATGTTGATAGTATTTCTCTTCTCGCGTGCGTGGATCGGTTCGCGCGCGAGAGAAGACGATGATGCAGAGACACTATTGATCCGCGACTACCAAGCAGCGCGTATCAATAAAATATTCTCTGACGATGATTTGAGAGGGGGGTTATTAGAAATAAGAGCAAATTTTTTTTTCAAAAGCTACTTTTGTACGAGATGCATTTCTGCAAGCGCAAAATAAAACGTGTGTTCTTCTTTCTTTCTTTCTTCCTTCCTTCCTCGAGAGAGAGCGTGTGGTCGGTCACATGATGCTCTCTTCGCGCGCGAGTTCGTAACCGGGCGGGACACTCGGAGCGACTTCTTCCATGGAAGTCGAGGTGAGATAAACAACAGCTGGACCCTGGCGAATGAAACCGTGATCTTCCGCGGCTTCTAACTCGCCCGGCTTCAACACCGGGCCACTGGCTTGGCCGTTCAATTGAGCTTTCCAAAGCGTTCTGAGTGATTCGAGTTCGTCCCGGCGGATTTTCTCTCTCTTGTTCACGCGCTCGCAAAGTAAACGCAAAGTTTCCAAACCGACTCTCGCGCGTTTGAGCAAGGTGATTTCCTCAGCCGTCGGTGGTCGTCGCTTGACGCTAGATTTGACGTAAGACGATCCCTTCGTAGCAATTCCCTTAATCTTACTCGGCTTGATCTTTCGGCCGGCGTCCCGTTTAGCTTGCGTCGAATGATTCTTGCAATAGTGTCCAACCGGCGTGCCTTCGGTTTGCGGACCGTACTCGATGTAGTAATTTGCGCGTCTCGCGCAGAGCGGGTGAAAGTACATGCGACAGCCTTCCTTCGAGCACTGGACTTTTGCACCTTCTTTACTACTACACACCGCGCACGTCGCTTGGAGCAATCGCGAAGGGACAGACTCTTCGCCGCGAATAGCTTCCGGCTCGTTGGAGAACAAATCGCACGATATACCCGGCATCCACTTTGCGCAGACAACGTGCGCCCATTTCAGCTTGTGCGGACGCATGTTAGCCGGAGAATCAGTCTTCGGCGTTTGATTCACAAGCGCTTTCGCATCGTCTTTAAGAGCGGACAGCTTTTGGGAAGCGGGCGAAACCACTTCTTCCTTGGTTCTATTCATCGGCGTGTCTTGTTGTGTCTCCATTTCAGGCTGCTCGGCATCTGTCATAGCGACGTCTTTTACATCGACATTTTCCATCTTAACCTCCACCTTTCCACCAGGCGTGCTTGAAGTAGTTCCCGGGCGAGGGGAAGAATTCGGGATTGACGCACATTTCTTCATCTCTGAAAGTGGACTCGAAAGTTTCGCCGGAACCATCGCGCGCATAGCTCCACGCATAACAGGGCAAAGTTCGCACTTCACTCTCGGATCGTACATTAAACCATCGCCAGCTTCGCGCATGTATCTTGGAGGTCTAGTTCTTGGCGCGTTCATTTCTCTCTCGCGGTCTTCGACAATTTGACACGGCCAGCATAACCAATCGCCGTCTGGAATTTCACCAACTCCGTAGCAGTCTTGATGTACGGCGACTTCACAACGTTCGCAAAACATAATCTCATTTGGTGGCTCGGATTCACCGCCGGTGCACACGCAACACAGCGCATCCTCCATAGCCACTATCGTACACAAAGGATCGACGAGCGCGCCCGAGGCGTTGAGGCTTTCCAAGGAGCCATCACCCCCATCCGCCAAGGCGGGGAGTTGTCCGCCGGCGCGAAGTTTCTCAACTCGCCAGCGTCCACCTCGGTACCGATTCTCATACGCCTCGACGTCTCTAACCGTCCTTTCCATCTTTTCGAAGCGCTTCTGCACGTTCGGTTGATCAGCCTCTATGCGTTCCAAGAGCTCGTTCGCCATCGTTCGGGTAACGTTGACAACTCTCGCTAAAGCCGCTTGCGCGCGGAGAAGTTCAGCCGTGACTTCATCCTCTGGAGCAAACTTCTCGAATAAGTGCTTGTGTTTGTTCAGTCTTTCGAGCTCTTCCTTCGGGGTGAGTATCTTGCTCTCCGACCTCGGACTTTTCATCCCCAGGTTGTTCTCCATCTCCTTTTGAAGCGATTCTATATTTTCCTTCCTACGCAAGCATTTCAACGGAGCGTTTGGCGTGCCGCACGACGTTCCTTTCTTCATCTTGATGCATATTATGCATTTTTCGGCTAAGCTATTACCACCGCCGCCGCCGGCAGCTTTGTTCGCAGCGGCAGCTTTCATTTTCGAAACGGCGATTTGCGCGTCCTGACGTTCGTCCATCAGAAATTCATTGATATCTGATGGAAGTTCCGGTGCTGGGAATTCTAAAGCTTTCTCCATGTGCTCGTTAACGGCATCTGTCGGACCATGTTTTGGAGACATCGGAGATACCATATCGTCTCGGTAAGATGAATTCTCATTCGCAGATTTGTCGTTATTGTGCGCCGCCGCTGGCGTCGCAATCTCTGATTTGGACGGAGTTGACGAAGGTTTCATTACCTTTGCCGGCGAAGCGCTCGCGCTCTTGTTGCCGCCTTTCTTGTTGTTCTCTTTTTCGCTCTCTTTTTCTTGGTCGTCGTCGTTGTCGTCGTCGTCGTTGTCGTCTTCCCCTTTCTTGTTGCTCTTCTCTTCTCGATCGTCGTCTTTCCCAGACGGATTCGTTCCACCTTCGTCCTGTTGCTGCCGCTGCTCCACGACTTTTGCCGCCTTATCGAGGACTGCCGCGTGCTTTTCGCAGTACACTCGATAATCAACAACCTCTTCCTTCTTTTTATCCGTTCTAACTTCCATTCGCATGCCTGTCTGCACCGCACACATTGGATGCACGGGAACCGTGCAGTTCCCGTACGCGCACTGAATGCAAGCGCCTTGGTTTCGCGTCTTGCAAACCACGCAGTTCATCGATAAACGTTCTTTAACTAACTTATTCATATTCTCAACCGGTTCCATAGCTTTCGTATTTGAAATAAAGAGTTCTGGAATCCATTGCGCGCAGAACAAGTGCGCCCAACGATTATCTCGCGTAGGTTTCAACGCGCCATCCGGGCACGTACACAAACAGCATTGCTTCTTCACCGCCTTGGAACTTCTCGTCGAGCATGCGCGACACATCCAATCGCCTTCCGGTACTTTCTGTAAACCATAACACGCTAAGTGCACGGCAACATCGCATCCTTCGCAAAAAATGATTGGATCTTCTTCGTACGACTCGCCGTCGAAACACACCCCGCAATACTCTTTGATCTCCTTCAAATCTGCAATCGGAGAGATTCGCGTGACGATAAACTTCGCGTCATCGTTCACTGTCTTCGCCCCGGCAACGTACCCTTTCTGTTTCGTTCCGTGTTCTTTCGATTTTTGTTTCTTTTTCTGCTTGGACTGGATGGATTCTATGCGCGCGTTTTCTCGCGCCCGCCGTCTATTTTCCTCCTCCATTTCCTTCATTTTCCTATCCATCTCTTCCCATTCTTCGTGGTAACTCCTCTCCTTCACCGGCAGCGTCAAGAAATCCGGATCTTCTTCCAATTTCGGTTGACTCGTGCTCGGAATCAACTTTTTCGCGTCTTCAGTCGTCACCTCTCGAAAGTGTTCTTCGCACCACGCGATGAACGGTCCTTGTTCGGGATCGGCCAACGAGGCTCCGACGGGTTTCACCCACGGTTGCATCTCGTCTTGCAAATAGTCCTGCTTGTTTTTTACTTTCGGTTCTTCGTTTTCGGACGTTATTTGTTGCTTCTCTTGCGCGTCGCCTATGGCAGACGTTAACGACGACGGCGCTTTGAAGAAGGTTCTCTTTGTTTCATCATCATCATCGTGTAACGACGCCACCAAAATCGTCGAGAAATTCGTCGTTTTTCCCCGGAGCGACTCGTCCAACAGTCGCAAAGATTCTCTCAGAGAATGAGAAGACTTCCTTTTCTCGTCGTTCGAAACCAAGTCGACGTCATCGTTCTTCTTCTTCACGCCATTTCCACCACCACCACCACCATGGCCACCACCTTGCGCCATGATGATGATGAAATGATGATGATCGTCTCTCTCTGACTCTCGCTCTTTTGAGGAAGCAACGACAGTTTTTTTTTCCATCCTTCTTTTTGCTTTGTTTGTCTGACCAACAAAAACACGAGGCAAAAACAACACACACTCTCTCGCCTTTTTCTCTCCTCCGAAAAAATAAAAAAAAAGAGAGAGAAAACGAGCCGAAGATCTGAGGAGAGAGAAACCCCTCACAGAATTTCTTCTTCTTTTTTCTTTCCTCCACGAGTGTTTGTGCTCTCTTTCTCTCTCTCTTTGCGAACAACAATCAGTGCGAGAGGACGTGGGCGCGCGGTTTGGCGTTATATATAAAAACGATCATCTCGTTTCGTCTAAAAAGTATAGTATTGATTCGAAAGAAAACGAGAGAAGAGAGAGAAACAAAATCATCAGATCGAGGACGAGTTTTTACACAACAAAATAGAGAAGAAGAATAGATTAGATGTTTGATTTTTTCAAATCTGAAACCAACAACAACAACGAGAACAACAAGAAACGAGGACGAGAAAACGAGGACGAGAACGAGAACACCGAGTTTAACAAGAAGACGAAGATGGAGATAAAAACAGAAGACTTTGGCAGTAGTGGTGCCGCGTTGTTAGGAGCGACGAATGGAAGGAATGGAGCGATGGTAATAAATCCAGGAGAAAAATCAAACACGTTGGGCGGGCAAACCGTCGGACACTACGCGAACAGAGACATGCACCTGAGAAAGCAAGAGGAGGACGGGGAGTTGCAATGGAAGGTGATTAAAAACGATGGGAACGAGCAACACTCAATATGGTTGATTGCTTTGAAGAATATATTTAGCAAACAGCTTCCGAACATGCCGAAGGAGTACATCGTTCGATTGGTGTTCGATCCGAGACATCACTCGATGTTGTGTTTGAAGAACGACGTGGTTATTGGAGGAATTACGTATAGGCCTTTCTGGAGGCAAAACATGTGCGAGATTGCGTTTTGCGCTATTTCTGCGAACGAGCAAGTGAAAGGGTACGGGACGAGGTTGATGAATCATTTGAAGGAGTACGTGAAAGAAGAGGAGGACATGACGCATTTAATCACGTTTGCGGATAACAACGCGGTTGGTTATTTTTCCAAGCAAGGTTTTACGAAAGATATTGTCATGGAAAGAGAGAAATGGGTCGGGTACATCAAAGAATACGACGGAGGGACGATTATGGAATGCGCCTTAGAAGCGCAAATTTCCTACGTCGATTTTCCAAAGAATATTAGAGCGCAGAGAGAATGCGTGGAGGCTAAAGTTAGAGAGATGACCACCGCACACGTCGTGTACCCGGGATTAACGAGATTTAAAGACGGTGGGGAGTTTGGTAAGCACCGAATTACAGACCCGTTGTCGACCATCAAAGGTTTGAAAGAGGCAAAATGGAAAGCGCCGGATCCTCCGAGGTACCGCTTGGTCCACCCGGGGTGCGGGGATGGGTATCCAACCATAGAAAATTTGCACAAGTTCATGCGTTCAATTGTAGCTATCGTTAAAACGCATCCGGACTCTTGGCCGTTTATGAGCGCGGTGAACAAAGAAGAGGTTCCGGATTATTACGAAGTCGTGAAAGATCCGACGGATATAGAAAGCGTCTCCGAACGCGTGGAGAGCGAGAATTATTACGTGACGTTAGAGATGTTCGCGGCGGATTTCAAGAGGATGTTTGAAAATTGCCGCTTATATAATGCCGTGGATACGATTTACTACAAGTGCGCGAATCGACTGGAGTTGTTCTTCGACGCAAAAATAGCGGCGGGGATTACGTTCAAAGTGCGAGAAGCGGGTTCTTATTTGAATCGATGAAAATTGTTTTCTAAGCGCGCAGAGAGAACACAGCAAATATATAATACGATATAATGTACTAGTAAAGAATAAAATGATGATGTACATTCGCTATGCTTTTATCTCGTTTTTGTCATCGTCGCACATTTCGGCGAGATAAATTATAGAGAACATACTACGCGGTAAACTGTTCGCCGTCGTCTACGATTAAAAATTCGATATCTCGATACGTTTCCTTCCTCCAACCCCTCGCGTCGATATCGTGCATATCAAAATCCTCGTCGATTTCCCACTCTACGCCAAAATCTACAATCTTACACGCTAATTCTATCACAAATATTCCGCAATCGTGTCCGTTTTTCTGTTGCGGCGTATCTTCCAACGAAAACAACTCCACCTCAAAGTTGTTGTTTTCCTTGCCGGCGTCCCCGTCGCCGGCGGTGGACAAAAAATGCGACCCTCTCCCTTCGTTGATCAAAAGCCCTTTCGCGATCTGTTTCGCCATCTTCTCCGCGTGTGGAATGTTCTTATGGCTCATCGAGTCGATGTGCGACCATCTCGCCGGAATATCCGCCGTCACCGCCGGCGTGTGCACCAACAAGGACCAGTGACACCCACCAACGTGTAAACTCAAATCGGTCTCGTCGTTGACTGGTAAACAAAACAATTTCGACCCGTCCAACTCTAAATCCTTCAACAGTTGCGCCGCGTCCAAAATATCTCCGTGATGCAAGAAATGCGCGACGTTTGGATCGATCAGTTCTCCTTTTAAACGTCGAAACTGTTCGTCTCTCGCTCGTTCCCGGTGTCTCTCGAAACAGAAATTCATGACGATATCGTTTATCCACCCGTCGTGTTCGCAAACGCGCCACAGGTCCGATCGTCGCACGCGAACGAGGTCTTTGTAATCTAACAAGACCGTGTCGTCGTCCATGCGGTTGTTCGAGTGGCACAGCCACGATTGGAGAGTGGTCGAGTTTGCCATTCGTCTGTGATGATGTGTGTGACTTTTTGTGTTGTTTGTTGAATTAAAAAATATCTTTTTCCTCATTTTAAGGAGAACTCTCGAGTTGTTTTAACGACTTTACACACAAACGAACGACTTTCACACTTTGAGGACGACGTAAACGATGGAAAAGAACAGAGTAGTTTCTTTGCTTACGTAAAGAGAACTCTCGAGTTGTTTTAACGACCACCACACGAACGACTTTCACAACACTTTGACGACGACGTAATAAACGATGGATTTCTTTGGTCCGGTAAAATGAATGGCATCAGCAATAAAAAGATTTTCAGTTGGACGGTCGATCGACTCCCGCGAGACGCGGGACAGAAGAAAGCGTCTGGCGTCCCGTTCGGCGTGTTTGTGTCTCCGTTTGGAGAGATGAAGAAAAGGAGGACGACAGAAACGACAACAACAGAAACAACAACTTTAACAGGGAAGAAGAAGAGAGAAGCGGCGGGGAAAATAGCCAGGTGTGAGAGCTGTTTCGGGTACGTCAACGCGTTTTGCATGTTCGACGAGGACGGGTTTAATTGCGCATTGTGTGGGCACGAAACAAAGTGGAAGAACGAGAGAGAACGGGAACGGTATAAGAGAGTGAGTCGATACGTCAACGGAAGAAACGAGGACGACCCGAGAGCGAAGAAGTACCTCGAACGGTTGCCAGAGTTGAGAGAGGAGCACAACGAATTTATCGTGGCAGCGGAAAGGGTCAAGGCAAGAACGAGCACGAGTGGACCAACGAGGGTGATTTTGATCGACACGACGGAAGGTGGAAGCGCTTTGGAGATTGCAAAGTCGTCCGCGATGGCGGCTTTGGAAGCGGTGAGCGCGGAAAATGGCGGACAGACGGACGCGACGTTTGCGATTATGACGTTCGACGGAGGTTTGACGGCGTACGATGTCGTTGGACGAAACAAAGTAAGAGTGGACGATATCGATGAGTTGAGGAGAGAAGAGGTGTTGATGAGTTTTGAGAAAGTGATGCAAATGCGGAGAGTTTTCGCCAGGGTGGATAATTATAAAGAGGACATGTTAGCGGCGATTGACTCGATTAGTAGTAGTAATAGCGGTGGTGAAAGTAATACTGCCTTGAATGGGTTGGGAGTGAAGATGGCCAAGTTATCGACCAGTGCAAACGGAGAGGTAGAAGAAGATCCTGAAAACGGATCAGCAACGAAAACAAACACTCGCGGAGAAACACTGACGGTGAGTAAAAGGTACCAAAAGAAGCGGGCGTTTGGTCCGGCGCTTTCGCTCGTCTTGGATTTGCTCGGAGCCATGGAGGATGAGATTACCGAAGATGCGTTCAAGATGATGGAGAGTGAAGATAGAAATATCAGAAACGGTGTAGATGTACTTAATTTGAACGGTATGAACGACGATGGAGATGCTGTCACGATAGGAAATGGCGACGACGATTTTAACGAATTTGAGGAGAACGAGAAAAAGAGAGAGGAGGAACCGTTTGAATTCGACGGAGCGCGCGTGCTGTGCTTTTTATCTGGAATGCCAAACGCAGGTACTGGAAGCATCTATAGCGACAACGACGAGATAAACACTCTACTGAACGATTATTTGAGTGAAATGAGCGCAGATTTGCGCGCGAAAGCGACGGATGCGCTCTTCATGAAAGAGAAGAAGGAGAGCGCGTCGAAGAGAAGGAACGATGATGATACCAACGCTTTCTTCTTCTACGAACACTGCGGTAGACGCGCGAGCGTAAATAACGTCTGCATCGATACAATTCTGTGCTTAAAGCCGTCCGTTTTTTGTGGTTTACACGCGATATCTCCAATCTCGAGCATCTCTGGCGGCATAGTTTTACGAAACGACGAGGAGAGCGATGCCGGCGACATCAGCAGCTTCTTACCGAGCGAAATTTTCAAACTATTACAGAACGTCGACGGGCGCACGTCGAGAGACTGTGCCATTCGACTCCGCACTTCGTCCGAGTATATTGTCGCGAATGCCTACGGCGACTCGTTCAGAGAAGATAAGAAGTACAAGGGATTATACCACGTCGCCAGGATGGAAAAAGCAGACGCGTTTGCGTTTGATTTTGATTTTTCATCAAAAATTGGTTTCGGCGACGAAGACGATTTATCCGTGGCAGAGAACAGTCCGCCTATTTTACAAATGGCGTTTGAATACACAGTAACGGAGTACGACGACGCTTCAACGTCGTATTACTGGCGAAGGCGCATACGCAGAGTGTGCACCTGTGCCAAGAAAGTCGCGCGAACGCCGAGAGAAGTTCGCGACTTTGCGAAAGACGACGCCGTCTTTTCTTTGCTCTGCCGAAAGGTCTTCCACATCATGAAACTCGACGGTTTATTCGAATCGCGTTTGTTAGTCATCGATTGGCTCACGGCATTGATTTCAAAATTGGCCAAAATCAGTGGCGATACGTACGTCGACGCTAAATTTGAAAAGAAGCACAACAAAGAAGTCTTTTGTCGCTGCGCGAACGCCTTTTCGCCGACGCGACTGGTTTATACTTTATTAATCTCTAAGAACTCGCCGTTGGTGTTAATGGCGTACGACGGGATGAATAATGAAAACCAGCCAGATCTTAGGAGTTTAAACTTGTTCTTGTGCAAAGATAGGTTAGTTGGAGCCGATTTAATTGACTTTCTTCTCAGTGGGTGTGTTTGTGGTGGTAGTAAAAGTTCCACCGATAGAAACGTCGAAGAGGCTCAGGACGAGAAAAAGATGTACTACGGATACGAAGGATTTCTTTCCTTCGTCGAGAGGATTAGCAGCGAAGAGTTTTTGAGTTTGTAGTAGTTTAAAGAAGAAGT
>Ga0257110_1001490_pt1 | contig 10997 bp, 11 predicted proteins | sample LP_taG_7_FD_190184 | JGI IMG/M metagenome (GOLD analysis project Ga0257110, IMG submission 190184) | Marine microbial communities from Northeast Subartic Pacific Ocean, Canada - LP_J_2015_P26_10m | ecosystem: Environmental > Aquatic > Marine > Oceanic | place: Canada: Northeast Subartic Pacific... | reverse complement strand
ACGGCATGTCATTGCCCTCTCCTAAGGGCCGGGATTTTGCCGCAGGCACACTGCTGGGATGCGTATCAGGCGAGCTAGGTCTGAGGAAATTTCTTGAGGAGCGAGGCCATACTTTGGTTGTCACATCTGACAAAGACGCTGACGGCTGCGAAGCCGATCGCGAGTTAGTAGACGCCGATATTGTCATTTCACAGCCCTTCTGGCCCTATTACCTCACAAAGAAACGGATTGAGGGCGCACAAAATTTAAAGCTGGCTATTACCGCTGGAATTGGTTCGGATCATGTCGACTTGCAAGCGGCGATGGATCACAACATAGACGTCGTCGAGGTTACCTACTGCAATTCAAGATCCGTGGCGGAACACATAGTTATGATGATCCTAGCAATGGTCAGAGACTATCACCCGCAACACCAGATTGTTAAGGACGGCGGCTGGCACATTGCGGACGCGGTAAAACGCTCTTACGACGTTGAGGGAATGCATATCGGAACAATTGCCGCTGGGCGAATAGGCTACGACATGCTCCGTAAAATGGCTCCATTCGATGTTCACCTTCACTACTGCGATCGCCACAGACTGCCAGCAGAGAGAGAAACAAAATTAAATCTGCAATATCACGAGACAGTTGAAAGCTTGGTCGGCGTCTGCGATGTCATCAATATCAGCTGCCCGCTACACCCAGAGACCGAACACTTATTTAACGAGGAGCTGTTAGCGAAGTGCAAACCCGGCGCCTACTTAATAAATACTGCTAGAGGGAAAATCTGCGACAGGGCTGCTATTGCAAAAGCGCTAGAGAGTGGCCAGCTGAGTGGCTATGCCGGCGACGTTTGGTTTCCTCAGCCAGCACCAGCTGACCACCCTTGGCGGACTATGCCGAACCATGGGATGACACCTCACACTTCGGGCACAACTTTGTCAGCACAAACGAGATACGCGGATGGAGTGCGAGAGATACTGGAGTGCTTTTTTAATAGCCAGAAGATCAGAGAGGAATACCTAATAGTCAGCGGCGGACAACTAGCTGGTGCTGGAGCCCACGCTTACAGCGCCGGCACCGCCACAGATGGCTCTGAGGAAGCTGCTAATTTTCGGAGTAAATAGACCAAGACGGGCGCACTTACCCACTCAGCGTTTTAAAGTCGAAATGGCTGTATCTTTGTTGCGCTCCCAATACGGAGGTTACCATGTCAAAAACTACCATCTGGTTTGCTACTGCGCTGATCATACTCGGCTCATTAAGTTGGATTCTCACTGGGCGTGCTAGCCCAACCGCACTAATCCCAAGCGGATTCGGATTGGCACTAGCGATAGCAGGCGTGATGGCAACGGCCGACCGGTACAGGAAACATGCCCTGCATGCAGCAGCGGGTATTTCTATCTTGGGCATTGTAGGCTCGCTACAAAGAGCGTTACCTGCCGCTATATCTGGCGGCGAGTTACGCATTGCCGCCGCATCGCAATTATTAATGGCCTTGTTTCTATCGTGTTTCCTCGTGCTATTGATAAGATCATTCATAATTGCTCGCAGTCTCAACTAAGTACTCCGCCTGAAATATTAGTTCTAATCGTATTTATTCAAATTATTTGTAGCGCGTAAGCGGCAGGTACCAGCGTAGCGAATAGGTTTGCAATGGCGCGAGATTAGAATAGGGTTTGGGCTAATAGACAGAAGGTATCTTCGAATGAAACATATCATCGCAGTAGTCGCAGCTCTGATGCCTCAGGGAGCCTACACTGAAACTCTGTTGGGCACTGAGACAATCTCTCCGGGAATATCCTTAACTTTCGAGGCAGCTGCACGGGACGCCATCTATCCCACAGAGCAATTCCTTAATGAAGACAATGCTGATATTCATTTGGAAGTACTTGCAAGGTGGAATCAAAACGCCCCAACTAGTTTTCCAACAGGCGGGCATGTCGCGTATTTAAAGGTGGATGTTGAGATCTTGAATGAGCAGTCAGGACAGTCTCAGTCCATACAGCTCACGCCCCACTTGAATTTGTCAGACGGCCTTCACTACGCGAGGAACGTGAAGCTACCAGGTGACGATGATCAGACTTATCAGCTTACCTTCAGCGTCCACCCTCCGGTTGCAGGGATTCTCGGCATTCACTCGGACTGGTTGCAATCCTTCGGAGAGGAATTATTAGAGCCCCAGACAGTTGTTTTTCGGAGCGTCAGCTTGATGGAAGCAGCGCGTTCTCGAAGGGAAAAACTGAACGAGTAAAAAGTGCCCGGTGCTCCTCGAATAGTGAGGAATGCGTGAGCGAGGAACTCTGCAGCGCAGCCGTTAGGCCTGTGTAGCCAAAGAATCATGAGCTACCCTCGTGCCATACGGCACCCTGCTCTATTTGCGCGTACTCCTCGCTCCCGGGATACTTTTGGAGCATATGGTCGTATTTTCCGAGCCAACTTAAGCCTCGGTCTAGGGTATTAGCGTCTTTCTCTTTCTCGTTGAAAGTGCCAACGTAAATGACTTCATCGCCAATTATACCGGTGAAATAAGAGTCAATTGACCCGTCTTCGAGGGCTCTCTCGGTGACTCCATGGTAGATAGCGATAAACGCATCCATACATTCTGGCTTTGGTCTGAATCGGATCGTCGTCATAAATCGCATTGAAATTCTCCTGCCCATTTTCGCTACTCAGCTCATTCGAAACATTGTAGTCATTCACACAGTAAAGCTCGCGCTGCATTTGTATCGCGAGTACTGACCGATTACATGATTCCTCCTTCGGTTAATTTCTGCGGGTCCAGAAGACTGAGGAGTTCCTTCCTTGACAGGTCAGTAGACTCCTCCGCAACCTCGATTATTGGTCGATTAGTTTGATAAGCCAACTTCGCTATTTCAGCAGCTTTATCGTACCCAATGATTGGGTTCAGAGCCGTGACGAGTATGGGATTCCTATGCAAAGCGGCGTTGAGATTATCCCGATTAACTTCAAAAGTCGCTATCGCCCTCTTCGAGAGAAGCGGCAGACTGTTGCTAAGCAAGGAAACGCTTTCTAGTAAGTTTTTAGCAATTAAGGGGAGCATCACGTTCAGCTCAAAGTTGCCGGACTGCCCCGCAATGGTAATTGCGGCGTCATTGCCTATTACCTGCACTGCCACCATCGCTACGGCCTCAGGTATTACTGGATTGACTTTTCCCGGCATGATCGAAGAGCCAGGTTGAAGTGGCTCAAGACTTATCTCGCCCAACCCTGCGAGCGGTCCGGAATTCATCCACCTCAGATCATTTGAGATCTTCAGCAACGCAACCGCAAGGGTTTTTAATTGTCCCGACAACGCGACGGCAGAATCTTGAGAGCCTATTAGAGAAAAATGCTCCTTCGCAGGAAAGAACTCAAGCCCCACGTTAGTCGATAATATCTGCGTCGACGCAGCCGAGAAGTCACGGTGAGTGTTGATACCAGTGCCCACGGCGGTCCCACCAATAGCCACATACTGCAGATGCGCGAGGGTGCTACTAATCAAAGCCCTAGCGTTTTCCAGTTGAGCTGCCCAGCCATTTAGAATTTGATCCATCCTGACAGGCATCGCGTCCATGAGGTGAGTACGCCCTGTTTTACAGACCCCTCGTAGCGTTTCAGATTTCAAAGATATCGCAGATATCAACTCATCAATGGCGGGTAGCAAGTCTCTAGAAACAGCTGTAACCGCACTGACGTGAATTGCCGTGGGGATTACGTCGTTACTGCTCTGCCCGAAATTAACGTGGTCGTTTGGCTTTATGGTTAAGCCAGATGCCCTGGAAGCTAGGGTTGCTACCACCTCATTAACATTCATATTAGAGCTCGTACCCGAACCTGTCTGAAAAACGTCCACCGGGAAGTGTTCAGTCAAATTGGGATCATTGAGCAGAGTTAAGCAGGCATTGTCGATTGCACTGCTAATTTCCTCTGGCAAACAATCGAGCTTTTGATTCCCGAGAGCAGCCGCTCTTTTGATCTCAAGTAGCGCCTTGATAAATTGCACAGGCATGCTAGCTCCGCTGATAGGAAAATTGTTGAGGGCACGCTGGGTCTGCGCGCCGTACAGTGCCCCTTCGTCTACTTCCAGTTCGCCCATGCTGTCTCTAACAGGTCTTTTCTTATTGCTTGTCACGAGGCGCCTCCATACTTGAATAGGTGCCTCGTCAGCACACCTATTTCATGGGTTTTATTTCTCAGCATTCTGCGATTATTTTTAGTCTTGGGAAGCTTACTTAGATCAAATACTGGCTTATGAATATTGTCTAGGCACAGTGCACGCCATTGGTAAGGCACTAGCGGATCACAGATTGTCTCTAACAACAGGTCGATTATCTCTGTGATGTAAGCTTGTGATGCCTCCACACCTACCTCAGAAAGTTTTTCCTTGTATAGATCGAGGTAGGTGTAAAGAAGATCCGGTGAATCTGGGTTTTTACCAAGCCTTACGCGTTTCTCGAGTTCCCTCGTTGCAGAATCTACTGTAAGTGTCATTGCGGTGCGCCCATAGAGTTGCGAATGATTATCATTATATAATAAACCGGGGTGTCCGCCGCAACGAAACGAGACGTTCCCACATTTGGTAGCACCGTTTCAGGCATGCTCATTCAGCTTCATATGACCATGCAAATTAAGTTTGAGCTCTCTGGGGAGGTGCTTTTCCTCTCGCGAGCAACAACTTAACAGGAGAATTTTTTTGAACCAGAAGCTAGCGAAAGAAATTAAGTACGCTTGTCAGGAAATATTGAATAGGCACTACTCCCTGCAAGTTTCCCAACGTTTAGCCGACGAGGATCCTTGGTGGATAAAAAAGATCTCTAAAATGGAGCGAAACTGCGATCTCTTTTTACGGGGAGATTACAATCAAATTTCTTGGGACCACGATTTTGGTGCCAAAACGAAACGCAAAAGTACTGGCGCCTAATGGTTGATCTTGATATCTCAGATGCAATCCTCGCTAAGGAGAATATACAAAACATGACTTACTTCAGTAAATTAATGGGATCCGTAGCAAATCCGTCATATGCCCTTTTCCGCATGGTTGTAGGGTTCCTTTTCATGTGGCATGGAACACAAAAGCTCTTCGATATTCCCGTGGACTTTCCCTATGAGCTCAATGCCCTCAGCTACGCAGCTGGCATTATCGAACTCGTTGGAGGGGCCATGGTGTTATTCGGGTGCATCACTCGGCCGGTGGCCTTCATTTGTAGCGGGACCATGGCGGTCGCTTACTGGATGGTTCACGGACTCAACAGCTTTTTCCCCATAATCAATGGTGGCGAGCTGGCTGCCCTTTACTGCTTCGGTTTCTTATTAATTGCTGCAAACGGCCCAGGCATTTGGAGCATTGACCAGTATTTCTCCAAAAACAGTGGTGAAGAAAATCCTTAGACACACAGTAAATGAATCCCAGCACAGCATTCGTTTACGGGGAGCACGATGAATAAGGGTGCTCAACATCTTAGGGATATCTTCCTCAAATTCGCCGGCGATATGACCTATCGAATCAAATTGCGAGGGCAGGTTTCTCCAGGCCAGACGGGCCCAACGGCGAGAGTTTTGCTCATCGCTTTTGTCGGGGCTTCGATAGCAGGAGCTTCACTAGGCTTGATAGCGGAGGCGTCCCAGCACGCACTGGTAATGGGTTCCTTTGGGGCTTCAATTTTTTTAGTTATGGCTGCTCCAGACTTACCATTTGCGCAGCCCAGAAATGTGCTCGCTGGCCATTTTTTGGCATCTGCTATCGGCCTTGTTTGTTTTCACTTCATCGGAGAAAGCTGGTTAGTAATGGGCTTCGCTCTCGGACTGACGACTATCACGATGCTTTTTTTCAGGGTCGCGCATCCACCTGCGGGGTCCAATCCCGTAGCGATTTTTTTAACGGGTCCCGATTGGATTTTTCTTTTCACACCGACGTTAGCCGGTGCCCTCATAATCGTGACGCTAGGGGTCGTCTACAACAACTTATGGCGTGGTCGTTCTTACCCTAAATACTGGTAGTGAGGCACTTTAAAGTTGCTTAGTTAAGTAAAGGAGATGGTAGAAATGCGGTTGAATAGCTTTTTGATGTTGGGAGTTTCAGTGTTTCTTTTGTCTTCGTCAACATTGTTAGCAGGGACTCAAAGCAGTAGCGCGCTGAGACTGTCAGAAGCAGTGGAAACGGGGCCAAATTATGAAGTCTTTGGCGATCCGATGCCGAATAAAGCGGCGGGATTGAGCCTTGCAGACCTTATTGACCAAAGAGAAAGTTACCTCGAGAAAGAAGTTCGTGTCTCTGCAAAAATTACGCAAGTTTGCCAAGCTAAAGGTTGTTTTTTCATAGCTGTGGAGAACGATAAATGGGCGCGTATCACCTTCCGTGACTACGCTTTTTTTGTCCCGACCGATGCAGCTAACTCTGAAGCTCTCATCGAGGGCATTTTCTCGGAGGTGCAATTGTCAAATGCTCAAGCGCAGCATTACAACAGCGACCTCGGATCTAGCAGCAGTGCAGCAACAGTGGACACGTCACCGGAGTACTCGATCGTAGCGTCGTCTGTGCTGATCCGTAAGCCGATTTAAAACCGGCCTGCCCGAGTCCGGGACCGAGAGGCAGCCTCAGCGACGAGAGACTGCTGAGCCTAACAAAAACATGGGGTGACTAGCCCACCCCCGCGACTATTGCCGCATCGCACCATTCGGTCCTCTATACCTATACACGCTATGCAGGTATCTACTATCAGCCTTTCATCTTTAGCCAAACGCTTGGCGCACTCGGGCAATTGTTAGTAACGCCGATCGATGTCCTGCTCAATATCGCGAGAATAAACAATAGAACCCAAGGGAAGAGATGCTGTTTCTACTCTCACGCATCTATACTGAAACCATTCGGGGGCCGGCGCCCCCACACAACATTATTGGCGGACAGATCATGACAACGGCAAGCAGGATTTTTTCATTCTTATTGTTCAACGCTGCAACGCTCTGCGTCAACGCAGCCGAGTTCGCCGTAGGAGGGATCACTGTGCCACGGGGGGAACAGGTATCGGGATTCATGATGGTACCCAAGGGCATGGACGAAGGCAGTAAGATACCTATCACTGTCGCCCATGGCGCCAGCGATGGACCGGTACTGGCCTTGATTGCCGGCATCCATGGCTATGAATACCCCCCTATCACCGCGCTACAGACAGTGAGAGCACAAATAGACCCTACGGCACTCAGCGGCACGATCATCATGGTGCACATTGCCAACATGCCCTCGTTTTTGGGTCGCACTATCTACTACAGCCCGATAGACGGTAAAAATCTGAATCGCGTGTATCCGGGCGATCCCAAGGGCAGTGTCAGCCAGCGCATCGCTCATCTGCTCACCACCGAGGTCATCGATCAGGCAGACTACCTGGTTGACCTGCACGGAGGGGACGGTAATGAGGCGCTGCGACCTTATGTGTATATGCCCGTAACTGGAGACCCTGCCTTTGACGCCAAAATAGAGGGGCTGGCGGTTGCCTTTGGCCTAGACCATATCGTCATGGATACGGCGCCCCAGCATGCCAGCGGCCCCTCACTGTTTACAGACCAAACCGCACTGGAGCGAGGCATCCCCGCCATCACCACCGAGACCGGACAATCCGGGTCTAACGATCCTCACTGGGTAGGACTGGCAGAACGGGGAATCTGGAACGTACTGCGGCACCTAGACATGATCCCCGAGGATGAAGTGGCCAACACAGGGATCACCTGGTTAAGCGGCTATCAAGTGATCAAGAGTCCGCAATCGGGCATTTTTCGCGCGGTAACCAAAGACGGCTACACCGTGACCGAGGGCGCGGTACTGGGTGTCCTCGTGGACTTTTTCGGCAACGAGCTCACAACGATACGAGCGCCGTTTTCCGGGGTGGTGAACTACGTGATCAGCACACCCCCGGTGAGTGAGGGCGAGCCCGTTGCAATGATCAGCAAGATTGCATATCGGTAGCATCGCTTTTGCGCACTGCCCTCTCATACAGCACAAAAGCGCGGGCGGCGCTGTAAACCGCGTGGCCTATTGTTGTCGCCTTTTGCTACTTCGCGACTGAACTCGGCTTTGATGCACCGAGCTCGCGCGTTGCCAGTCAGGCTATTTTTTGCGTGTTCCGCAGTGAATTAGCACGTGATTTATTTTGATGGTACGTTGCACCAATAGCTTCTTATAAAATTGCTCACGAGGAATCAGTTAATGCAGCGCCCTGGCCGATTAGGTGATGATACAACTCGTTTCGAAACAGACGTTCGCGCCGACCCTAGAATTGCTGACATCATCAAACTTACGGGTGGTTTTGGCGCGGGGCTTGATCCTTTGGCTGCTGATGCCACCTATACGGAGTGCCTTGACTATTGCATGGCCTTTGAGCGAATTGAAACTCAAGCCCATGCCGCGTTGCTCGAGATTGTGCCTCATTTTGATGACATTGAGATAACGCGAGAAAGCATCGTTGCGACCGACGGTCACGAAATTAACCTGTACCTTCATCAACCCAAAAGCATCAGTCGACCATTACCCGGGGTCATTCATTTACACGGCGGTGGTATGGCCATCACCACTGCCGATGATCCTGGACCCACGTTTTGGAGAAACCTGCTTGCGGCTCAAGGCATAAGGGTCATCGGTGTCGAGTATCGAAATGCCGCTGGCAAACTGGGCAATCATCCTTTTCCTGCGGGGCTCAATGACTGCGCCGATGCAACTCGCTGGGCGCACCAGCGGCGCAGCGCATTGGGGCTTGAATCGATTACGGTCAGCGGAGAATCTGGTGGCGGCAATCTCGCGCTCGCAACCGCTCTAAAAGCCAATGCCGAACAATGGATTGACGCGATCGACGGCGTTTATGCCATGTGCCCCTACATTTATGGGGGCTACGCCAACCCTAGTGAATCCCTACCATCACTTTTCGAAAATGATGATTATTTGCTCAGTTGCGCCATCATGCGCTCAATCGTCAAGGTTTATGACCCAGAGGGCAGCAATGCCACCAATCCCTTGGCTTGGCCTTATTACGCAGACGTCTCGGCATTGGCTGGCTTGCCTGCACACTTTATCTCAGTGAACGAACTCGACCCGCTTCGGGATGAGGGTCTGGCTTATTATCGAAAGCTGCTCGCCGCAGGCGTCTCTGCCGGTGCTCGCACTGTGCACGGCACGCCCCATGCGGGCGACATGGGGTTCTTTCATGCGGCCCCTGAAATCACCGCAGATACGATTGCCTCCATTGCAGCCTTTGTTCGTGATCGATAACCATAGTTCACTTATGGCAAAGGTAAGGTCCGCTTCAACTTCTGCCCAGTGATTACCGTTAATGTGCTGAGAGGTCGCAAGGGCGAGACGACGCACCGAATGGTTCTTTTTAGGGCCGCTCTAGCGTCTCGACCAAATCACGGAACGCGCCAGCATTTTCTGCACTCAATGACATGAGCGTGCGATGCGCCGCCAGCACCTGTTTTTTGATTTCGCCCTCCTCACACGCCACAGCCGGAATTTCCTCAATACCTGCATTGGCATCACACGACTCATTGCGGCGCTCAAATAACTGGTCAAAACCCATGGTGTCGAGCAAACGATTGATGCTGGGGTTGGTACTGAAGATTGCGGGGCAAAAAGCAAATTGTGCTTTGGTTTGAATCGCCAGCTGCGCCAACATCCCCAGCGTTGTGCTGTCGAGCCCATCGGCCTCGGTCACATCGACCCACACACTCACAAAATTGGGCTCAGCAAACATCGATTGAAAATACTGATCGAGCGCAGTGCACATAGTCAGCCGCACATCACCCTCTAGTTTGAGTACGTGCGCGCCATCATTTGAGGCCGCAGAAATTCGACAGTGGCTCATCCAACCCCCCGACTGATGAACAAACCAGCGATATCATCAGTCAGATCATCCGAGGTGACATCGCCCAGACTCAGTCGCCGAATCAAATCTCCGGGCTTTTCCAGTGAGCCACTGATGCGGCTCAACAGGGTTTTCTCCCGCTCGATCAAGTCGACCTCATCGATTGTCTCGAGCACCCCGTCAGACATGAGTACGAGCATAAAGGTCTCGGGTAACACAATCGTCTCGAGTTGATAGGTCGCCTCTGGGGTCAGGCCTACGGGCATGCCCTCCCCTGCTAAGTATTGCGACTGGCCCGCTGTCATCAATACAGGCTTGGGCAAATGACCCGCAACGGAGTAGTGCAATTGGTGCGTCTCAAAATCGAGGCATCCCACCACCATGGTGGCGTACTTATTGACATGCAGTTCCAGCAACTCGCTATTCGCCAGCGAGAGCATCTCGATAGGATCAATCACGGCGGTGTCATCGCGGCGCAGATAATCAGACCGCTTGCGAGCGAACAGGTTCTTTAACAACACCGTCGCGAAAGCCGAGGAACTCCCGTGGCCAGACACATCCGCCAGAAAGAACACCACCTTACTCTGATCAACATTGAAGTAATCGGTAAAGTCCCCGCTGAGATACAGCGAGGGCAAGATACGATGGCTAAACCAGTACTCACCGGCACGCAAGGATTGCGCGGGAAACATCGCCTTTTGCACCTGACGACCCGCGGCTTGGTCCTGCTCGAGAATGCGCAAAGAGTGGCTGAGCTCAGTATTAGCCCGCGCTAAATTCTCGTTGGTTTCAACCAGTTCACGCTGTAACTGACGATGGTTTACGCTCCGCTCAATGGCGCGACGGACTAATCCCGGTTTTTCCGAGGGGGTGACAAAAAAACTGGCCGCCCCAAGTCCCAACGCTGTGGTCATACTGTCCATATCCCGATGGTCACTCACTGCGAGTACCGGCACCTGCACGTCGAAGGTGCGCATGGCACGGCGAACAGACGCCCAAGACACATTCAACAACTCAACATGGCAGATCACACAGTCCCACGGGCTGTCAGGGCCTAATACCGCCTCCAGATCAGGCGCCTCAGCGGTGACCTCGTAACGGTGGTGCGGGTCATTGAGCGCAGCAAGTAACGCAGCGGCTCGATCGAGTTGATCATCAACAACCAATACG